>VTLG01009740.1_pt1 | contig 20377 bp, 17 predicted proteins | sample 4694571 | NCBI WGS metagenome assembly VTLG01 (sample SAMN12604809, study PRJNA352737) | marine metagenome | biome: ENVO:00000447; feature: ENVO:00000209|ENVO:00000569|ENVO:01000036; material: ENVO:00002151; isolation source: viral sequences binned using virsorter ... | reverse complement strand
AGCCACAGAACGATACGAAGAAGACCCAGAACGGTACTCCCTGTTGCCTCAAAACTTTACTTATTTTGGCCCTAGACGGGGAACCCCGCGATATGCTGCTGCGGGTGGTGAAATGTACCCTGAACGCATTGGTGCAATAGCTGGCCCCGGAACGGGGGTATCTGACGACGTTCCAGCGCTGCTGTCAGACGGCGAATTTGTAATGACTTCCCGTGCCGTAAGAGGAGCCGGTAACGGTTCGCGTCGTAAAGGAGTGCGTCGCATGTACGAGCTTATGCGGCGATTTGAAGGGGGAGCAGTATAATGAGCGACCAGTCAACCGTAAGTCCTTATGATGACCCTGAACTAGGCGCAACTCAAAGAGGGTTAATCACCAGTGCAAGAGAGTTAGCTAGACAGAGAAACGAGGCTCTGGCTTTTTACCAAAGAGAAAGAGATGTCAGAGAACAAGCTCTTGCCGCACCTGATGACAATACACCTATAGAATTTATTGCGGAAAACGGCAACACGGTAACGCTTCCTGCGTCCCAGATTCTTTCTTTGCCTCGTTTTTCTGAAGCAACCATTTCTTCTTTACAAAGAGGGGTCGTCTCTCCTTACGAGGTTGCCGATCTTGACCCTCTTGAAGTGGCGGCTCGTGCCAGAGCAGGGCAGTTACAGCAGAATTATATCCAGGACTTGGAAGACGCTCGTACCCAATTTGATGATGCCAACTTACAGTTTGATGCAGCAGGAACGACCCTTGGAAGCGCTGCATCACTGTTGACTGATGAAGACTCTGAGCTTGCAGATGCTTTTAAAGGTTTAACTTCAGCCTCTGATCTATTAACAGATAAAACAGGCCAGATCGAAGGTGCTTTCACGGACTTAGGGGATGCCCGTTCCCGTATGAAAGCAAGGCGGGATCGACCCGATGAATACCAAACAGAAGCCAGAGACGAATTACGAAGCGCCCTTACTTCCGCTAAAACACCGACCACAGAAGGTATTGCCTCTCTTAAAAACTTAATCACTAGCATGGAGGGGGTCGGAACGACAGGCGCGGAAGGGATAAGGAAAGCATACACAGACGCAAAACCGTCCTTGACAAGCGCACAAGCCCAATTAGCAGGGCAAGCCCTTTATGGTAGGACAGGAGCAGAAGAAGCCGCCCGTCGTGCCAGAGCATCTACCGCTGCCGCACAGGAAGCGTTGGAAGCAGCCGGTATATATGGGCTGGATCAGGCCAAGGCAGCAGCAGCGGCTCTTGGGGGAACTGGCGCTCAGTTTGATCCATCAGGAATAGCAGCTTTTTACTCCCCTTATCAACAAGATGTTATTGAAAAAACTCTGGCTGACATTAGACGGGAAGGTGATATTGCACAGCAAGCCGCCCGTGCCAGAGCTATTCAGGCAGGTGCTTTTGGGGGTTCGCGGGAAGGCGTTCAATTATCTGAAATGGAAAGAGCTGTTTTAGAGCAACAAGCCCAAACCGCTGCCCAGATGAGAGATGCGGGATACCGTCAGGCTGCCGCGCAAGCGCAGGAAGCGTTTGAAAGACAGCAGGCACGACAACAATCCCTTGCCCAACTAACAGGAGGTCTGGGGCAAGCGGGAGCCGCAACCCGCGCTCAAGCTGCACGAGAGGCTGGAGGGCTGGCACTTTCTGCTGAAGAACTCGCTCAAAGGGGTGCTTTACAAGCCGCAGGAGTTGGTTTACAGGAAGGGGATATATTAGGGCGCATGGGCGCAACCTACGGACAACTTCAGCAATCAGGTGAAGAAGCCGCGCTGCGAGGACAATTAGCTGCACAGACGGCTGCCGCACAAGCCGCCGCGCAAAGAGCAGGTCTGGGACAGTCCCTTGGAGAACTTCAGATGCGTCAAGGGCAGGCTATGGGGCAACTCGGTTTAGGGTATGGGCAACTCGGTCAAGCTGACATAACGACGGCGCGGGATCTTGCCCGAACCAGAGGCGATATGGGCTTCCAGCAAAGTCAGATGATGGCACAACAAGCAGCACAAAGAGGCCAGCTTGGAATACAGCAAGCCCAAGCCCTCGGACAACTAGGAGCGCAACAAGGAGCATTAGGCGGTCAAAGAAGCCTCGGAGGGTTACGCCAAGCAAGTATTGGTGAACTTGAATCAAAACTAGGCACACAAGAAATGTCTAATTTAGCATCTATGGGTAGTCTAGGCCGCACCCAACAACAGGCACTTCTCGAAGCAGACAGGCTTAATACCGCCCAAGAGCAACAACTTCCTTACCAGCAGATAGGGTTTGCCACCGACGTACTCGCTAAAGCACCTTCGGGAACTTCTACAACACAGAACGTCGTTCCGATAGGGACTTCCCCCTTCCAACAGATTGCCGGATTAGGGATCGGGGCTTTGTCAGGACTTGCTGGCGCTAAAAGACTTAACTTATTTTAGGAGATAAAGATGGCAAGGAACATATATGGCAGACCTATGTTTAACGGAGGCACAATCCGTACTGCTCCTAGAAGGTTTCAAGAAGGTACAGAGGTCGTGGCAAATAGCTTTGAGTTTTCTCAACCTACCAACACGGAAGAGATTGTTGAAGACGTAGAAACTTATATAGAAGGGACAGCAGGAAATCAGTATGTTAGAGAGAAGCTAAAAGAGCTTGGACGAGATCTTTGGCTTTTACAAATAGACAAAGACAGAGGGTACGACGTACAGGCAAGACTAAGATCAATGGCTAAAGACGGGAGCTTAGATACAGCCAAAAGATATTACCCAAAGCAAGTTGAAGTGCTTATGCAACCAACAATATCAGAATGGATAATAAGCACTAAGGGAAAAATTCCTGAATTTATCAGAGAACAATTTACGCCTACAAGTAGGTCTTTTGATCCAGAGGCAGCGCGACAAGCTGAACGTATTTTAAATAGAGAACAACTTCCTAAACCTGTGCCTAAACCAGACGCTGCTGACATAAGGGACTTTGCAGTTCCAAAGGAAAAACCTATGACACCTGTACGCAGACAAGCAGGCGGCGGGATTGAAGCGGTTATGCCCGGGGATCTTGGTGCGTTAGTCGAGCAGCCTCCTATGCCTATAGCAGCCCCTCCCCCTGTAGAAGAAGCTCTTCCTAGAGTAGAACAGGCAGCGGCTAATGTAGCTGAAGAAGAAGTAGGAAATTATGCCGCTAATATGATGTCGGGGCTGGATGCCGCAGAGGAAAGCGGTGATCCAGAAGACGCAATAAACGCATTGCGCGGAAACGAATTACCTATTTCAGAGCGCTACGAGGAACTAGCAACCTATGTCGGTGATGATGACGCGGAGAGAACTCCCGAATCGGTGCTGCTTATGGTTCAGCCTACTATTATGCTAACCGAGCAGGGCGCTATGGATAGTGGCATAGGATCTTTAATGCAAGATCTTGTGGGTGAAGTTGAAATGGAAACAGATGTTGGCACACCAACCCCAATGGGCGAGGGTGTCGGGTCATTAATGATGGCTCAAGGGCCATCAGACATGGAGGTTGGGCAAGAGCCTCCTGTAAATTTTAACTACGGCGGACCTGTTCAGAGGTTCAATGGTGAATTTGGATCAGAAGTTCGTAAAGCCGCAGACCAAAGATCAGCGCTTTTGTCTGATTACCTTGGTTTAGGCAAACAAGAAGCACTAGACCAAGAAGCTTTGAATAAGTTACGAGAGACAACTCAAGCCCAAACTTTTTTTGACATAGCTCAAGCTGGATTAAATTTAGCTGCGGGAGATCCTTATAAATCGTTTGCCGAGAACTTTGCTATATCGGCTGCTCCTGTAGCTGCAAATTTATCCGCCAGAGGAGCCGCTTTTGCAAAAGAAGAACGCGACTTAGATAAATTGCGCCGCGCCCAAGAACAAAAAATCAAACTGAGTGCTTTTGAAACGGAGTCAGAAAGGATAGCTAAAAAAGCAGCGCTTAAAGAAAAACGAGGTTATGAGAAAAAACTAACTAAAGAAGAACGAGCTTGGGAAGAAGAACAAGCTGAAAAAGAGCGGGAAAACAAACTAGCAGTAGCAAAAGCAAAAAAAGGAGGTCCGAAAAAAAATTGGTACGGTCACCGAAAGTTCGGTTGGAAACTACTGACTGAAGAGGAGGCGAGGGCAGATACTAAAAATATTATTCCAGGTTTGGTTGCTAAGGTTGGAACTGGAGTGCCTAAACCACGAACTTTATTAAAAGATTCGCCAATAAGTAGGGGGTTCTTACAGGCGGCTGACAGCACTGATAAGATACCCGACTTATATGTAAGCATTGCTACCGACCTTGTACTCAATGCTCCTACAAGACAACCGCCGATAAATGTAGAGATTAGCGCTGAAGGTGTGTCACCTACTGCCCAAAGACCAAAACAGGACCGTTTTTTACGAGCCGCTAAAAAAATACTGGATAGAGATTATTTAACACAAAACAAGATTCTTGATGACAAGGGTGCCATTTCCAAGGACGTTAAAGAGCTTAACAAGGATCAAGTAAGTACGCTTGTTAAGCTCAACTTTCCAAATATGGAGGACATACAAAAGATAATAGAGGAACCATTGCCTTCAAAGATGTTTGGTGCATTGAAGACTACGTTTGGTGCATTATGGCCTTCGCAAGCGGGAGGAGAAAATGTGGAAAACAGAAATGCTATAAAACTCTTCGACCATATGTGGAAGCAGTATATATACCAAAACCTTCCGAGACTTTCTAAACCAGAAAGGGAGGGAATGGCAGACCTTTTTACAGGTTTGTGGCCTACACTTCAAAAAACCCCGGCAGACGCAAAAAAATATGTAGAAATAACACTAATACCTCAACTAAATAATTATATTGAGAATATGACAAACTTTATTAAGGCAAGGAACGAAGAAGGCGAAAATACAGTACAGGAAACTCTAACTCTTAGACAGCTTCAAGCGATGAGGGAACCTTGGCTTCAGTATATTGCAGGAGAAGATAACAAAAGCAAAGCGTTTAACGCAAAATCGGATGCTGTGCGGAAAAAAGAACGTAGAGACAGTGGGCTTTATGGCCCTTCCAAAAATCCTAACAACACCGGAAGATCGTACATAGACACGGAACAGTTTAATCAAATGCAAAAAATAGGGAAAACACCGTAATGGCTTCAGAATCTATTCCTCCGTTAGAAGTAACTATTCGACCTGATAATTTCAAGTATGCGGAAAACCCTTTTGCTTTAGAGGAAGAATGGCTTAGAGCATTTGACCTACAAGCAGAGATTGATAGAAAAACCCCTGTTGGTGATATAACCCAAGACCTTTTGGAAAGGTATAATGCGGCGGCCCGTAAAAACGACCAGTATAACCTAGATGCTTTGCGATCTTACGGGTATACAAACGCTCAAATTATTAGGCAACTTCTTGCAGAGGCGAATCTCCCTTCTGAGGCGGTTGAAAATCTGCCTATGGAAAAGGTTCCTTACGATGCCGCCGAGATTTTGGAACTAGGGCTTACAGAAACTGAAGCGGCTAAATTTCAATTAGAAAAGTACGCAGAAGCAAACGCTTTAAACCCAGAGGGACTATACGAAAATCGTAAAAAAGAAGGTATGACTGATACGGAAATACTTATAGATATTTCTCCTGAAGGTTTTTTAGAACAAAAACAAGACGCTGCACGACGGATAGCAAGAGATGCCATCAAAGCCGGTGTCGGAACGGCTGCTGGAGCAGTCGCTCTTTCTACTTCTTGGGCAACTTGGCCTTTTGCTGCTCTTGCGGTTGTTCCAGCAGCGTATTTAGCTACCAGAGAAGGTGTGGATTTTGTTTTTGACGAGTTGTTTGGCCCAGAAAAACAAAGAACCCCTGACCAACAAGCAAATGCAGATTATTGGAGGGCTTTATTAGACGGAGGTACTATAGCTATATCTCCACACGGGTTTGTTAGCAAACAGATAGGAGACAAAGGAAAAGTAGCGTTACGTCCTTTAGGAAGGCTTGCCAAAAAAGATTTGCTTGGTCTTAAAGCTAAAAAAGACATACACAGCGCCCCTACTAAAAGACAAAATACAATAAACAAAATAAAAGGCTTTATGAAGGAAATGCCTTCATCAATAGGAACCTCAGCAGTAAATGCTCCTATACGTTTTCTGGGAGCAGAAGGAGCCGCCGTTTATGTGCCTGCGGAAATAGGTCAGTACTGGCAAAAAAGATACCCTAGTGAAAAAGGTAAGCAAATGGCTCTTGAAACAGCCGCTGGATTTGCTACCCCGCTTCTTTGGACCACCAGTATTGCAGGAAATATAGGGCGGGAAGTTCCTCTTTTTTTAAGGAAATATGCAAACAAAGAAGAAACAAAAGTAGGTTTAGCTATTCTAAGAATGCTTAACGACGCGGGACAAAGACGACCTGGAGCCAGTATAAAAAACGCTGATGATTGGTTTAACACAGACAAAGTGATAGAAGCGTTAAGATCAAAACCAGAAGAGCTTAGTGAACTCTTGACGATAATGAGAACGCAAAAATTAACAGAAGCTACAGAAAGGCTTAAATTTCTTAAAGAAAGCGGGGCAAGTGAAAAAGAAATTAATAGCGTCCAGAATTACGTTGACAAAATTGAAGACATAGCCGTTGGCGATCCTATAAAAGATACGTTAGGAATGCGCCTTGCGGCAGCGGGGTATGAATCAGAAATAATTCAACTTATTGAAAATCATGTAAAAGATTCTATAAAGGGATTAGGACAAGAAGTAGGTAGAGCCTACGAAGACTCCCTTAGAGCAATGGCAGCTTTTGCGGAGTTAAGCTCGGACCTAGCCCAAAAAACAGGTTTTTCCACAGAAACAATGAAAAGTTTGTATGATGCCAGAAAAAATTTGGTGACTACCGTTTTAGAAAGGGACTTAGAGCTTAAATTATTAAACGCACAAAGACAAAATCAAAAAATAACTTTGACAAATAAAGATGTATCAGACGCTGGCAATGATTATTTGAATATTGTCCAAGCCAATTATAAGAACGCAAGAGAAATACAAGGGCAAAAATTTGAAAATTTGAAAAACTATGATGATCTTATACCTCTTACGGAGTGGGTGAAACAGCACGACAGCCTTATAGAAGACTTAAAAGTAGGGGATACCACCTTATTGGCATCTTTCTCCCAAGAAGCACAGAATGTTATAAATGCTTTAAACACCGCAGCTAAATCAGGAGGGCTTCCTGCAAAAGAACTAGCGACGGTTCATCGGATATTAAATAATGAAATAGATGGGGCTTCACCAGAAGCACAAAGACAGCTTTATAAGTTACGACAAGGACTCGAAAATTCTATGGGTTTTTATAAAAACCAATTAGAAGAAATCGGCAAGTCAAATAATTTGACGGAATCGCAAAAAGCTATTCACGACGCTTTTTCTTATACAGAATCTGTAAATGACGTTTTTCAAAGAGCTTTTGGCATACAAAAAATACTGTCCTCGGATAAAGGTGAAGAATTAGCTAAAACCATACTTTCAGGAGGGACTTATCCCACTAGTGAAAAGATAGAAACTTTAACCAAAGCTTTTAAAGCTTTTGATCCGCAACTAGATTTGTTTGACCAAACTAAGATTGCTTCTCCTGCATATACAAAAGCATTGTTTTTTAAACTAGCAGCTAACGATGCGTTTCCACCAGGTGAAGACCAAGTACGTCGTTTTAGTCAAGAAAGACTAAACGCTTTTTTAAATAAGTGGAGGAGTTTAACAGGAGATGAGCCTGATTTGGAAATGCAAGGCGTAATCGACGACATAAAAAACGCTAGTTCCGCAGAGTCTGTTCTTAAAGAAGCACAAAATAGATTAGCGAAAATAGATAGCGAATTAGCATTACTAGGGAGGTTTTCTAATACTGAAGACGCTACACAAATTTTTACAAATCTTTTCCAAGAAGGGGAAAAAGGCAGTTTTCCCCAAAGAAGGTTTAGAAATTTTATAGACGAAGTTCTGGAAACCGCCACTCAAGCGAGAGATGAAGTTTCTTTACAAGAAGCAAAAAACGCAATTCGTTCGTTGGTTATGGACCAAAGCTGGCGCTTGGCAGGAGGTCCAGAAGGGGCTTTTAGCCCCACAGAGTACAAAAAACTTTTATTGGACCCTCTTACTCCTGGGGGGAAAAGCACCGTAAGTATATTACGGGAAAAAGAGATATTGTCTCCTACAGAAGTAATAAACATGAGAAAAATGTTGTCAAGAGCCTCTCATATTGAAAGACTAGCTGTAAAAGCCCTTAAAGACCCAGACTCACTAGGTGAAGTTGATATTTCCTTACTAGAAAACATCGGGTATATAGGTCCGCTAATGGCTACTATAATGGGGTCGGCTATTACTACGGGTATGTATGATAGATTGTTACAATTCCCTCCCGCAAAGGCTTTTTTAGGAGCTTCTGGTAAATTAATTGTTGCAGCAAGAGGTGCTAACATAGCGAATAAAATTCTGGCAAAAACCTCTAAAAACCGAAAAAAAACCATTTGGGAAAGAGCTATATTAGACCCAGAATTTACTGCTTTATTGTTAGAAAAAGTCAAAGACCTTCCTCCAAATGCAGACACTTCTTTAGCGGACAGGCTTATATGGAATCCTATGTTTAGAAAACTTCACGCTTATGCTGTAGAGAACATGGGGGAAATCGCAGAAGACATGGACGTTAGTGAAATATACGAAACCGGGGAAAGCAAGGAAAAAGGAGGACCTAGTTTAGAAGAGCGTTTAAAGGACAGGTATCGCCGTTCGTGGGGTCGTGAATCCCTTTCCCCCCCTGTTATGGTTCCTACCAGCAAAAAACCTAAACCCGTCGGGCCACTGTCAGGTAAAGTCAGCACTGACGCTGCACGTAACTACGCTGCTCTAAACCCTAATGATTTAATCTCTCCGTTATTATCACGGCTTGGTTAGGTGTGGTGGTTAGCCCAGTGTATATTTCCATTATGGGGGTCTACATAAGCAAAAACAACGCCTAATTTTTTCTGTGTCCCGGTTCTAAGCCGCGCAATACGGCTTGGTTTCTTTCTGTCTTTTAACAATCTTTTAGAATCAGTTTTTACATCTACCATCAAAACTTCTGGATTCGGCTCTGGTTTAAGAGCTATGATGTCAGCAGGGCCATGTGCAAAATCATTACTGTAGATAAAGTAACCTTTATTCAACAAATCCAATTTTACCAGGGTTTCTGCGGTGTTTCCAACTAAATGTGTGGAAGCAGCGTTTCTCGGTATCTTATGGTTATTCTGTATCATTTTCTCTCCAGTCGCCGTATTTTCTTATTTTAAAGCGAGTCGAAAAAATAAAACAAGACCTTATTGACTATCTTATAAAACTGTGTATTGTGCATACAGGCTTAAAAAATCATGGACTTAGCCTACTCAAATTTGATGACTTAGGAAAGGAGTTAAGATGGAAAAATCAGTTGCTGATATATTCGAAGAGTACGCTCAAACTGGTGAGCAAGGAAGTTCCAGCATTGAAAATGTTTCTGAGGAAGGATTATCTAAGGTTTCTCTTATTGCACACCAAGCAAGGAAAAAAGAATCCGAAATCGAAGATACTGAGAAACTTCTCAAGAAGCTTAAATCCGAACATCACAAAATAGTTACAGAAAACTTACCAGATATAATGGCTGAGTTGAATATGACTGGAATTACTCTTAATGATGGGAGTTCAATATCTGTAATACCCACTGTGGGATGCCATATTTCCCAAACTAATAAGGAGCAGGCTCATAGCTGGCTCCGAGATAATGGTTATGGGGATATTATTAAAAGTGATGTCAGTGTTAGTTTCAGGAAAGGTGAGGACGGAAAAAGGGCAGATTTTATAGAGCTTGCTGAAGCCCAAGGTCAGTCCATCACAACTAAAGAATCGGTACACCCTTCTACGTTGAAAGCGTGGGTTAAAGAAGAAGTAATTCAACAAGGGAAAGAAGTACCTGTGGACCTTTTTGGGGTCTATTCAGGACAAAAAGCAGTAATCAGTAAAAACAAGAGAGGATAAAATCATGGCTAAAACAGCAGTCGTAAAAAAGAAAGTTCAGGAAGTAGTATTATCGAACGTAGACCAGTTATTTGAAGAAAACGCTGGAGCAGGATTAGCAACCGCCCCCAGAGACAATGTGGTTCCGTTAATCAAGATTATTCAGGATCAGACAAAAGCTGACGTTAAAAAAATTCTCGATGATGCTGGAGGCAAAACCGGGGATTTATACAATAATGTTTCTTACGAAATCTACGATGGGGATCAAGGTTTAATTGTTGTGCCGTGCGCCTACAACCGAAGATATTTTGTATGGGGGGGCGGAGACTTTGAAGGAAAACCCCCGATTGCCGTCTACACGCCCGAAGACAAACTTCCAGAGATAGAAGGCAATGCCCAAAATCCGGACGATAGAAAACAGTATATCAAAGGAGCAGGCGATGGATCTTATCTCGAAGAGCAAGCAAATCATTTTGTTCTTGTGTGTAAGGAAAACGGTCAGTACGAACCTGCCATCGTCGTTATGAAATCGTCTCAATTTAAAAACTCCAGGCGATGGAACTCAATGATTAATTCTCAGACTCGTGAAGGCAAAAATGGTATCTTTACGCCTCCACGATACGCGAATAAATACCTCCTTAAAAGCACTGATGAGACAAACGCCAAAGGTTCTTATAAAGGTTTTAATGTATCTCATTATTCTCAAGTGAATGGGGATGAGCAGCATTTAGTAGAACGAGCTATTTCTTTTGCGAAATCTGTGGAAGAAGATAATGTATCTAACGCGAGTTTCAGCGAAGACAATAGTGCCTCAAATAAAGAGGACGACAACGCAATTTCTAAAATCGTAGGCTAAGAGGGCTAGGCGGCGAAAGCCGCCTTTCCTTTGTTGTGCTATGAGTGACCAAACTCGTAAATATTTGGAGTGTTTTTCGGGTCTGACCGATGCTTATTCTATCTTGTTTTACAAAGGGAACACCCCTAATGAAAGAGGCAAGAGAGAAAGCTACAATATAGTTTACTCGAAAAACGAAGAAGGTGACTTTGTTGATAAAAAAGGGAATATAAAGCCGACTATTGAAGAGGCAATAGAGTCTCACTTAAACGGAACAGGGTCGAGCGTCGGGATTTTCCCCACCACCCGGAAGAATACTTGCTCTTTCGGGTGTATTGATATTGATGAATACACTGAATTAAATCCTCTCGACATTATTAAAAAAATAGAGAAATTAAACCTTCCTATTGTTTTGTTCCGATCGAAGTCTGGTGGCGTACATGCTTACCTGTTCTCAAAGCCGGGGGTTAGTGCTTCTACTATGCAGTCAGCCCTTAAAAACCTTAGTTCTTTATTAGGATTTTCTACTTCTGAAATTTTTCCTAAACAAGCAGAACTTCTTCCGAACGACGTTGGCAACGGCTTGAACGCTCCTTATGAAAACCATTTAAACCCCACCAGGTATGCTTATAAAGAAGATGGGGAAGCCGCCACCCTCGCAGAGTTTTTCACTCTTTATGATACAAACGTCCAAACGCCCCAACAGATCGAGGCTCTTGGGGCTTTACAACCAAAAGAGCTAGATATTTTTAAAGAAGGGCCACCGTGCTTGGTTATTCTTACAGAGGACGGTAAGAAGATTTCAAAAGGTAATAGGAATAACGCTTTGTTCAACATAGGCGTTTATCTGCGTAAACGGTTTCCAGAATCATGGGATATGGAAATTTACGACTACAACAAAAAATGCATAGATCCACCCTTAAATAGAACTGAGATAGAAGCCTTAATTAAAAGTCTGAACGTCAAAACATATGGATATAAATGCAACGATCAGCCTATCTGTGATTTTTGTAATAAGTCCTTGTGCTTAACACGTAAATTCGGGGTCGGTGGAATTGCAACTTGCGCTATTACGAGTTTACGGAAGTACGATTCAGAACCTCCGCTATGGGTCGTAGATGTTGATTCAAAAGGATTGGAACTGCAAACCGATCAGTTGTTGGAACAACCTAAATTTCAGAAAGCAGCTTTGGAACAATTAAATGTGTTACCCCCTTCAATGGCAAAAAAGGACTGGGAAGAAAGGATCGCGGATCTTTTAAATGAAATGGTAGAATATCACGCCATCACAGCAGCCTCAGAAGAGGTTTCGATAAGCGGTCAGTTTAAAGAACATTTAATAACCTTTTTACATTCTCAACTAAGCGATACAAAAGAAGAGATTTTACTCCGTCGGCCTTATTACGACGAAGAAAAACACGAGTATATTTTTAGGCTACAGGATTTGGACAGTTACCTCAAACGTCAAAAATTCATACATTATAAAACGCGAACCGATATTTCTGCGCGGTTAAGGGAGCTAGGAGCAGAATCCATCACGATCAGGCTTAAAAACAAACCAAGTGTAAGGGCTTGGAGAGTCGATGAGTTAGAGCCACACGACGAAGTTATAGTAGATGCTGCTGAATTTAAGGAAGAGGATACTCCATTTTGATTATAAAAGTATTCGGCCCCCCCGGTTGTGGAAAGACCACCCGATTGTTAAACGAGGTTACAGATCGTTTGGAATCTGGCGTTCAACCTTTGAGAATAGGGTATCTTGCTTTCACTAAAAAAGCAGCTTCGGAAGCACGACAGAGAGCTATTAAACTTCTGGGTTTAAACGACGACCAAGCTGACGAACAACTTTTCTATTTCAGAACGCTTCATTCTCTCTGCTATCAACAAATGGTAATAGACAAAAAGGTAATGACGGAATCCGACTATCGGAAATTCGGAGAGCGGGTAAACCTCAATTTTGAAATTAATATAGACGAGGAACGCCGAACCAAAACCAACAACCCTTTAATTTCTTTGTTGTCATTATATCGACTGAGGCTTAATACATTAAGACAAGAGTATAATAGAACCAACCTTTCGCAAACATGGGCAGAAGTTGATTATCTCAACAGAAGTTATCAAGAATTTAAAAAAGCTTTTAGGCTAATCGACTACACTGACATGCTTGTAGAGTTTGAAAAACAGATGCATTTAGTATTACCTACCGGGTTCAATTTAATTTGTATCGATGAGGCTCAAGACCTTTCCCCTCTCCAATGGAAAATCGTACAAAAACTAACCAACCATACCCAGGATTTGATCCTTGCAGGCGACGACGATCAAGCCATTTACGGATTTACAGGAGCCTCACCAAACCACTTTTTACAATTTGACGGAGAAGTAGAAGTTTTATCACAATCGTACCGGGTGCCACGAGCCGTCCATAAACTGATTACTTCAATTACAGACCGCATTCCACGAGATAAAAGACAACAAAAAACATACTTGCCACGCCAAAAGGAGGGTATGGTTAAACACATTCACGAAATTTCTGAAGTAGATTTTAGTTCTGGTGACTGGCTTATTCTCGCACAGGCGAATTACATGCTCGATTCTGTTTCCGAAGATCTGAAATCAAGCGGATACTTGTTTATGCGAAACGGCGCAAGGAGCATAAGTTACAATTTGACAACAGCTATTATTACATGGGAGCGTTTGCGAAAAGGAAAAGAAGTGTCAGCGGAATCCGTAAAAATCATGTATAAATACATGTCAGGAAATAATAAAAAAATAAAGAGGGGGTTTAAAAAACTAAAGATCGAAGATGACTTATATGTTTCTTATGACGACCTTGTTTTAAATCATGGTCTGCTGGCTCCGATTGAAGAGATATGGTCCGAGGCTCTTGACAGTAAAAGTATTGAAGTAGACAGGACATATGTAACGAGCATTTTAAGAAAAGGAGATGACTCATTTCATCTAAAAACCCCTCGTATTCAACTTAGTACAATCCACGGCGCAAAAGGTGGAGAAGCAGAAAACGTAATTGTTTTTTTAGATCTGACTACGGCGAGTTTGCACAACAATAATTATGAGAACGAAAGAGTTTTCTACGTTGGGTTATCCCGACCCAAGGAAAATTTATATCTAGTACAACCACGGGATTATGGAAGGAGTTTTCAGATATGATGAATCGAGACAAAATCCTGCTCGAAGCACAAAGATTAATTAACACTGAGCGTCAAGAAGTTTACGGACCAGCTTTGGAAAATCACACGGATATAAAAGCGATGTGGCAAGTTGTAATTGACAGGTGTGAAGGAGAACTAAAGCCTCACCATGTCGCACTGATGATGGCTCTTTTAAAAATTTGCAGGGTGTGTCGAACTGAAACGCATATGGATTCATTTGTTGACGCGGCAGCGTATATCGCATTATCTGGAGAAATGTCACAAAGTCAGGACGAGAATCAACTAGAGCTTTTGAATTAAGTATGCGTAAACATTTGTCTGATACACTTGATTTTGGAAAAAAGGCCGAAGGAGAGTGGTCAACTCCCGAACTTTCGGAACTTCCTAATATAGATCAGCCGATACGTTATCTTGCCTTGGATGTTGAGACAAACGACCCTTTATTAAAAACGCATGGACCTAGTTGGAAGTTTCCCCGGCAGGGGTTTATTTGTGGCATCGCCCTTGCTACAGCAGACTGGGAAATTTACTTGCCCATCCGGCATGATTCGGGTGGGAATCTTCCTGTGACATCCGTCAAGAAATACGTGCAAAAAGCGATAGATAATACGGAAAATTTAATTTGTCATAACGCTAGTTATGATCTGGGCTGGCTAAAGCGGGAAGGGTTCAAGGTAGACGGCCCGCGGATTATTTGTACCATGGTGACCGCTGGATTGTTGGAAGATAGATACAGTTTAAGTTTAAACTCCGTCGCCTTCGATTACTTAGGAAGGATCAAAAGCGAACAAGACCTTAAAGATGCTTCGGCATCTTTTGGTTTTTCCGACCACAAGGCGAATCTTTATCGGCTCCATAGTTCGTTCATAGGGGAATATGCAGAACACGATGCTCGACTATGTTTTGATCTGTTTACTCAAAAACAACAATCAATGATTACAGAACAGGATTTGAATGAGGTTTGGGAACTGGAATCCGATTTACTACCCATCCTGGTGGAGATGACCTTTCGTGGTATACGGCTAGACATAGACGAAGCAGAAAAAACTAGAGAGATTATTAAGAAGCGTGAAAAACAAACGCTCTCTAAAATTAAAAAGCTGACCAACACTAACGTAGAAATCTGGGCAGCTCGTAGTATTGCCAAGGCTTTTGATGAACTTGGGCTAGAGTATCCACGAACAGCAAAAAGTAAAGAACCTTCTTTTACCAAGAACTTTTTGTCCGAACACGAACACCCCCTTGCTGCTTTAATTCTAGAAGCACGGGAACTAAACAAAGTATCAGGAACTTTCCTTGACGGTTTGTTAGAAAAGGCGTGTGTCAACGGTCGAATCCACCCTGATATACATCAAATAAAATCTGAAGCAGGGGGAGCTATTACAGGAAGGCTGTCTATGTCAAACCCCAACGGCCAGAACTTTCCTGCTCGAAACAAAGAGGTCGCCGGATTAATTCGCGCTTTGTTTTTGGCTGAAGAGGGAGAGAAGTTTTGTTCAATAGATTACTCACAGCAAGAACCCTTAATCCTTTTGCATTACGCAAAAATCTTAGGCGACCTCAGAAATGATCCTATACCGGGCGTTCAGCAATTTGTAGATTCGTTCCATAAAGATGATAGTGTTGATTTCCACACGCTTGTTTCACAGGTTGCTTCAATCCCTCGAAATACCGCGAAAACTGTAAATTTGGCTTTGATGTATGGAATGGGAATTTCAAAACTCGGCCAAGCGTTGGACTTAACTTTTGAAGACGCTAAAGAACTTATAAAAAGATACCATGCTGAAATACCTTTCGTGAAGGAAGTTTCCACCTCTATTCAAAACCGTCTAAAGTCTCCTGCATCCAACGGGAGTATCCGTTCGTTAAAAGGAAGAAAGTCACGTTTCGACAAATGGGAACCAGCAGGCTGGTCTAAGCAAATACAGAAATCATTTAATCTAAAAGAAGCTATAGACTTCTATGGCCCGAATACACAGTTACAACGCTCTGGTTTATATCGCTGTACTAATCGATTAATCCAATCTTCGGCGGCTGATATGACCAAGCAAGCGATGGTTAATATCTATAAAAACCACGGTAAGATACCCCTGCTCTCTATCCATGACGAGCTTGCTTTTTCGGTGGAAGGAAAAGCAGAAGCTGAAAGGCTCTCTAAAGAAATGGTAGAAGCTATTCCCCTGGAAGTGCCTATTTCTACAAGCATTAAAATAGGTGAAAACTGGGGAAATATTAAAGAAATAATTTGATTTTATGAGATCTAACACCTATATTTATATAAGATTAAACTTTTTAAGGAATTATTATGGATTTAACCCGCTACAAATCAGTAAATATCCCAAAGCACCTTTACGAAAAACTCCGAACACTGGCAAAAAATACACAACCCCCGCAAACTATAACTAAAACGTGGGAAATTATCTTCGATCATTACGAAGAAACCGCTATGTCAACCTCTGACGTTAAAGAACTTCATCGCCGGACAGATGAATATAGAGAATCTATAGATTCGCCTTACGTCGGATGGGAGCGACATATTAAACCAAGCAGTTATCAGGAAAATGCAAACTAGAACAGCTTCTTTAGTTGAGGCTATTACAAATGCGGTTGTCGGGCTGCTTATTAGCTTTTTGTTTACTTATTATTGTCTTCCCCTTTTTGGTTTACACCCGAACCCGTGGGAAGCAGGTTGGATAACATCCTGTTACTTTTTTCTTAGTATGGCAAGATCATTTGTACTCAGGAGACTTTTTAATGCGTGAAAAACACGATTTTTATCCAACTCCTCATTCTGTTGTAAATGAGGTGTTACTCCGTTTGCGGTGGAGAGACGTTAAGCCTTGGGAACCCTTCAACGGAGATGGTAGATTTAGTGAACGCATGAAAGTGATGCTAGGAGTAAATCCTGTGGTTGGTGATATTACGACAGGCCAAGATTTTTTTAACATCCAAAAAGCAGAAGCGCCTGATATTATCACAAACCCTCCTTTTAAACATATACGGGGGGTTATTGACCATGCGTTCGATATTGGTGTAGAGCGCATGGCGCTAGTTTGTAGTCCGACGTTGTTCGCGTGTAAAAAAGGTATTGACCAATTTTACAGGCATCGTCCTTCCCGGTTTTGCCACTTGTCCTGGAGAGAGGATTATCTAGGTAAAGGAAACCCAGATCGAACGCTTGCTGTGGCCTTCTGGGAAGGCCCTTGCTCTCAATTTACCGAATTTGAGGTCTGGGAGAGATTAGCTATATGAATTATGTTTCTAAAACCAAGCCGTATGAGCATCAACAAAAAATGTTCGAGCAATTAGTTGAGGAAGATCGCTCCGAATATGGAATTTTCTGGGAAATGGGACTTGGGAAGTCAAAACTTATTGTCGATTATGCTGGCTCCTTGTTCTTAAACAAAAAGATAAATTCTCTTTTAATTATTGCTCCTAAAGGGGTCTATCGAAACTGGGTTGACCAGATTGACCTTCATCTTTCTGAAGACATTAAACGAGAGGTTTTAGTGTGGCAGCCTAACTGGACTAAGAAATTCACTTCAACCCTTGTTTCCCTGGCAACACCTAAACTGTGCAACGAAAATACATTACGATGCTTTATAATGAATGTAGAAGCTCTTTCGAGCATTAAGGGAGCAGAAATTTGCTCCCAATTTCTCAGCCTCAATAAAACCCTGTTAGTTATTGATGAATCTACTACGATTAAAAATCATAAAGCAAATCGAACTAAAAACCTTCTCAAAGCATCTACCAAGGCACCGTACAGGTTTATCCTGACTGGAAGCCCTGTGACGAATAGTCCTCTGGATTTATTCTCCCAAATGAAATTCCTTGGGTTTGATTTTGGTAACTTCTACGCATTTAAAAACAGATACGCTGTTTTACGCAGACAGAACTTTGGGGGCCGGCCTTTTGATCAAATTGTCGGTTATCAAAGGCTCGATGAACTTTCCAAACGAATCCAGCCGCTTACCTCACGCTTACTTAAAAACGACTGTTTGGATTTACCTGAGAAAATTTACCTAACCAGGGAAGTGCTTTTATCCAAAGAACAAGAAAAGCACTACAAGGAGATGAAGGCGTTAGCTCTCACGATGCTTGAATCCGGGGAGCTTTCTACGTCGGCTTCCGCTCTCACGACTTTGATACGACTTCAACAAATAGCGTTGGGCTTCGCTAAGACCGACGACGGAGAACTTATTGACATCCCGAATAACAGGCTGTCGGAACTCATGCAAGTTTTGAGTGAAGCCGAGGGTAAGGTCGTTATCTATTGTACGTTCAGACATTCCATAAAACAAATCGAAACGGAAATCATTAAGCAGTATGGTCAGGATTCGGTCTGCACCTATTTCGGTGATACTAAATCAGAAAAGCGACAGGAAGTTATTAACGATTTCCAAAACCCTGATTCTAAATTACGTTTCTTTGTCGGGCAAATTTCCACCGCAGGATATGGAATTACGCTGACTCAAAGCTCATTGTGTTTGTTTTTCAGTAACAGCTTTAACTTGGCAGATCGTATTCAAGCGGAAGACAGGCTCCACAGAATCGGTCAAAGCAAATCCGTCACTTATGTAGATTTTATTTCACCTAAGACAATCGACGTTAAAATCATAAAAGCTTTACGTTCTAAAATTGATATCGCCAGCACCGTGCTTGGCGAGTCCTTAAAAGAGTGGTTAGAGATATGAAAAGAGTATTGCCCTACGCAATTTTAAACGCCTTGCTCGTCGGTCTAGGAGTAGTGATTTTCGATATAGCCGTCCACGGATCAGATGGATACAGTCTCATGGCTCGTGGTGCTTTAGGAGTTATCGTCTTTGTTATTTTAAGCTATTTATTGTGGCAAGCGTTCCGAAAATGAGACATCTTATTCTCGAAGGCATATCGGAAATATCCGACGATGGGTCTGTAAGCATTCTGCTCAAGCAGCAAGGAAAATACGCTGACGTTCTCTGTCTCACGCTCAACGATGTAACAATCACAAATCAGGAGTGGGACAGCCTGGAGGGAGAACCGAGGATTTTAGGAAAACGAGAAACTAAAAAACTTCTTAGGAATCTCTTACAGCAGCTTGCAACCAGCCAACAAAGCAAGGAAATTTACTTCTGGAAAACCAAGCGAGGAAACCATGCAATATAAAGATTGCCCCACTTGTGATGGTACGGGGGTTGAAATTTACGAAATTGAATCCGGGGGATACTTTGGCGTAGGCATATCTCCATATGTTGACATTATTGAAAAACAGCGAGAATGTGAGGGCTGCAATGGGCATGGACGAATAATCATATCTCCCCTTGAGGAAGAAGAAGATGTTTAAATGTTATATTCTAACAATATCAAAAACATCTTTCTAAACAATGAAAGTGGTGTTTTTAGAGGTGACTGCCTTGAATTGCTTCCAGAAATTCCAGATGAGTCAATAGATCTCATATTGAGTGACATACCCTACGGCATTGGTGTTGATGATTGGGACGTCCTACATTCCAATACCAACTCTGCATATGGTGGTAAGAGTCCTGCCCAAGAGAAAAGTGCAGCGTTCAAAAAACGCGGAAAACCGATAAACGGGTGGAGTGACGCCGATAAAAAAATCCCAAAAGAATATTATGATTGGTGTATGACGTGGACACCTCAATGGATGCGAGTGCTTAAACCAGGAGGTAGTGCATTTGTTTTTGCTGGGAGGAGGTTTGCTCATCGTGCCGCCGTCGCACTCGAAGACTCAGGACTAAATTTACGCGATATTATAGGTTGGCAAAGAGATAGCGCCTTGCACCGTGCGCAGCGCCTAAGCGTTGTATATGAGCGCAGAGGTGACTTGGAAAACGCTAAAAAATGGGATGGTTGGCGAATAGGAAATCTTAAACCAGTCTTTGAACCAATTATTTGGTGCTTCAAACCATACAAAATAACGATTGCTGACAATGTCCTCGAACATGATTTAGGTGCTTATAACCACGAAAAATTAAGGCAGATGGTTGGCAACCTGAACAATATTTTTCACATAGGACAGAAAAAAACTGACTCTGGATTGCACATTGCTCAAAAACCTGAGGATTTAATGAGAGTTCTGATTGAACTGGTGACAGTGGAAAATCAGATCGTCCTAGATCCATTCGCGGGAAGTGGAACTACCGGCGTAGTCGCGAGAGATTTAAACAGACGGTTTCTAATGTTTGAGAAAGATGAAAAAAATTTCAAAACAATGCAATCAAGACTGATCACGCATCAGGGTAGTCTAATTTGATTGTTAATTTATGAAATGCCCCAGTGGATCACGAAAGTTTCGTATTCTATCAAGTTGTTTGGACAAATCCCTTGTCTCAGAGTCAGTTTCGGTCAGAATAGCGAAACGCCTCAACTCTTCTATATCGTTAATGCTCGAGTAATGTTTTTCAATCTGTGTTTTTGTCTTT
>VTLG01007138.1_pt1 | contig 20378 bp, 16 predicted proteins | sample 4694571 | NCBI WGS metagenome assembly VTLG01 (sample SAMN12604809, study PRJNA352737) | marine metagenome | biome: ENVO:00000447; feature: ENVO:00000209|ENVO:00000569|ENVO:01000036; material: ENVO:00002151; isolation source: viral sequences binned using virsorter ... | reverse complement strand
CAGGATCTTTTTACAAGCCCATTAATAAATCAAAGTATGATGCTAATTATGACAGAATTTTTGGTCATCAAACAGAGTTAGACATAGCTCGACAAAAAAGTAAAACATTTTCTATGGAGCAAGATTAGTATGTATCATGGTAAAAAGAAAAAGATGATGGGCGGTGGCAAGCTTAAAATGGTAACAAATGCAGAAGGTGAAAAAGTTCCTTTTTATGCTGCTGATGGAAAAGGTAAGATGATGTATGGTGGTAGAGTTATGAAAGGTCACGGTGGCAAAATGTCAGGTGGCGTAGCAGAACTTGAAGCTGCTTGTAATAGAATGGCTGGATATAATCAGAGCTTAACCACTAAAAAATAATGGCAACTTTCTTATCTTTATCAAATGAACTGTTAAGAGAAATGAATGAAGTTGAATTAGCTTCAGGAAGTTTTGCTACAGCTACTGGTATTCAACAACACGTTAAAGATGCAATAAACAGAGCATATCTTGATATTGTAAACGAAGAACCTCAGTGGCCTTTTTTAGCGGTTAATTTGAGTGGAACTGTAGATCCATTACACGGTAACGTGTCTGTAGAAACCGTAGCTGGAACTCGCTGGTATTTATTAAAAACAGGAAGTTCTGGTTTACCTACAGATTTTGGATATATAGATTGGGATAATTTTTATTTAACTACAGTAGGTGTAGCAGGAGAAACGGCTCCTTTTGTAGCCAGAAATCTTAGATTTACTACTACTGAAGAATATAAAGATTACTTTCGTATTTCAGAAAATTTAGATGATGCTGATACACAAAACTACGGAGTACCTAGCAGAGTTATTAAAAGTCCTGATAACCGAAAGTTTGGGTTAAGTCCTATACCCGACAAAGTTTATAAAATATATTTTTATGCTTATGTATTACCTACAGAGCTTTCAGCATTTGGAGATGAAATTGTTTTTCCAAATACTTATAAGCCTGTATTACTAAACAGAGCTAGATATTATATTTATCAGTTTAAAGAAAGCCCACAGTTTTCTGCTTTTGCTTTAGAAGATTATCGAAGGGGTCTAAAATTAATGAAGTATAATTTAATGACTCCTGCACCGGGCGTATTAAAAGATGATCGAATGAGGTTCGTTTAATGTCTCAACCATATGGGTTAGCTTGCACAGGAGGATTGCATACAAGCTTAAATGAGATAGAGGCTTTACAACAACCCGGTGTCGCTACAAAATTAATAAACTTTGAAGTAGATACAGATGGAGGCTACAGGAGAGTTAGTGGCTATAATTTGTTTGGATCTGCAAGACCTAATAGTACCAATAAAATATTAGGTTTGCAAGTTTATGCAGATGGTGTAATAGCTTGTTCTGGAACTAATATTTATTTTAGTCAAGATGGAAATAGTTGGCTTCAAATAAATAAAGATAGTGTTTCAGGAAGTGGCGATAACCATACTGCTTTTACAGGAAGATCGACACTAGCAAGAACTAATCAAGGTCAAGTAACCTTTACAATATTTGAAAGTATCTTTGATTATGGATTAGTTTTAATATGTGATGGAGCTAACAAGCCTTTCTTTTTTAGAATGGAAGGCACTGGAACAGATCTTACTAGTAGAACATTTTTTGCTGGAGAGGTAACAGTCTCAAGTACAAAAGCTCCTTCCGTTGGTACAATACATGATGGACACTTTGTTGTATCAGGAGCCGATACTGCCGACAATGTAATTTATTATAGCGGTACAAATGATCCTACTGATTTTACTAGTACAGGATCAGGAAATATTACTCTAACAGATAAAGTTATAGGATTAGCAAGCTTTCGTAATGACTTAATAATATTTTGTACAAATAGTATATTTAAACTAATAAACATTAATGACTCTAGTAATATAGCAGTTGTTCCTATAACAGAAAATGTAGGGTGCATGGATGGACAAACTATTCAAGAAATAGGTGGTGATCTTGTATTTTTAAGTCCTGATGGATTAAGAACAGTAGCAGGTACAGCAAGAATTGGAGATACGGAGCTTGGTGTAATTAGTAGTCCTATACAGTCTATAATTAAAGCCATAGCCCCAAATGTAGATACTTTTACTTTATGTTCAGCAATACTTAGAAATAAATCACAGTATCGTTTATTTTATAATGTAGACGCTACTTCAGATATTACAGCTAAAGGTTTTATTGGAACATTAACACAAAAAGGATTTCAGTATAGTGAAACTGAAGGTATAAAAGCAACGGCTATTACTTCTGATTTCGATAAAGATGGAGTAGAACAAACTTATCATGGAGATTCAAACGGATATATTTATAACCATGATGTTGATAACGTAAATGATTTTAATCCCGGTGGTGTTTCTTCAAATGTAAGAGCAGTATATAAAACACCTAATTTAGACTTTGGAGATTTTGGAACTAATAAAACACTTAGATATGTAAAACTTTCTGTTAGTCCTGAAGGAACTATCTCTCCTACTTTAAGAGTTAGATATGATTATGAAAGTTCTGCGGTATCTCAGCCTTTAGATTATTTATTAGATTCGATACCGCCCCCTAGTATTTTTGCTTCAGCATTATTTAACAGTAATGTTTTTGGAGCAACTCCAGATCCTTTAGTAAGACAAGCAGTTCAAGGAAGTGGTAATACAACAAGTTTTATAATAACAAGTGACGATAAGTTATCACCATTTACAGTAAACGGATTGTATATAGATTACAGTCCTACAGGAAGGAGATAAAGTATGGCTGTCGGCTATACCAGACAAAGCACATTTTCAGATGGAGATACGATAACTGCATCTCTTTTTAACAATGAATATAATCAACTTGTAAACGCTTTTGCTTATAATACATCGGATTCAAGTTCTGGTCATAGACATGATGGAACAGCAGCACATGGAGGTGCAGTACCTCTTATAGGTGATTTAGATTTTCTCAATAAAGTTGCTATTGATACTAGTAATAATAGAGTAGGAGTTTTTGTAGAAGTTTCTTCTTCTGCTGTAGAACAGGTTAGATTTCAAGATGGAGTTATTACTCCTGTAACAAATAATGATATTGACTTAGGAACGTCTTCAGTACAATTTAAAGATTTATTTATAGATGGTACGGCTAATATAGATAGTCTTACTTTAACATCAGGCTCGACAGTTACAGTTATTAATGATGAAGATGATATGTCTTCTAATAGTGCAACTGCTTTAGCTACGCAACAATCTATTAAGGCTTATGTAGACGCTCAATTAACAGCACAAGATTTAGATTTTCAAGGAGACTCTGGAGGTGCGTTAAGTATTGACTTAGATTCTGAGACTCTTGATATTGCTGGCGGCACAGGTATAGATACTTCAGGATCTAGTAATACTTTAACAGTTGCTATCGATAGCACTGTAGCAACTTTAACAGGTTCTCAGACTTTAACAAATAAAACAATCGATATTGCCAGTAATACATTAACTGGTGTAGTTGGTTTAACAACTTCTCAGACTTTAACAAACAAAACAATAGATGCCGATAGTAATACTATATCTAATATTGAAGTAGATAATTTAAAGTCTAGCGCATTAGATACAGATATTTCAAGTGTCTCTGGAAGTGATGACACTTTAGCTTCTGCAAAAGCTATTAAAACTTATGTAGATGCTCAAACAGGGGCTAGTTCAAGCACTACAGCTACTTTTGCAAACCTTGATGTTACAACTAGTTTGCAAATTCCTGATGGAACAACTGGCGAAAGACCGGGTAGTCCTAGTGTAGGTAACTTTAGATATAATACTACTGAAGGTCAGTTTGAAGGTTATGGAGCTTCTGGATGGGGCGAAATAGGTGGTGGTGGAGCTAATCTTACTACAAATAACTATACAGGTGATAATAGCACTACAGCATTTACATTAAGCATAAACCCAAGTGTAGAACAAAATACATTTGTATATATTGATGGTGTATATCAACAAAAAAATACTTATGCTACTTCAGGAACAACTTTAACTTTTAGTACGGCTCCTCCTACTGGAGCTTCCGTAGAAGTTATGAGTATGACTGCTACCAATAGTATTGTTGGTACTGTTTCTGATAGTGCAATTACTACGGCTAAAATAGCTGATGTTAATGTAACTACAGCTAAAATAGCTGATGATGCAGTAACGGCTGCTAAATTAGCTTCTAGTGCTGTTGTTACAGCTTCTATTGTCGATGATAATGTAACTCAAGCTAAGATTGCAGATGATGCGGTAGGGGCTGATCAACTAGCAGCAAGTGCCGTAGTAACAGCATCTATTGTTGACGATGCAGTAACTCAAGCAAAAATTGCAGATGATGCGGTAGGGGCAGACCAGTTGGCATCAAATGCGGTAGTTACTGCGTCTATAGTAGACGATGCCGTGACTCTTGCTAAGATGGCAAGTGGTACTGATGGAAACATAATTAGTTATGATGCTTCAGGGAATCCTGTGGCAGTAGCAACAGGTAATGCAGGAGAGGTTTTAACTTCTGCTGGGGCAGGTGCGCCTCCAAGCTTTCAAACATCTAGTGGAGCATATACTGCATGGGCACAAAAAACTTCAGACTTTACAGCTTCTGCTGGAGATCAATTACTTTGTATTCATCCAAGCAGCCCATTTACTATTACGTTGCCTAGTAGCCCTTCAGCAAATGACACAGTAGTTATTTCAAATGCAGGAGCAGCTACTGTTACTGTAGCTCGTAATAGCAGTAATATAAAATCATTAGCTCAAGATTTTACATTAGTACAAGATAATTCAACCCAATTAGTCTATGTTGATAGCACTATTGGGTGGCATGAAATTTAGGAGTAATACATGGCATCTTTAGGAACAAAAAGAAATGTTCTTGGTGGAGTTTTTAAAGCGGTAGCAAGTGGTTCTATTGCCAATGGGAAAGCCTGTAGGATTAACTCTGATGGCACAGTATCTCAAGCTACTTCAGAAGCAGGTAAAAAAATATTATTTTGTACCACTTCGCATGTTAACGCATATAAATTACTAACTGCTTTTGATGTTACTAAAGTTTTAACTGAAGCTGGAGAAGAAACTTATCAAGCAGCCTACACTGATAGCACTGGTTACATGGATTCATTTCAGCTAACTGAAGAAACAGGTATGAATGCTATTCAATTTAATGATGATGGCACGAAGTTTTTTACATCAGGATATTCTGGTGATGATTTTAATGAGTATACTCTTTCTACAGCTTATGATTTAAGTACGCGAACATTTGTAGATGCTTATGATTGGTCAGCAAAAGTAGGCTCATCAGGTGCTAGAGGTTTTGATTTTAAACCTGATGGCACTGAAGTATACACTTGTACTTATGGTGATAGTAATGTGCATCAATTTACATTAAGCACAGCTTTTGATGTCTCTACATCTAGTTTTACTCGAACACATGATACTGGTAGAGATGATTATCGTCATGGTATTCGTTTTAAGCCTGATGGCACAAAGATGTATATTACAGGAGGAACTTATACTACTACTGATAAAACAGAGCAGTATACATTAAGTACAGCATGGGACATTTCTACCGCTTCATATGATGAGATTGCTTTAAATCATGCAAGTCAGGATGACTCACCCGGTGATATTTTATTTAATTCTGATGGGACTAAGTTTTATATGCTTGGTAGTTCTGGACATACCATATCAGAATACACACTAAGTACAGCCTATCAATTATCATCAGCTAGTTTTTCTACTGAAACTTATATAGTTAATCAAGCTCATCATGGAATGACTTTTGCTCCGGGGGGTACAACAAATAATGATAACTACATTGGTATTTCTCAAGGTGCTTACACAAACGGACAAACTGCAAGTATTAAAGTAATTGGAGCTATCGACACTAATCAATCTGGTTTAACACCCAATTAACACCCAATGCTCTTTGTTATATAAATGATAGTGGAACAATCGTTAGTTCTAGTAGCAGTGGTGTTATTGCAGGTAGAGCCTTATCACCAACAACAGTGTTGATTAAAGGCCAATATAAAATGTTGTTTGATTAACATGCCAGTTTTAACACAAAACAGTAATGTTCTTGGAGGAATCTATCAAGCAACTGCTAGTGGTGCTATTGCCAAAGGAAAAGCCTGTATTATTAATTCTAATGGAACGGTGTCACAAGCAGGGCCGATTTCGGGAAAGAAATTTTTATTTTCTTCTACTGATGGTGGGGGGCGTATTTATTCTTTTGATTTAGCGACAGCTTTTGACACTACTGCAACTGAAAGTGGAACTTTCCAACAAGCCTATGCCGCTTCTGCCTATGCCCAAAGTGCTGTTGCGTTGGAAAACAATATGACTGCTATGCACGATTTTACCTTTAATGCTGATGGCACTAAATTGTTTGCTTTAGATCGTCCTAGCACAACTTCAAATTCTAGGGTCGCAGAGTTCACCATGAGCACTGCCTACGACATTACTACATTAACTTTTGTAGATGTGTATGTGATTGGGAGCTACCACACTTTTCCAAAGGGGTTGGCGTTTAAAAGTGATGGCACTAGAATGTACACTGTAATGTTTCAAGACGTGGATGTTGAGGGATGGGATTTAAGCACAGGCTTTGATGTTTCTACGGCAAGTTACAATTCGCTTTTAAAGTATACCACTAGTATAACCGCAGGGTTCATACAAGCTATCCAATTCAAACCAGATGGCACAAAAATGTACCTTGCTGATCATGGTGCTGAAACGATCAAACAATATTCATTAAGTGCTGCATGGGGTACGGCAAGTTCATCTTATGATTCAGTTGAGTTAGATACGAGTTCTTATCACACCTCTCCAGAAGGTTTTGTATTTAATGATGATGGCAGCAAAATCTATGTCGTTGGAGATGATTCCAATGATGTTACTGAATGGTCGTTAAGTACACCCTATGCGTTAAACACGGCAAGTTTTGTTGCTGATACTGACCTTTATCTGAGTACGCAATATGCGTGTCAGTTTGCTCCGGGGGCAAGTGCTACCTCTTCCAACTATATAGGGGTATCTGTCGCTGCTTTTTCAGATGGTGATACTGCTTCTATTAGAGTAATTGGTGGAATTGACATAGACCAATCAAGTTTAACACCAAATGCACTTGCTTATGTACAAGTAGATGGCTCTATTTCGTCAAACACTACAGACACTATTGCAGGACAAGCATTATCTCCAACAACTTTACTTATTAAAAACCAATGGGACATGTTGTTTGATTAAAAGGATTAAACATGAGTAATTTAATTAGAGTAACAAAAGATGGTGTCACGAAAGATTTTAGTTCTTTAGAGGATGCAAAAAAAGAATTTCCTGATAGTGAATATCTAGTTGTTACTGACCATACTCCTGCTGCTAAAAAAGCAATAGAAGAAAAAGCAGCCCGTAACAGAGTTTGGAGAGATGCTGAGTTAGTAAGGACTGACACTATTGTAGATGTGAGTGATTATCCTAATAAAGCGAATATGGTGGCATATCGAAAAGAGCTACGTGATTGGCCTAGTACAGCAAAGTTTCCTGCGAGTCCTAGACCTGTATTAAAGACTGACTAATGAACGGAGTTAATAAATGGCTTTAACACAAGTAAAAACATCTGTTATAGCTGATGATGCAGTCGGAGCAGATCAATTAGCATCTAGTGCTGTTGTCACAGCTTCAATGGTAGACAATGCAGTTACTACAGCTAAGATAACCGATGCTAACGTAACTACAGCAAAGATTGCAGATACTGGTGTAACTACAGCAAAGATTGCAGATGATGCTGTAACAAGTGCTAAACTTGGACACGCATTAGATATTGTTACCTCTGTAACCGTAGGCGGCTCATCAAACGGTGTTGCTATTTCTAATGGTAAAATTGAACTAAAGAATAGTGGTACAGTATCAAAACTTGATTTCTTTTGTGAGTCTTCTAATGCACATTACATTAGATTACAAGCTCCTGCACACGCTAATTTTGCTGGTAATGTGGTGATTACTTTGCCTCCTAATGATGGTGATTCAGGACAATTTTTAAAAACTGATGGAAGTGGCGTGACCTCTTGGGCTACAGTTACTTCTATATCTACTAGTAAAGTATTTTTTATGGGGCAATTATAATGGCAGTTAAAATATCAGGTGTAGATCTTAGTGCAGACACAACTGCAAATATAGGACAAGCAGGTTCCAGTGGAGGAACTTATACTGTTCACATACTTAATCGTGGAACAGGGTCTGCTCTTGTTCAACTAGGCGTAGGTGATAGCTCTGCAACTTTTGCAAATGCAACAAAACTGTTGCACTCGACCTTAGTAGGGCCAAATGAATCATTAACTTTTTCGCCAGTGGTGGCAGGGGCTAGTGACTACGTTATTGGACGTAGCTCATTAGCAAACGTAAACATGGTAATGATGGGGCATGATGAATAATGGCTGGATTAACTCGCGCTATAAATATAGTAACAAGTAAAAATAGAGCCTTTCCTAATTGGCCTACGCCTTATATGCCCAGTGAAAGCTGGCCTTACTATGGCAGTCATTTTTATGCCCAACCCAATACGAATAACGTTATGCTCCCCGGCTTTTTAAATTTTGGTAGTGTTGGCAGTAGCATAAGTCTAAATACTTATGACTCTGATAATTACGTGAAACAGTACAATGGGCAAGGTACGGAACAGACTTCTGGAAGTTGGGGGACTATGATACCAACTAATATAATTTCAGGTTACGACCAATATGCAGCTTACTACATGGATCGAGTTGATAACAAGTTATATATGTTACTTATAGATGAGAATACGAGTCCTCATACCTATCGCATGGCAAGCATTGATAAAGACGGCACCATTGTTTTGGAGACAGCCGCTTATCAAGTTACAAGCACTGCTTTTAATTCTAAACGTGTGTCCTATGATTCGACTCCTTTACTGTATCGTGTTGGGAATGTTGATGGCACAGGTAATTTTAGGTTTGATCTTATAAGAGCGAATACGCCAAACGACAATGATACACAGCCTTACGATGGGGTGCGTTTGGAGATAAACACGAGTGGTAGTACAGTAAACAGCATTGCAGCTAATACTATGGCTGAAACCACCGATGGTCTTATCCCTAACAATATATTCATCGGTAATAGTTCCTTTAACCCAACCACTTTGATGGGGCCAACAGACAATGGAATTATGGGTGCGCCTACTTACTCAGACAATGATTATATGCAAGGTAATCCATATGGAACGATTGGAAACATAAATACAGGTCAATTCAACCAAAATGTATCTTTTGGACAAAATTGTCCTTTTTATTTTTGGTCAGGTAATTGTAAACCAACGCCTTGGCTTGGGTCTTACTTTTGGGTTCCCCTTTATAACGGTTATGTCTCAGGTATGGCTAATATCGCTCGTACCGATATGCACAATTTTATGGATGAACTAGCAGTTTATTATGGGTTGTTATAATGATTAAAAACGATGGGTACACCCCAGTTGATGCTGGGCAACAAGGAATAATAAAGTTTCCTGCAAGTGTTTTTCTGAACATGCTAACAGAAACAGAGATGTGTGCGTTATTCAGAAGTAGCACCCAAATTATTGCAGATACCGCATTATTGATGACTTATCGTGATGCAGAGGTCAATGTCGAGAGCACACGATTTGCTGACGTTATGACAGCCTGTGTTTCTGAGGACATCTTTACTGCTGATCGGGTGACTGCTTTCAAGCGTGGTATACGTCCTTTCAACAAGTTTGAAATTCATGGATATTGGTAATGGCGTTATATTGGTAATTATGTTATATAATGAATATGGAACTTCAACCAACTATGAAAACCGAAATGGAACTTGCTAGAGAAGCTTTAGAAAGAATTGCACACCATGAAAAAGAATGTGGGGAGCGTTGGGCTGAAGCTGTAGCTGAATTAAAATCTCTTAGAATCGCTACAGATTCTCATGCTGCTAGGTGGGAACGATTAGCTTGGTTAGTAATTGGAGTAGTCGTTACTTCTTTTGCAGGAATATTATTTTCGGGTAATATATAATGAAAAAAAATAGAAATACAAATAAAGTTAAGAAGGCTTTGAAAAGAAAAAGATACCACACAGGTGGTCATAAATTTCTTGCACAAAGAATGAGGTGGAGTCCACACGATCCTAACGCACAAGGACATAATGATGGCGGCATATCGCCCGGAATACCCGGAAGGCCTAAACCTCCTCCTCCCGGTGATGATGATGAAAGTCAACCTTCTATTCCACGCGATCCTAAAGATGGTAACGTCACAGTTACGCCCGGAACACCTCCTACAGTACAAATACAAAGAGGCCCAACTTTTACACCTACAGCCCCAGAAGTAACTGATGTAGATGCGACTAAAGAAAAAGAAAAATTAACTCAAGTTGTAATGAAAAAACCTGCTAGTGTTACTGCAAAAACAATAACGCCAGCAACATTTACAGCGCGAGGAGTTACTGCTGAACAAGCTGAAACTCCAGAGGATTATAAAACTTCTACATTTGATGCGGAGCAAGCTGAAGGTATTGGCCCGACAGAAGTAGCAATAGGTAGAGTAGATAGAATTGCAGACGCTGAAGGGCCTACACAAACTGAAAGAGCAAGAGCAGCAGAGCGAGATAGGACATCTGAGCAAGAAGCATTAGCGCGAAGACAAGTTTTTACTCAAGACCAAAGATCAATGGTTGATAGAGTAACTGGAGAAACTGTTCAGGTAGCTGCTACTCCTGAAGCTGAAGCTCAACAAAGGCAAGCAATTACTGGAGAACCTGCACCTGACGGTGAAGCTGCACAGATATTATCTTTATATAATTTTGATAAGTCTCAACAAAGAGAAGTTAGAGGTGCTGAAGCAAAAGCTAAAGTTCTTAGTGATCTTAAAGATGAAGGTGTACCAGACGATGTAGCAGAACAGCTTGCTAGTGATCCTCAAAGGCTTGCTCAAGCTGCTGATAGTTTAGATGATGGAATTAAAACGAGACTTTCTGGCCTTTCTAAAGAGGCCCTTGTAAGCACTCAGATGGAGTCCTTACTTGCTGGTATGGAAGAAGGAGAGACTCCTGCGTGGGCTAGACCAGCGTTAGCAGCAGTTGAAGCTAACTTAGCTAAACGAGGCCTAGACGTATCCACAGTAGGAAGAGATTCTCTTTTTAATGCTATTATACAAAGTGCTATACCATTAGCGCAAAGTAATGCCCAAGCTATTCAAGCTGCCACTTCACAGGACAAAACAATAGCTGGACAGTTCCTTATAAAGAATGCTGAGTTTAAACAGCAAATGGAACTAGCTAATCTTAGCAATGACCAACAAATGCGACTTGCTAACTTAACTGCATTAAATCAAGCAGATGCTCAAAACTTAAATGCAAGACAGCAAACAGAACTAGCTAACTTGCAAACAAGATTAAATACGAACATTAAGTCTGCTGAGATAGCTGCAAGTATGAATCAGGCTCAGTTATCTGTTGATCAACAAAGAGCCGTTACAAATGCAATGACGGTTGCTCGTATTGATATGAGTAGATTTAATGCTGATCAACAAATAGAACTTGCTAATAGTAGGTTTATGCAGACCAATACTTTAACAGATTTTAATGCTAGACAGCAAGAAGCTATGCAGAATGCAACTATATTAGCTCAGATGGATTTAGCAACTGCTGATCAGGATATGAAGTTAGCTATAGAAAATGCTCGAAACTTTTTAACTATGAATATGCAGAATCTTAGCAATGAACAGCAAGCAAATGTATTTGATCAACAAATGCGACAACAAACAATGCTGACAAATACGGCTGCTACTAACGCAGCGAGACAGTTTAATGCTGCTTCTGAAAATCAAAAGAATCAGTTTATGACTAATCTTCAGGCTCAGATGAATCAGTTTAATGCTTCTTCTATAAATCAAGCTAGACAGTTTAGTGCTGCTGAAGCAAATAAAGCTGCTGCAATAAATGCTCAGAATACTCAACAAGCTAGAATAGTACAGAGTCAATTAAACGCTCAAATAGAACAGTTTAACAGTCAACAAGAGTTTAACAGAAATCAATGGAATGCTGCAAACAAACAGGCTGTATTACAGTCTAATGTTGAGTGGAGAAGAAAAGCAAACTTAGTTAATACGGCTGCTCAAAATGCAGCTAATCAACAAGCGGCTTCTTTTCAGTTTAATATAGATTCATCAGAGCAAGCTTTTATTTGGCAAAATCTTAGAGATGAAGCATCTTATTTAAGACAAGCTTATGAAAATGAAGAGCAGCGTAAAACCACATTATATGCTACTGCGTTAGGAAACGAAACAGCAGCAGATAAAGGTGGTATAGGAACAGGAACTATTAAAGGTTGGTTAGACGATATATTTACATAAGGAAAAGTAATGGGATTTTTTAAAAAAATATTTAAAGGCATTGGTAAAGTCTTTAAAAAAATAGGCAAAGGTATTAAGAAAGTTGCTGGAAAAATAGGAAAAGCCTTTGGTAAGTTAGGGATTGTCGGAACCATTGCTCTTGGATTTCTTGCTCCCTATGCGTTAGGAGCTATATCGACATGGGCAGGGGGATTAGCGGCATCTGGTAATGCCTTTGTTGCAGGATTCGGTAAGCTAGTAGGTGCTGCAACAAAAGTAATAGGCGGTGTAGGTAAAGCTGTAGGTAGTGTAACAGAAGCCGTAACTAGTACAATTAGTAATGTTGTAGGTAAGGTAGGTGGAGAGGCTTTAAAAAAACTTGGAGTTGAAAACTTTATGGGTAAAGATCTTACACAACTAGATAGTTGGAGTCAGATCTGGGGTAAAACTCAAGAGTCCTTTGCTGGAGTAAAAGGAGCCTTTACAGAAGGCGTTACAAAACAAGCAAGTTTATTTGATACAGCTAAGTCAACAGTAACAGATGCTGCACAAGAAGCTGTCAATATAACTACTGTACCTAAATCAAAAGATTATTCAATTTTTACAGGAGAAAAACCACAAACAGACTATTCAATTTATACAGGAGAACCTGTTATTGGAGATATGGACAAGCGAACACTTTCTGAAGTAAATAAATCTTTATTATCTCCTCCTGACACTGCCAAAACAGCAGGTATGTTTCAAGACCCAGACCCAGATAGTATTGTAGGTAAAACTATCGACGCAGGTAAAGATAGACTTGTATCAGAAGTTGTAGATTATGGAGCACAGAAAATTTTCGGTGGAGGAGATGAAGGAACTGGTCGTGGTGGTTTAGGTATTGTGACAGCACAACAAGATCAAGTGGCTCCCGGCACTCCAGTTGAAATGGTTTTTGCTGCTGTAGAAAATCCACAAAGTCCTTGGGGTATGAGACTTGCAGAAATGCCAACTGCGTATGATCCTTTTGGTTTAACAGGAAGACAGCAAGCTACTGAACTTATAAGTGTAACAGGTTAATATATGAAAGATCCTTTAGACATTGATCCAGAATTACAAAAGTACCAAGCAAAGATGGATCGCCCTATACCGGGTGAAAGCTTAACAAGAGATCCAGAAGATCCTTATCCTTGGGAACAGCCGTCAGAGTTTACTGTACGTCAGGAAGCTATAGATTATTCTTTTGTTACACTGACTGAGGAAAATGCTTATGAAGGCCTTGTAGAGTCTGCTATGAGTGGTGCTACTATAATGGAGCTTACTAGACTTTTCTTGTTTAAAGGTTTTACTGAAGGCAAGTGGAATCCTGACTTAATGTTAATTCTTATTGAACCAGTAGCTTACATGATCATGGGTCTTTTAGAAAGGGCCGGGGTAAATGATTATGTTGTTATGGATGATGAAGATGATGAAGATATTTTTGGCGTACAGATGCCTCAAGAAATGACAGAAGGCATGGCTACAAAAGAAGAAGTACCTGAAGAAGTAGAAGAAGTTATGGAACAAAACGAGTCTTTGTTACAGCAGAGAACTCCTAGTTTGATGGAGAGAAGATAAATGTCTGAACTAGATAATGTATTCACTGCTTTAAGAGATGATCAAAGAAGAAGATCAGACGAAAGAAATAAAAAAAGAAGAAACATGGAGGCTCTTGCTCTTGCTGTTGATGCAGGTATTGGTTTTTATAAATCTAACATGGAAAGAAAAGCAAATGATTTTTTAAATACTGCTCAAGCTGTTCAAGGCCGTAATGTTTATAATCAAGCTCAACAATTAAGTAAAACTTATGCTGATCATGCAACTAAAGCTCAAAGTTATTTAGGCGGTGAAGATGCTTATATTATGGATACTTTTGTAACTCCTTATGCTCAAAGCATAGCACAAAAAGATCCTTACTTTAATACTAAGTCAGATAGAGATCAAATAGAAATTATAAATAGTTTTAGTGAAAAATTTGGTGATGAGTTTAAACAGAACTACAGAGACATTCAAGCTTCTTTAAAAAAATTAGATCTCTCTAAAGACTACGAAACATTTTTACAAAACGAACATGTTTTTTCAAAGAACATGGGTACTGACGTTATGCAAAAAATATTTGGTGGAAAAAGCAGAGCCGATGTTATCCTTGAATCAGAAGAGGGTGTTATAAAACAAATTGCTCCTGAAATTTATAAATTATCTACAATGCAAATTTATAAACAACAGGGAAGCGTTACAGAAGCAAAAGATTTTTTAGCTAAAAAAATAAAAAATGCAAAAACTGAACTTGAATATAAAGGGTTGGTTACACTGCCTGAAATTGTTATTGATGGAAAAGTATATGCAGGAACACAAGTTAGAGAATTTTTTAACCCAGTAACTAAAGAAATTCTTTATTTTCCTAGAGATGGAAAAGGCACAAATGAAGAAGATCAAATATTTCCTGTTACAACTTATAAACAACAAATAAAAGGGCAAGGAGATTATGGGGAAGAACGAACATTTACTACGGTCATAGCTAAATCAGGTAGTAAAGGCAATGAAACGGAACAAGTAATTTCTACTACAGACCCTACGAATGCAGATATTTATGTTAATGAAGCAACAAATTTACAAGCTCAAGGTGTAAGATTGTATCCTGATGTTCCTATTGCTGCTGAGATAAAGGGTTATGCTCCTAGAGAAAGAGATGTAAATAATTATATTGCAGAAAACTTAAACAGAACGCTATATACAGTTCCCGGTTTTATTAGTGATACAAAAGTTACTCTAGAAGATTCTCTAGAAAGAATTTATAAAGATACTGGAAGTGATCTGTTAACACAAGAAGGTTTTAAAAATCTTTTTACTGACAGGGTAATAAGAGAATCTTTAAAAATACAAAACATATCTACTGATAAAAATGCTAGATTGTCAATGGCTACTCAAATAGTTTTAAATAGATATGACAGGCTTTCAAAAGGAGAGTTTCAGAACTTTAATGGCGGTAGTATTGCTAACAGCACTATTGCTAATCCGTTAGAAGTTATAGAAGCTTATGCTGATTTAGTAGAACAAGGTCAAATAAATATAGATGGAAAAAGTTTAGCTCCTATCATTAAAATGATGAATCAATTAAACGTAATCGGTCATACAGAGGCTTTAAGAAATACTAGTGACGAAAAAAAGGCACTTGTAAATGCTTTATTTAGTAAAGAAAGTGTAAAAAATCTTTTTAATAGAGAACTGTTAGATAACAGATTAGTTGCTGAAAGTTCTAGTGCTGAAGATTTATTATTTAAAAAACAAATATTAAAATATATGGAAGATACATATGGTACATTAACTGGTGTTGGGAGTAGTTTTGAAAGAGAAGTTAATGAAAGGTTAAACGAATTAGGAAATAACGATGACAAGAATGATAATACTGGCGATCCCAGCCCTGTTGGGGGTAGAATTAATGTTCTTAAAAAAGACGGTCAAAGCCATCTTGAAATAGTTAAAGCTGCCGCAGCAGATGATAATCTAAGTAAAGCTGAAGCTGCTGCAATAACAGTAAGAGAACTTATAAACTCAGGAGGTAGAGCAATTGCTCAAGATATAATAAATATTGGACAAGATAGTGTATTAGGAATAGCGTTTAGAAACAAACAAAAAATTTGGGATATTGCTAACGATCCTTTTCAAGCTATTTTTGAGTCTGTTTTTATACCTCCTAATGAACGACAAAAACGTGATAGTCTTCTTGCATCTCCCTCTGGCCCTATAGATGAAGGAAAACTAGCAGATATATATTCTGGACTAGATGATGATACCATAAAAGAAATAATAGATGAAGTTAATATAAGGGCACAAAAAGAAGAAGCTAAGTATTCATTATCACCACCAGATCCTAATGCTACTGTTGAAGAAAACGTAGAGTACGTTGGTAATCTTTTGGGAGACAATAACAGAGAAATAGAGTTTATGAAAAGAGTTGTTAATCAAGAGTCTAACTTTGGAATAGCTAGAGGTACAAATACAATAGCTGGCCCTAAAGGAAAACGAGGAAGTTTTGGTGTAGCTCAGATTGACGAGGTTGCTTTTGATCAAGTACAGAAAAAACTTAGAGATAGAAAAAATAGACTTAGCAAGTTTGTAAAACCTTTTCTCGAAGCAACAGGATTAGATTTAACTAAAGTAACTTACGAACAGTTAGACGATCCTATATTGTCTATTGCTTTTGGAAGAATGTATTTACGTCAACAAACTTCTGAACCAATACCTGAAACTTTAGAAGACCAAGCTGCATACTGGAAAAAGTATTATAACACTTCCGCAGGTGCTGGTAAACCAGAAGACTTTATAAGAACTAATCAAGGTAGAGAATAATTAATGTCTCGTTTTTCAGATGATGACTTAAATAGATTAAGTAATCTTGGAGGCCGCTTTGTGCCTTCTAAACCCTATGTCGAAACCATAGGAGACTTAGAAAATGATCCTCAATATCAACAGGACGCTGAGAAGTACCTGACATATTTAGCTGCTAATACTAACGGCTGGCGTAAGTTTATGGATGCCGGGTCTTGGGGAGGCAATGATAATATCTTTGAAGTTTTAAGGGACGAAGATTGGAGATTAGGTACTATTTCAACTAGAGGTAAAATCTTTGAAAAAGCTCCTGAAGAAATAAAAGCTGCTTATAGAAGATTAAGGACTCGATTTGATAATGCCGAAATAGGTAACTCAAAAGAATTTTTTGATTCTTTAACAGATATAGGAACAGATTTAATTGCTGATCCCATAAACTTAGCTACTCTAATAATTGGAGGTGGTTCAGCCCAGCTAGGTAAAAGCGCGATTGCTAAAAAAGCAATACCTGAAACTTTATTAAAACTAACTGCTTCAGATACCGCTAATAAAGCTATGGTTCAAGGTGCAGTAGCAGCAGGTGCATTTACAGGCACAGATAATTATTACAGACAAAATGCAGAACTAGCTTCTGGACTGCGTAATGATTTTAATGTAGCTGAAAATGCAGCTTTTACTGCTGGAGGTGCTTTGTTAGGTGGTGCGCTTGGTAGATATTTTGGTGTAACTACTCCTAGTAAAACTAGACAAGTCTCTTTAAATAATGCTGTAGATGAAGATTCGTTAAAGGCTAAAAAAGATGCTGATGTTGATATAGATATAGCGACTGCATCTTCTTCTTTTGCCGATAATGTTTCAGTAACTATTGATGGAGAGTTTGAAGAAATAGTTGAAGATCAAATAGAACTAATTACTCAACAGTTTAAAACAGGTGATACAACTAAAGGTGAGCTTTATGATGCTGTAAGACAAGCAATAAAAGAGAATCAAGGAGCTACAGGAGAAAAAATTAGAGAAAATATTAGACTAAGAGTTAATAGAGTATTAAACGGAACCACTGCTAGAACTTTTGGTAAGCCAGCAGGAATATTAGATCGCTATATTAAATATTCTAAAACGGCTGCCATGCTTCAAAAAAAGTTTAGATATGACTTAGGAAGATCTTTAAGAGGCGAAAGACAGTTAGAAGATAGAGATTTTTTTGAAACCTTCGGAGACATACGAGGGGCTAGACTTATTAAAATTAAAGAAGCCTTAGAACCTTTTAATTTAAATTTGAAAGGCCAAGCTTTAGACGATGTTAAAGAAAACATAGTTAATGTATTAAGAGGTAATGTTAATCGTACTGGACAGTCAGCAGAGGTTTTAAAAGCTGCTGATAGTATTAAAGAAGTCTTAGACGATATAGCTGTTGACTTAAAAGGCTTTGGGATTATAGATGATGCAGTTACTGGATACTTTCCTAGGATGTGGAATCGACAAGCTATAGAAAGTAATAGAACTGCTCTTGAAGAACTTTTAGTTCAGAGTGGATCAACTTTTAAAGAGGGAACAAGAGATATTAAGTTTACTAAAGAAAATGTAGGTGAGTTTGTTGATGGTATGCTTGATATTAAAAATAGAGTAGATAACGGAGTTAACAGCAGTTTTTTTTCTTCTAGGTCAATAAACATTCAAAACGATGCTTTGTTTGATGAATTTTTAGATAATAATTTAGATAGTATGTTAAATGCTTATACAGCCCAGACTTCTAAGAGCATAGCTAAAACTAAAGTTTTTGGAGTTAGAGATGCTAGAGGATTTGAAAAACTTTGGATAGATGAAATCGGAAAAGAAATGAAAGAGGCTGGTCAAAAAGAATTTACTGCCTCAGAAAAACGAGCAATATTAGATGTTTATCGTACTGCTACAGGAGAAGGAATAACAAAGTTTTCTGATAATGTTCAAGCAGGTCTTGATTGGTATGTACTAGGAACAAGGTTAGCCTTATTACCTTTAGCTACTATTTCAAGTTTAACAGAAATTGCTATTAATATATCTAAAGCAGGGTTAAAAAATTCTACTGTTGGTTTTGCTAAAGCTTTTAAAACAGCGTTGACTTCTGTTACTGATGATACTGTAAATGATTTAATGACTAAAGGGTTAACTAAATCTGAAGCATTTAAAGAAATGAATAGTGTTTATGTTGCTATGGATCAGGCTCTTGCTGACGGAGCAGAGCGTCTATCTGGAGATGCCTTATCAACAAAGTATCAAAGAAAAATTAACAATGTATTTTTTAGGTTTAATTTTCTAGATCAATGGACTAAGTTTGTTCAGCTTACTTCTTTTACTACAGCCAAAGAATTAATAAATGATAATCTTGGAAAGATTGCAGCAACTATTGATGCTCCAACAGCTAGAACTCAATTACAGATTGATGAACTTACGGAACTTGGTATTGATGTAAATAAAGCGTTAGATTGGTATAACGCAGGAGCTAAAAGATCTGATGAGTTTTATCAAGATAATATATTAAAAGCTGCTGGTAGATATACTAATGAAGTTATTCTTAACCCTAGCCCCGAAGCTGGTATAAAACCAAATATCATGAGTAATCCTAAAACTGCGATATTAACGCAGTTAATGGGATACCCGGCTGCTTTTACTAATGTAATTCTTAAAAAGTTTATAACTGATAGTATTAAAGATCCTACTGGGAATATTCCTAAAGTTGGAACTGCGGCTATTATGATGACAGGTATGGCGGCAGCAACTAACTACGTTAGAACTCACGGAGAAAGTGTTAAAAATAAAGATATCAATGAAATTGTATTAGACGCTATTACTCGTTGGGGAGGCAACGGTCTTCTTTTAGATCAATTCCAAAGAGCTAGAAAAGCTCAAGAAGTTTATCAAAGTAATGCTGCATTTGTAACTGGACTTGGTGGCCCTATTTTAGGTGATGTATACAGAGCTATTAGACTTGATGCTTTCCCTGCCCAAGTAATAGGTAAAAAGTTTGTTCCTTATGCAGCAATCGGCCCTATCATGGGAGATGATGTAAAAGATGATTATGATGATGCGTTAAAAAACATTGATAAAAAATTAAGGGATCTTATACCAGAAAGAGAAAAACGGCTTCAATATACATCAGGAGGCATCGTAGAGTTTTTTAAAGTTCCTAATGCCCCGGAAGTTCCTAGAGAACGTATTGATAAGATGACAGGACAAACATATGAGGATCAAGCTAAAGATGAAGATCCTTTAGATCGCCTTGGATTTAATATAGGCGGTAAAATTATTGGAAATATTATTAAACAACTAGCCATAAAGGATATTGATGACGATACAGTTGAACAAGCCGCAGAAGAAATTAGAAAGAGATCGAGAATATTTGCAGATACGAGAAATGAACAAGAAGAGGTTATCGCAGATAGAGTTAAAGCGGTTATGGAAGGCAGAAGCTTTACTGCTCCACAAGACTTGGACTTTGACATAGAGGATGTTTTAGATTCAATAGGAGCTAGAGAACGTCCTGAAGAATCTTTTGTAAAAGCAAGATCGCTTTACAATATGTCAAAGAGTATAAGAAAAGGAAAAAAGACTAGTCCTCAAATAGAAAAAGATAAATTAAATACTGCTTTAGAAAAAATGAGAACTTCTACTGATGAAGATTTAGTACAACAATCTAAAGTATTTAGTAGGCTTTTGTTAAGGATGCCGAAAAGT
>VTLG01003632.1_pt1 | contig 20380 bp, 35 predicted proteins | sample 4694571 | NCBI WGS metagenome assembly VTLG01 (sample SAMN12604809, study PRJNA352737) | marine metagenome | biome: ENVO:00000447; feature: ENVO:00000209|ENVO:00000569|ENVO:01000036; material: ENVO:00002151; isolation source: viral sequences binned using virsorter ... | reverse complement strand
CGTAATAATTTACGTTGTTATATTTTGCTATATCGCCAATAGAATAATTAGTACTATTGCTCCATGCTGACCCATCTGAATATTGTAAAGTTGTACATTGTGTATGAAATCTAAAATATTCATGACCTACTTCTATAACCATTGTCTGCGATATGTTAAATCTAAATGGTATTAATCTTGTTTGTTTTGTAGAGTCTTTTACTTCTTTTACAAAGAAAAAACCCGGTCTATTTTGTGCTGGCCCTTGTGGTTGAGCAATAAAATTACGCATTGTTGCTGCGCCTTGTTGATATTTTTTATCATCTATACGACCTGCCATTTCTGGAGATATTTCACCACCAGAAAATGATCTAAGAAAAGTCCGTGTGTTTGGCATTAATTACCTCCCAGATGTCCAAGGCACGATATGTTCAACTGTTATGTCTCTATGTAGATTGTCTTGTTGTTTTGCACTTATTAAATAAGCACGCATCATTTCTTGACATTGTTTTGATTGTTTCATGCCTTGATCACCTTTAATTATTGGCCCTGCCAACATAGATGCCAAATGCCAAGACAACGTAACAACAAACAACGGTGAGAATTTTGTTGAATCAGTTATTAATGATTGATATCTTAACAATGCATTTTCTTGGTTTGTATAAATATAAATTCCTTCTACTGCAAATTGTTGAGGTGTATAATGACCAGCTACTATTGTTGGAGAATAATTAGATGTAATACCTCCCGGTGTATCGCCAGAAGACATTCTTGTAGAGTAATCGTTTTGTGCTGTAGGAGATATTATTGCAAGAGGTGTCATCATATCAGCAGGTGCAACATATGCATATTCCCACTGTTCTAACGTATTAGTTGTTGTTGCTAAACTTGAGCGTTTAGCTGCAAAATTCCAAGTGTGCGATTCTAATAAACTGTTTCTTGCTATAGGGTAATATCTTGCAGCGTGTTCCGCTTGTGCAGAACCTTCTGGTGGTTTTATCGAAGCAATAGTTGCATCATCACCTAAATGTGCCAAGGCAAGGTTGCAAATATCTATTTCAGTTGCCATTACATCTCCTATAAAAATAGGAGGTTAGCAGTATTACTACTAGCCCCCTGTAAAACATTAAGAAGACCAATACCTATTTACTAGCTGTTTCAAGTTGACTAATAAGAGTTTCTTTTGTTTGTCTTCTATCAAGCTCTACACCAATAGAACGACCATAAACTTCGAGTTGTGCTTTAGTCATTGATTCATAATCAACTGATTGAGTAGTTGGTTTTACCTTTTCTGACGGTACGGTTGTGTTTGACGCCACAGGTAGATCAGGTTCAGTGCCACCAACTAATTCAATATTACTATTGAACTCTCCATTATATTCAAACTCTTCGTCTGGTTCACGCATGGATTGACCAACGAAACACTTGACTTTTGCTCTGTAAATAGGCATAGGTTACTCCTTATTAAGTTATGGTGAAACCAGAAGCATAGTACTTTCTACCGTCACCGATTGTTTCTACTATATCAGCAGTAACTTTACCAGCGTTAAAAGTACCAGAAATTGTATATCTAGCACCAATATATCTCTGACCCTTTTCAGCGATCAGTGGATTAAAACGTACTACTACGTTTTTGCCTAATGTTAGTGCTGCTGTAAGGATTGCATCGCTGCTACCAATAACAGTAGGACTAGACAAGTTAGCATTTGCGCTAGTAATAACTTCAAACTTTACGCTTGTACCGTTTGCTAATGCAGTGGTAACAGCAAAGTTCATATATAAAGGTGTGCCTTCACCTATATCTCTAGCAACACTTAAATCAACAGTGTTTGTAGAAACAGCAGTTGTAGTAAGTGCTTGATCTTCGCTCACTCTGAGCAGTGCATCTGTAATCATTTTCGATCTCCTTTAGTAATAAAAAAAATTAACTTACCGCAGATTCGGTATTTAGAAGTGCGTCAACTCTTCTTAGAGGAACACCCAAGAATGACAAGTAGCTTTGTGCTGTACCAAACTGTGATAAACCTTCTTGAATAGCTAATACAGATTGTGACTTGTCCATTGCTGCAATAGATAGTCCTGAGTGAACAGTTCTGTTCATGTAGAACGCTGCTCTTCCCATAGCCATATTAGGAATTCTGTACAATGCTCTAGCCATTAATTTAACAAGGGCGGTAGATGCACTTGAAGCTTGTGTACTAGTACTTCCAAGTAAGTCAGAAATGTCAATATTGCAAATACGAACAACGTATCTCCAATCTTTAACAACTAGACCATTCTTCCATTGGTAACGAGTAGCAAAAGCTTGCAATCTTGTGCCATCGCTGTTGTACACAGTTTGCTCACCTAGATCTTCATGAGTTAAACCTGCTTTAGATCCTTTAGGAAAAGGACAATAAACAGTTTGGTCACCCCAAACAACTAAATAAACTGATGCGTTGTCAGAACCTGATCCACCTGCACTTAGTACGTTTACAGAGTTATCTGCTGATAAACTGCCGTATCTTGGTGCTAAACCTAGAAACTTTTTAGGATCTGTTCCGGGGTTACCGTAAAACATTGTCTCAGCTTGTGTCTGGTTCATTGCTTCCAAGAACGCAGTGTCTTCAGATAGACGGAATTGTGCAGTGTTACCATTTAACATTGCTAAATCTTTGTCTACTTCAGAACGTGCTTCCAAGATTCCGCAAGCTTCATCAACTTGTGCTGTTGTTGATTTGCTGTTTGGAATACCTTGGTTTAATGCTCTCCAATAAACTGAAGGTAAACCTGTTCTGATAACTACACGTTCACCAGTAGGTAAATTACCTTCTTTAAAAACGCAATCTTCTAGGATTTCGTTGCTTTGTGATAACAGTTCTGCAACGATTGGAACTCTACCGTCTGGGTCAGATCTTTTTGCCCAATCCGCTAGTGTTAAGTTTGAGGTTGAGAGAGTAGCCATTTAATAACTCCTTACTTGTTTTGCTGATTTGAATATAGTGCGTTAGCTATGCCGTTAAAATCTTTTGGTACGTTAGATTTACCAACAGCACCTTCAGAATTACCTACATAACTGTCTTCACTAATTGCCTTGCCCGCTCGGTACATAAACCGAATTACTTCGGGATGATTTCCCAAGCCAGTTTCTTGAAGCAGCGACTTCAAAGCATCAGTGCCAAAGGTATCGAGTGATGCTTTTGCAACATCTAAGTTTTCTGTAAGACTTTCACCACCAAATTCTTGATCAGATTTTGATTGATTAGCCCATTCGACTTTAGTTTGTTCAATAGCTTTAGCCTGTCTCGCCTGTATTACAGGTGCGACTTTGTCTAATACTTTTTGTGCAGCATCTTGTGGCAGGTTAAGTTCTTTAGCGACATCACCGAATGCGGTTAAAACTTCGGGGTCGAGTTCATCGGGTGCGTCAGCCACCTTATTATTAAACTCGTATTTCTCAGGCGCACCTTCTGGTGTTTCTGATTCGCTAGTTTTACTTTCAACAGCGGTTTCATCCGAAACTTGTTGTTCCTGTACACCTTCAGCTTGCTGCTCGGTGTCAGTAGTCGCTTCTGTTGATGCGTCTACTGGCTGCTGCGTATCGCCTTCATTGGTTTGGTTGGCTTCCGTCATCAGCGTTTCTGACATTTTTTTGCTCCTTGATCATTGTCGGATACAGTTCGGGGCAGAGAGTGTGGATTTGGTTAAGGAGTTGCAAACCATAGTTTCTGTTACCTTCGCTAAATGACATTGCCATTGCGTTAGTGTTAAACGATGATCGAAATACACCTGCCAGTTCCAGAAGTCTATAGATAAATCTGCGACCCCTCTTGCTGCTCATGAGCCATTTTATATCCGATTCCTCGTTTTGTCGGTCAATTCTTTCGTCAGACTTTTTACTGTCTTTAGATTTTTGTTGACCTTTAAAATCGAGAGGATTGTATTCGCTCATGTTTTAATATATCTAGTTATAACAGGATTACGGTCACACCTAATTTTGTTTAGGATACATTTTCTTTGCAGTTTTTGCAGCTTCTTTAAAATCTTTCGCCGAAGGTCTACCTTTTTCACCTTTTTTTTTCATTCGTTCACCAGAACCTTCTTTTATCCTTTTACGTTTTTTATGAATGTTTTCGTATAAACTCATTTGTTACCACCTCCATACAATATTCTTGTAATTCTATCTATAGCACTTTCTTTTTTCTTATTCTTTTTTTTATTAGTTTTACTATTGTGTTCTTCTAACATTTGTTTATATCGCATTCTGTAACCGGCTGTCATATCGCCGTATCCAAAATTGTCTGGTGTTTTTTCCATTTAAACCTCCAATGGTGATGGTGAATTGTAGCCACTGAACTGATTTATAAGATCCATGGCGTTACCTGAGTCAACTTTACCAACTTTTGCCATATTTTCAGCAGCTTGATTTTGTGCTTCCTGTTGTGCCATTGCTTGTTGTTGTTCTGCTCTTGCTTTGCGTACCCTTGCAACCTGTTGACCGGGAACAATTAACGATGGATCAACGCCTAACATATCAGCATAGTTATCTGCCCATGAGTCAGAGTCAAATTTATCCAATACATCTGGCTTCATTTGTGCAACTAAACCCATACTGTTTACATATCTATCTACACTGTTTGTTCCTATTGCACGTTGCGCTTGCGCCAACATAGATACAAACTCTACGTTTAATTCCATGCCCTGCAATTCTGGTGGTGCAGGTGGTATTATATTTGCTTCAAGCATCCTGTTAAATGTGTTGTCTATTAACGGATCAAGCAACTCATTATGCAATCTTTCTAGTACTGGCCCTAGCATTAATAGTTTTTCTTCGTGACGTTCTGCTACCTCTGTTGCTGTCATTCTTGTATCAGTAGCATTTGCCAACATAAGAAACAAATCAGCATAAAAACTTGCATTAATACGCTGCCTTACGTCCTGTATATCTGCTAATAAATGATTTAAATTAAGATTTACGTTAAATGCTGTCTCAATTTTGCCCTGTTGACCATCAACAAACGTAACACCACCGGGCAAACTGTCTACATCTCTGTTTTTCATGTAGCTAGGCACTTGTAATGGTGGCTTTGTTTGGTAATCAATGCCCTGTGCTTTGCGTAATTGCTCGTGTTGTAGCTGTTTTATGTCACCTAATGCTTCCATTCCCGGTGAATTGCCGTAGATATCGCCACCTGCAACACCCCATCTTGGCACAACTGCTGGAAATTCTTTGTATCCACTTTCTCGTAACACTTGATCGCCATCACCACCTTGCTCAAAATAACAAGATTTGTATGCCATGTTGGTATTATCTTTTTTTTGAAAATCACGTTCCCTATCATCTCTTGGTTCTATAGCGTGTATTACAGTTACATAGCTATCTAGGTTACCCCTGTCAAACAGGTTTTTAACGGACGTTGAACATTTGTTATATCCAAATTCTCTAACCAGTTCTCCTACTGTTTTTTGAAATTCTCTGTACAAAGTGTTTACTCTGCCCTGATAATCTGTAGCTATTGCATATTCTCCAATGGTTACAGGGTAATGATGTATAGCTGTCTTAGTATCAGGTAAAATTATTGACCCAGCAGTACCAAATGCACCTAATTCTTCATACATACTATGCAAAGTACGGTATGTATTAGACTTCTGAAACACCAATTGCATACGTTCTGTTACATCATTTAGCCATAGCTTGACAGGAGCAAACTTATTAAGGTCTGGATCTACTGTTCCTAGCCTAAACCACGGTCTTGCAGGGGATGTAGCACCTGCCATCATGCCAGCACCTAGTGTTCTTAACGCTCTAGTACCAGTATTGTCGTATATCGAGTTATGTCTTCTATGACCTTTGTTTCTATCTTGTACAAAATAACGTCCGTTCCTCGGTAATAAGTATGTTGTCACTTCTTGCCAATGTGACCACCAAGTAGCCCTTTCTGATCTAAGGTGACCCCACCTTGTCAGTAGTTTATCTCTCTTGGTTTTCATTGATTAACCGCCTAATAATGTGTTTTGACCAAGGTTTAATTGATCAGGATCTACTCCCATGTTGCCAGTTAACAATGTTCCAGACGCACCCTGTTGTGCTGACAATTCAGCAGCATCTAATGAACTTTCAACATCAACATTTTGCCTATTGGCTCTGTTGTACTCTTGTTCTGATCTTTGTTTCTCTGCCATTGCACGAGATTCTGCACGTTCATTGGCTTTACGTTGGTCTTCTAATGCCTGTCTTTGTACTTTTCGCTGGTCATTTGCGCTTTTCACAGCTACAAATGTAGATCCAACTGCGGCAATTGCTGCTACAACTCCCATGTCATAACTCCTTGGAATAAATAATGTCTTGTACACCGTAGTTGATTCTCGGTAACAAAGCAGACAAAGTGGTGTTTTCTTTGCAATGCCATAGCATTAGTTTGCAGCCGAGTGATGTTGCATGGTTTTCTGTTTCTCTAATCAATTTTAAACCGATTCTGCCACCCCTATGTTCCTTGCCGATAAACAACAAATCGTTTTGGGCTATGCGTAGATCAGCATAATGTAAATGATTAGTGACAAAGTTAACAGAATAACCTATCAATACATCATGTTGCCTTGCTGAAAGAATGAAGATTTGCCGTGCCGACTCCATTTTGCGGTACGTTTCTTCATCTGGCTTAAGCTTCATAACTTGTTTGTTACGAGCAATCTCTTCGTAATGCTCCTCAAACAAGACATTTGCTTCTGCCAACATCTCATCAACTGTGGCTAGTGTAATGTCAATCATTAACTACTCCACATTCATCAAGAATAATGGCTCTATCGCCAGTTACGGTCACACCATCCATAGAAAAATACTTGGTCTTACAATCAAATATTATATGTACTCTGTCTGTCATGCCAACATTGTCCGCTGTATGTACTTTTTTGTGGTTGAACCACCAGACATCGCCTACCTCAAACTTTTGCTTTTGATCACCACAAGTTTGGCTACACCACTGGTTTGATTTAAGTACAATATGAAACCGTGAATAGTGATCTGCATACAATCCTTGGTCGTTATGTTTGGTTACATGGCCACTAGGTTTGAGATTAACAATAAGTACCCTTCCCATTTCCTTAACTTCTAACTTTTCCAACACTGGTCGCATTAATGGTACAAGTGCTGCCTGTAAATACTCCATACATGGGTAGTCATATGATCCTAAATCGTGCATGACGTAGTACAAACTCATCTTTAATGGCCCTCTGACGTATATGCACTCGGTATCTTTGTGTGGTGAGTTAGTTACTTTTTGTCGTGCTGTTATTTCTGTCCATAATTCTGGTTTATCGTCTAATAATTTAAGCAATGGCTCTACATCTAAACCATGTGCTACACGAATAAAATTAGAGTCTGCTGTATGGGTCATATTCCGTCTTACCTGTGGCTTCTTTACGTCTTTTGATGTATATATCCTCTGGCACTTTCTTGGCTACTGGCAGGGCAAAGGTTAGTGCTAGTGCATCAGCTAAATCTGGTGACCCTGCTCCCTGTAATCTCTTCTTTATCTGATCCTTACTTTCTAATACTCGTCTACCCACATTGTCGTACCAATAAATTGGTGTAGCTAACTCTTGTTTTAGTGCTATGTCGTTTGGTATCGCACCACCTTCTTCTATCCACTCCTTCATCAACCACCACATCTCACTTCTACGGTTGATGTATTGCTGTTGTTTGATTGCTTTACCACCAAAAGGTACTTCGATTACGTCATATGACAATTGCCTTAATCTGTCGATTACACCACTACCTGCACCTGCATCACAAAACACTGCATCTGGTGTATGTTCTTCTATCAGATTGGCTACTCGTGACGCTAATTCCATGTTGTCTATACCTCGATATACAACTGGTTTAAATGCTTGCTTACCTTGTCTTCTGAACACCACAGATCTGTCATCCCCAAACCTTGCTGGGTCAATGCCAAGGATTACTGGGAACAGCTTCACATGATCTGATTGGTATACACGTTTTGCTGCATCTTCTGTGTCTGCCAATGCAATTAACTGGTCATCGCCCTGTGCAGAAAAGTCACATAGATATTCCCTAGCAAATGATGTCTCACTCATATCACGTTTGAGACGAGTTACTTCGTTGGGATGTAGTGAATCAGTGTCATATACCGTATACCTTGCTGCTGTCCAATCGCTCTCGTCTATGGCCTTGTAATACAACTCAGAGAACAAGTTGATGCCACTAGGTGTACCAATGAATATTGACCAACCAAGACGGTCAGAGAGTGCTGGCTGGACTATGTCTGTCCATAGCTCGTTCTTTAACTGTGCGACCTCATCCATGACTATGCCGTCTAAACGTAATCCACGCATGGCATCAGGATTGTCTCCACCAAACAATCTAATAATCGCTCCATTATGTTTAAACCTGACCGATAGTTCGCCCTCGTTGATGTCGATTACAGACGTCCTACGCATTGGTTCTATCTTCTGTTTTAGCCTTGCCCATGCAATCGCTTTTGCCTGTCTTAGGAACGGTGCAACGTACACAAACATGGCTAGTTCTTTATCCGTCTTCATGGCCTTATCTATTAGCTCCATGATGGCCAGTTCTGTCTTACCTGATCGCCTGTGCAATGCGTAAACGCTAAACCTTTGTTTCTTTATATGGCATTCTCTTTGCCATGTTCGAGGTGTGTAATCTAATTTGATCAACGGTTGCTTTACACCTGTGGAACGCCTGTTGAAATGGTCAGACTAATATCTCCCTTTGCTTCTACTCCTACCTTCTCTCCATACTTCTTAGGATTCCATTTAGCTAACAACTTAAGTCTTGCTTCTACCCTGTTCTTTTGCATCTGTACAGCAGCTGGATCTAGCCTTGTATTGCCCTCAGAACCGCACAAAGGAGGAGGAGAATCTATTATCTCTAAACATTCTTCCGCAATAGCATCAGCACCCATGTCTCGCGCGTGTGCGAAGCGTGTAATAAAGTCTCCATCATCTTTCTCCAACCAGTTATAAATAGTTCTCCAGTTTGGTTTATTTTTCAAGCGACAATAAGACCGTAAAGTATTACCATGAGCAATCCAATCAATAATTTCATTTACTATTAAAGGATCAGGTTTTTCTGTAGGCCGTCCTAGTTTTGTAGATTGTTTTCCAACGGTCTGGAGTTTGCCCCCTGATTTGGTATTTACAGATTTTTGCAATTGTCCCCCTTGGTAAAGAAAAGATAGTGCTAAGAGTTCCATAACCGAGATCAAAGTCTTCTCTTAATTCTCTAATTGCATCAACTACTGTCTGATCAATACGACAATTGTGATGAGAGTGATTAATTCGATACCCTTGATCATTAACAGCAATGTATTCTCTAGTAACCTGAGTAATTGCTGTCATTTAGGAACTATAAATTAAACAAAATATATATAAATATAACTAAAAAAGCAATGCTCTGAAATTATTTAGTTGACATATGATGGATTTACTGCAACACTAATAAGGTACATTACTATTTTCTAATAACAATGACACAATTCAAACTTCCAACAAACCACAGAGTATTTCTCGAAGAAGAGATTTATGTAAAGTTAGTAGCTGCTGCTGAATCAAAAGCAGAGGACTACAACAAGATGTGGGCGAAGCGTGAACAAGAAGGCAAGACCTATCACACTCGTACAACTTTCTCAGGTACTGAAAGAGTTTACTGGTATGGCGAAACTAAAGGTTTTCTAAATATTACTTTTTTCCAAGAAGATTCATACGGCCAAATGGCTAATGACTATTACAGACCTTGGTATTGCAAAGTTAATTTAGAAGCTTGCAGACAAAATGCAATAGCACAGAGAGATCACAGCGTTGCATTATTCGAGTCAAGAATCAACAGCCATGTAGCTACTACTGACATCCTTCATGAATTACAAGGCTCACTAAAATTATCAGCAACAGGTAACCTTATCGAAGGTTATATAGATGGCACTACAGCAAAGTGTGAGCGATTCAGAATTCATACAAAAATGATGTGGAACTACCGTTACGGTGAAAACTCAGCTAACGGTTACCTTACACAGTATGTCCAGTTTAGAAGTGACAGACGAGGTGCTAGGCAAGAAGGCAAGTCAGTACAGCAAGCCATTATAGATGCTGACAGACAGGCCAAGCGTGATGAAAAGTTAGCTATCCAAAATGAAAAGCAAATGGCTAAGTGGGAGAAATTCCAAAAGCTACCAGTTCAAATGGAAAAGTGGATTGACAAAGAAATCAAAACACTAGCAGCAATCATCAGCGATAAAGGTTTAGCTGACATCCAGAAACAAGCAGACCGTATGGGTTACGAATTCGATAGAGAATGGAAAATTAAATCTATCTCTAAAGACATCGAGACACACAATGCATTGAGAAATGACCTCAGACATTGGCAAAATGACGAGACAGGACTCAAGGCATTATTCAATAAAGGTATCGACACTAGAAACAAACTTAAGGAGATGTACGGAGTTTAATTACTCCTACATCCCTTTTTTTTCTGGAGATTAAAAATGGCTTTCGCACTATTTCCTTATTTATTTTTATTCTTAATCCTTATTTAAAATGACCTTATCTAAACAACAATTATGGTTAGTAGAACAGTTTCAAGCTTATTGCAAGAAACATCATCTACCAAATGCATCAGCAGATGATTTAACAAGCCCCCCATATAGAGGAAAGTTAACTGAACAGCAAATAGATTGGTTACAAACATTTATAGTCGTTTGGGAAACTGTCGAATACGATGCAAACCAAAACTCAGGTAACACATAAATGATTAACAAGAAACAAGAAACAATTACATCAAAAGATTTTCAAAGAGTCTTTTGGTTTAATGATAATAAAGACTTTGTTTGTAACTCTATTGATTCTTTTAATGAAAATAAAAAGAAAGGATTAGAGTTTGAAGTCTTTCAATATGTCGAGGAATGGTTAGCTTTTCATAGGGCATTTACATCAAATGATTTTAATATGAATGACCCTAAGATTGATGAAGCATTAATCAATCCTTGTAAAAAAATTGATAAAGTTTTTGAAATTTTTAGACAATTAGTAATTGTTTCAATGGGTGGGTTTAGTACCGATCTTGACTCATACCGTAAATAGACAATCCAAAACTAAACATAGAGGGTGTAACAACCCTCTTTTTTTTTGCCTAATTACTTGAATTAATGTTGGATTTATGCCAATATAGAGATTATGGAAACAACTATTAAAACACCATACGAACTATGCATTGCTGAATTTGGCGGTGTCCGTGAATTAGCACGCCAGATAGGTAGAGATGCAGGTTCAGTATCTAAATGGTCTAGGAAAGGAACTATACCTACGTCCATACAAAAAAAATTACTTGAAAGGGCATGGGATCTTGGTCTACAAATTTCTGCCCATGAATTAATCTTTGGAAAACAATGAATCAATGTTACTGGTGTGACGCACCATTAATTTGGGGGTCTGATACAGACATTGAAGAAGGGATGAGTGGTTATCCCGAATATTCAGTTATGACTAACTTAACCTGTTCAAAATGCTATTCAGACTATGAAATTTTAAAAAAGAAAGATGCCTTCGATTAACGAGTTTCTTGACAACTGTTGGATTATGTGCAATACTTAATGATGAAGGTGTTTTACCTTCAATTGATGTTTACTAATTTCTATTAACAAACACAAATGGATTTAACAAAAAATGAAAAGCTTGTTTTAAACAACAAGACTTGTCATCCAACAGGATTACATTACATGAGGAGAAATCCTCATCCTAAAAAGGAAGACCATGGTGATTGCGGAGTTAGAGCTATTACTTTAGCTACTGGCACTGATTACTCACGAGTAAAGTTTTATGCCGACAGATGGATACAAGAGAATGACTATGAATACTCTGAACCATGTTGGGGCTACAGAACTAGATACAAAACTTCCTACGGTGGTATGACCGCAGGGGATATGACTTCTATCCTTCATGCAATTGGTAGGAGCTATAACACAGACCTCAGACGTTGGAGTTACCACGGCCTTACTACTGAATTTCATGTAGACAAGTTGCCAAGTACTTGCATCGTTGAGCAATGTCAACATTTTGTAGCAGTTACTCATGGTGCTATCTGGGATAGTTGGGATTCCAGAGGTAAGACCAAAAAATTAAAAGAGGTGCATGGCATTTGGTGTCATGACAATGTTTGGGATAATTTTGTTAGCAAGAGGTACAGATGACAGATACCCAAAAACTACAAAGGTTGGACTACTTGTCCAGCCTTCCCTACTCAAAGCACACTTCAGAAGATTGGGATGAAGAGTTAGCTCTTGAGTGTGAACTACAAGACCACACATTCTATTTAGTAATTGGTCATGAAGTAAATGAAGATGGTGAGTTTAGCCTTGTTCAAAAAACTTTTGCAAGTTTAGAAAAACTTAATAGAGAAAAGCTTGCATCAATGTTTTATGTATATCATGCCAAAGCAGTTGCTATGGAGCGTGGCATATACGAAACAGATAGTGATTCTATGAATTGGACAGATGACCAATACATTGAGTTTATGGAACAAGATTGTGCCATCAATCTAACTGTAGATAAAGTCTACGAATCAGAAAAAGTAATCGTATTAACGGAGGTTAATTAACATGAGAAAAATTACTATCGAACTTTATGCCAACAACGAGTATGCACTTGATGAAAGGCTAAAGCAAATTAAATGGGCCATCAACGATATTGTTTGGCCTTCATCCTGTTTTTCAGAAAGTAGCCGTAAACGTCTAGAGTCTGGTTGCATTGAAGAAGAAACAGAATACAAGCTAAGTGATTATGAATACGACAAAGAAAATCCTAACTGGAGATATGGTCGTAATCAAGAATGCGTTGGCAAATGGAAAATGCAAATTGTTCCAGATGAAGAGTACGTTAACTTTCAAGACACACCAGAACTATGACTTTAAAAGAAATTCCAATAACCAACAAACAAGATTGGTTAGAAAACAGATTACTTGATGTAACTTCTACAGAAGTATCAGCACTGTTTAACGTAAACCCATACCAAACAGAGTTTGATCTGTACCACCAGAAAAAAGATAAGGTTGTTGTCAACATTGAAGACAATGAACGTATGGCATGGGGTCGCAGACTTGAGGATTCTATAGCTCAAGGTTGTGCAGAAATACAAGGATGGGATGTAGAACCATTTGATGTATACATGAGCAACACCAAAACAAGAATGGGTAGCTCTTTTGATTACAAGGTTACTAGTGGTGACGAGCTAGGAATTATGGAAGTCAAAAATGTTGACTCAATGGTTTATCGCACGAAATGGCTTGACGATGGTAACGGCAACATTGAAGCACCACCTCACATTGAAATGCAGCTACAACATCAGCTTCATGTTGCAGATATTAATTGGGGATGCATAGTTGCGTTAGTTGGTGGTAACACACAGAAGTTAATCATTAGAGACAGAAACACAGCTATTGGAGAGCAACTACAAGCAAGGGTTAAAGAATTTTGGAGCAGAATTAAGACAGGTACACCACCTGAGATTGATTACGAAAGAGATTCTAATTACATAATTAAAAACTTATGTAATCATGCTGACCCTAGTCTGTTTCTAGAAGCAGATGAGGATATGGATCAATTAGTTGATGATTACCACGCAATCAACAAAGAGTACGTTTCACTTGGCAAACAAAAAGATTCAATAAAAGCACAAATACTAGAGAAAAGTGGTGGTGCATCTAAGATTATTTCTAAGTATGGAATTATCAACTGCGGTATGACCAAAGGAAGTCAGGGTAAGTACATTACTCAAGACATGGTTGGTACATACATCAACCCACGCAAAGGCTTTCGCCAATTTAAATTTAACCAACCAAAAGGAGTTTAACTAATGACCTCATCAATCACACCACTCGCAGCCATGAATCAAACAATTGATCAAATGGCAGACAGATTTAATAAAGTTTTACCTAAAGAAATGCAAGGTAAATTTAGTTCGGTTCTTAAGTTAACAATGAGTAAAAACTCAAGATTGCTGCAAGCAGACAAAATGAGTTTAATACAAACCTTTATGAATGCTGCAACAGATGGTCTTTATTTAGATGGCAAAGAAGCAGCAGCAGTTCAGTATGGACAGCAAATTAATTACTTGCCTATGGTTGAAGGAGTTATTAAGTTAATGCATAACAGCGGATTAATTAAAACTATTTGTGCTGAAGTTGTATACGAAAATGATTTGTTTGATTACGAACTAGGCACTAACCAACACATAACTCATAAACCATTAATTACTGGTGATAGAGGTAAACCTGTATGTGTTTATGCAATTGCTGTAACAAGTAATGATGGTCAATACATTGAAATTATGAATATGGATGAAATAGAAAAATGCCGTCAGGTATCAAAAGCTAGTTCATCACCGCATTCTCCTTGGACAAAATGGCCTGACCAGATGAGAAAGAAAACTGTCATTCATCGTATTGCAAAACGACTACCAAAAAATGACGCAATTAATTCTGTTGTAAGGATAGAGGATGAACAGATTAAAGAGCCAGTTAATGTGACTCCTAATCCTGATAAACAAGAGCAGCCATTGTCTAGATTAAAAGAAGCTATGGGTATGGCCAACGAAGAGGTAGATCAAGCAGCAGATAACGTAATCAACAACTACCGCAAGGAGGAGTAATGCATTATTACTCCTTCAACATTGGCGATTACATGAGCCATACTGTGCATCTATCATTGATGGAGGATCTTGCATACCGTAGGTGTTTAGACATTTATTACTTGCATGAGAAACCATTACCAGAAGATGCAACAGAAGTGGCTCGATTAATAAGAATGCCAGAACATAAACCAGAAGTTGTTCAAGTGTTAGAAGAATTTTTTACACACGATGTTGGCACAGGTTATGTACACAAAAGAACTGATGAAGAGATTTATAAGTACAGAAAGAAAGTAGAAGCATCATCAAGGGCAGGTAAACTATCTGCTCTTGCTAGATCTAACGCTAGTTCAACGACAGTTCAACCAACCAATAAACAAGAAACAATAAACAAGAAACAAGAAACAAATATAAAACGACCTAATAATGTGACAAAAAAAACATGGGAGGATTTTTTATTACATAGAAAAAATTTAAAAAAACCATTAACAGAAACTGCATTCAAAGGTATAAAAAAAGAAGTTAGTAAAACTTCTATTAGCTTGGAGGATGCATTAGTAATGGTGCAAGCAAGAGGATGGCAAAGTTTTAAATCTGATTGGATAGAAAAAGAACAAAAGTCATTTGCTTCTACTAACTACGGTGAGGGGGTACAAAAAATATGAGTCTAGAAAATTTTATTAACAAAGACAGGCCGACAGAAGAACGTATTTGTCCAAAGCATGGTGCATATATTTCAACAAATTTTCTTGGTGAGCATTGGACAGAGTGTCCTAAATGCATGATTGAACGCAGAGATGCGGAAGCAAAAGCTGATATAGAACGTGATAAGCAAGCTGCATTAGAACGTGAGCAGCGTAGATGGATGGCAAAAATAAAAGGTGCAGCTATACCAGAACGATTTAAAGATCGGACGCTAGATAGCTATGTAGCAAAGACTAGTGGTCAACAGAAAGCATTTGCTTTTGCAAAAGAATATGCAGAAAACTTTGATCAAGTAATAAAAACAGGACGTTCTGCAATCTTTGTTGGCAAACCGGGAACTGGCAAAACCCACTTGGCAATAGGCATTGCGTTGAGCATTATGCAACAACAACGGTCACCAGTATTTGTCACCGTACAGCGTCTTATAAGAAGGGTTAAGGACAGTTGGAGAACAAAAGAAGAAACAGAAAGCGAGGTTATAGATGCATTTGCATCACCTGATCTACTAATACTAGATGAAGTTGGTGTACAGTTTGGGTCAGAGTTTGAAAAACAATTGTTGTTTGATGTACTTAATGAACGTTACGAAAAACTTAGGCCATCTATTTTATTATCAAATATTCCTAGCGAACAATTGTCAGACTACCTTGGTGAACGTGTAACCGATAGGTTGCGTGAAAACGGAGGTGCATTAATAGGTTTCAATTGGGATAGTTACAGGAGGAACAATGACAATACCTAATACATATAAGGTTAGACAGATTATGTCTATTGAATGTCGTGATTGGTTTTTAAACAAACATTACGCAAAAAGAATACCATCAATAACAATTGCTTTTGGTTTATATAAAGACTATATGTTAGAGGGTGTTTGTGCATTTGGAATGCCACCTAGTCCAACTTTGTGTGAAAGTGTAGCTGGTAAAAAATATAAAGATCAAGTAATAGAGTTAAATAGATTATGTATAAATGAAGGATTACCTAAAAATTGTTTAAGTTATTTTGTAAGTAAAGCAATTAAATTAATAGAAAATTTTGACATCATTATTAGTTTTAGTGACATAAATATGTACCATCATGGTTATATATATCAAGCTTGTAATTTTTTATATACAGGAACAACAACTAACACAAAACAATTAATAGATAATGAAGGCAAAGAATTTCATTTTAGAAATTTAGCTCATGTACAAGAAAGATTAAAAGGCACTAATATAAAACATAATAAAAAAAGAATTAACGAAGAAAATATTAATAGAGTTTTAGTTGCTACTTACCTGAGAGCAAACAAACGAACATATACTGCTAATCAATTAGATAAAATTTTTGGATATAAAGATACTGCTGCACATTGGTTTAGGTTAGATAAAGGTTTTAGTTTTCCTACTGTTAATGATTGGTTAAAATTAAAAGCTATTTTAAATTTTGACAATACATTAGATGACGTTATGACAGCGTATGAATTGTATCCTGATAGACAAGAAGTTATAAAGTTGTTGCGTTTAAAGGAAGTTATTATATATCCAAAGCACAGATATATATTTGTTAAAGGTAAAAACAAAAATAAAATATTAGAAAATTTAAATCACAAAATACATTCTTATCCAAAAGGTGAAAACAAAAGATATGATTCGTCATATCAACCAATCACACAGGGAGTTTTATTCTAATGACAAAAAACAAATTAAACACAGGTGACTTGTGGTTTAATCCAAACGAACCAGAAAAGTTATCAGTATTTAAAAAAAATAATTGGGAAACAATTACACCAGAATTGTCAGACAAACAAAAAGACATTATGCAAATTGCAAATTACAGGCAACAGTTAGCAGAACTAGAAACACAGTTTTGGTTTAATGATTTACCAGCAAAAGAATATATGGTTAGATTTGATGGAATAAAAAAACGTATACATGAATTAGAAAATAAACATAGAACTGCATGGCAAAAATTTATTTTCTTTGTAAAAAAATTATTTAAAAAACTATGATTGAAATAGTTTTAGGTTGGCCACCATCTGATCTATCGCCAAACAAAAGATTGCATTGGGCGAAACTCGCTACAGCAAAAAAAGAATATAGAAAAAATTGTTTAAGTGCATCAAGGGAACAACTAAAAAAATATTCTAAATTAAATAATTTACCAGAAAGATTAGTTTTAGAGATGACATTTATACCACCAGACAGACGTAGTTATGACCGAGATAATTTAGTTGCTAGAATGAAGTCAGGTATTGATGGCCTGTCTGATGCACTACGCATTAACGACAAACGATTTAATACTGTTATCTCAACAATGGATCAAGACTACCTCGGTGGTTTTGTCAAAATACGCATACTAAAGGAGACACCTTATGGCACGGAAAGTAAAAGACCTCGCAATAAAGACGAGGGAATATACAGACAAAGAAGGGAATCGAAAAGCTAACTGGCAAAACATTGGAGTTGTCATGGAAAATGACGATGGCAAACAATTTATGTTGATAGATAAATGGATAAATTTTGCAGGTATTCCTGATTTTAAAAATCCAAATTCTTCATCAGTAATGGTTACTATGTTTGATGTAAATAGAAAATCTAATTACCAACCACCAAAACAAATGGGAGATCCATCGTCAAAAGGTAATGATAATTTAGACGATTGGAATAGCTCACCTAAAGTACCAGAAGTAGACGAAATACCTTTTTAAAATAAAATACCCCAGAGTGAGCAGACCAGAAGAACACTCTGAGGTATCGGTTCTAGAGTTGGGGAAGAGAACTAGAACCTAGTAGGCCAACCGTTTACTTTTTTGGTGGCCTACCTTTTTTTGTGCCGTATGTTCCTTTTCCTTTGGGCATAATTAACTCCTTTTATTTTTAATTATGAAAGAATTTTTTTATTTTGTCCATAGTATTTAATTCATCTGCTCTATATTTTTTATCTAATGCAACTTCTAATTCTATAATTCTTCCTAACAAACTTGCAAGAAATACATCTTGTTTCATCTGATGCCTAATTAAATGTGTGCAATATCTTTTTACACCAACGTAATCATCGCTTTTAATAACTTCTCTTACTCGCATTTCAACCGATAGCTGCAATTCTATAGGTGGTTCTTCTATTTCAATGTTGAGAAATTTTTCTTTGGTCATTAGTTTAATTTGGGAAACAAATTTTGCTCAAGCAAATCGACTAACTTATCGTCCACGGTATTCGAGGTCTGCTTTACGAAGGCACGACATAGGTCAACCACTAATCTCTTACATCCTGTCGTTGTAAGGAAGCGTAATAATATAGGCTTTAGTATTTTGTACATAGTTTGTTTGTTTTTCCAAACATAGCACACGTTATTGAATCTTGCCTTCTATTTTGCTAACTGCTTCTGACAACTTGTTTAACCTAAAGTATATGTCTCGTATGTCTCGTTCCCTACGACTACTCATGTTAGATATAACCATAACTAAAGCGGTAGCAAATGCTCCCACTAATGCACCATATATCTCAGGCATTTGCGTAAATAAGTAATTATGTATAGTATGACTAATAAATCCTAATTATGGCAGAGGAACAAGAAGAAAAGGAAGGCACGGATTGGGGAGAAATCTTTGGTCATGCTGTCCGATTTATGATTCTTTGTTGGTCGCTTGCGATGATGACTCTTGGATACATGGACAAGATCCGTAATGATGGAGCGTTTTTAGCCGGTTTAACCAGTGGGGTTTTAGGTAGCTACGGTATCAGTGTGAACAAAAAGAAACCTGTAAACGCTGCTAAATTAGAAAGCAAAGACCCTAACGTAAAAGTCAAATGAAAAAACTACTAGCATTACTGTTATTGTTTAGTCCATCTGTAGCACTAGCAGACATAAATCATTCAATCCAAAATGTTGTTTCGGTCAGTACTTTGGGTGCATCATCTACTGCTAATCGTGTTGGTACAACCTTTTCAGCATCAGGTACAAATGTCACCCCAACTGCTAACGAATCTGCTGGTGGTATTGGTACTTTAGATTTGACAGATGCACAAATTACTAATGGTGTACCAACTATAGATTCAACCACTACTTACGCAGTTACTACTTCAGGGGATGCATGGTCTGTGCAAGAAAGCTTTATTCAAGGTGATGTTATTCCTACAAATTTTTTAGGAACAACGGTTACTAATGGAGTTGTACCTGCACTTCCAATTTTTGGTGATACGACAACTGTAAGCGGTGGAAATATTGGAACTACAGCTATGACTATGGATAGTGGTGGAGCTATGACAGTTAACTTATCTGCTACAGGGCCGGGAGTAACAGCACAAATGTCTAACACAATTAAGTTAGAAATTGATTAATGAAATGGCTAATACTTTTTTTATTTGGGATACCTAGTGCCTATGCAGGGGGAATTACTCCATCGTTTTCTACAGGCCAAATGGAAACTAGCAGTTCTAGTAAGACTATTGTGGTTGAGACAATTGTTACTGAAAATTATAGGACAGGATATTCTTACAGTTTGCAAGGCCACAACATTCAAGTTAAAGACGGCACGGTTATATCACCAGATGCTACTTATACAAATACACAAACAATTAATGGGGTATCGTTTCAATGGGTAACACCAAACTTAACGACCAAACCTCAATGGGAAATACAAACTCCCGGAGAATCTTTTTCAATCATAGAAAACTTTTTAGCACCGGGATTGGATGCAACAAGCACGATACAAAGAACTATAAATACAGAAAGTCAAAGTACAAGTTTAAGTATTTTTTCAAATTAAGTTTACTATTATTATTATATATACCCAAAACCCTTGCTAATACTGTAAGCTCGCCTTCGGCCAGTTCATCTGGTACGGTGATCAATAACGGATATCAAACTATAAATGGCGGATTTCCAACGATGATTTATGGCGGTCAAGTGCAATGCCAACAACCAACACTAGCCTTTACACCCTTTGTTACTAAAGGAGAAAACTATAGTACACCTAGAATTACTACAACTAATACTAATATTTACGATCTTACTGAAGATGCCAATGGTAATTTAAATAATCCGGGAAAAATTTTATATCAAAGTAGTCAACCAAGAATAGA
>VTLG01001876.1_pt1 | contig 20380 bp, 30 predicted proteins | sample 4694571 | NCBI WGS metagenome assembly VTLG01 (sample SAMN12604809, study PRJNA352737) | marine metagenome | biome: ENVO:00000447; feature: ENVO:00000209|ENVO:00000569|ENVO:01000036; material: ENVO:00002151; isolation source: viral sequences binned using virsorter ... | reverse complement strand
TATTAGCAATTTTTTGAAACATGATTAAATTTGCAATTTTAAAAGCACTATCTTTTTCAAGTGTGCTTGTATTACTGCTTATTGTAGCCCTATCCCCTCTCTACGTCACTATGGGGATAATGACAAGACAAATGCAAGAAAAGGTTAATTAACCCTCAGATGAGTAAGTAATTTTATTTGCTAATAGATAAGCCTTCCATGCAGCTTTCACATCTGTAGTCCATACAGCGTTACAAATTGCAGATACTTCTGCTGGTTCTGCTGAAATGTCTGTATCAACTAGATTATCCGAAGCATCTAAATCTCCACATTGCAGTACATATCTTTCAAAAGATCTTGTTAGTTCTGTGCCATCTTTTTTGATAACAGTTGCTTTACGGACTTGCACCGCTTTGTATTTTCCAACAACTTCTATCTTGTCGTATTCGATTGATTCTGTAAGTGCCATTAGGATTAATCTCCGATTAAAACAGATTTAGGCTTAGTTTATAGACTTAGCTCGGTCTACACTGAAACATAAAAGACTGCTTCTCCTGTTACTCTACCAGACGAGTTAGCAGAACTATTCCCTTCAACTCCAGAAGAATTATAGGCTAAAAGTGCAATACGATTAGCACTGTTTACACAGTATGAACTATTTCCATATAGTCTTATATTAGCACCAAGACCTGAAGCATCTCTTACTTGTGGAGCACCAAAACCTCCCGAAGCAGATACACCTTCATTAATAAACGGTAAATTATCTACATTATTAGTACCACTTGAATTAGTCCAACCAGACCACGTAATATCCCATCTAATGTGAACTATACGACCTATTTTTGTATATCTACCACTTTGGTATGAATATGAAGCGTTAGCTCCACCACCACCTACTGAGTGCATAGCTGGTGTAAAAGTACCTTCTTCATAATCACTAAAAACCGCAGAAGTGCTACCACCTGAACTTCCACTAGCAGCAGAAAAGTCAATTCCATGACCCGAAGTTCCAACGACTAAATTACCATCAGCAATAGTTAAGTTTGTCGTTCCATCAGTTGTACAGTTATTTAATTTTGATCCGCTAGATAAGGTGCAAGTTCCATCAGTATTGTTGACAGTAATAGCAGCACTACTAGCTCCTACGCCTTTTATCGAATTTACCTTGATCTCTGACATAATTAACTAGGTTTTGGGTTAGCGTCTTTTACCGCTTTTATGTGGGTAGCCCACGTTCCAGTTGTATCTAGTTTACCAGCGAGCATATCGACATACAACATATCAAGTTGATCTCCAAAAGAAGCGTAAACAGTAGAACCGTCGGTTGTTCTATCGGTTTTGTATTTTACTTTAGCTGCCTCTGTGTTTAATTCAGTTCGGGCTGCATCAATCTTGCTTTGTTCAAGGGTTACAGATTTACCATCTTTGTCGTAAGCACCTGTGCCGTCATCAATAGTTATAGCTTCAGGATATGCTTTTTTTATTGCTTGGTGATCTAACATTATGATGATAACTCCAATACTGTTATTGCAGAAACAGGACTACCAAAATAAGTAGTATCCTGATAAGTATTTGTTCTATTAACAAAGACATCATTAGCATAACCATAAGGGCCAAATAAACAACATTGCATTTTAAAAGTAACTGCACTTGTTGTATTTGGACTATGTAGAAATGACCCAGATTGAGTTTGCATGGCATCATACGAAGGTGCACCATTATCTGAAAATGCAAAATTAGAACATCTTATTCTATTGCCTGATGCATTTCCTACATAAATATCATCAGTTGTTGTACCACCAACTACTTTTACACATCTGATACCACCTGAATAATGTTGATCTCTTGGAGAAAAACAAACATTATAAGTTACAAAAAATTTACTAGATGTAGAAGCTGGTGTCATTGTTACTGACAAACCAGTAATATCTACAAAACTTTCACTTTGTGTACTAAATGTATCTTTTTTAAGTGCCTCTGACGAATTTATAACTTTTCCAGCAGTTGCAGTTGTCGCAATAGTTCCATCTGCTACATCTGGGATTGTAAAAACTCTATTATTACTAGATGATGAGGGTGCTTGTAAGCTGAAAGACCCACCACCTGATGCTGCGTTTAGTTTAATCTTTGCTGTCATAATTAACTTGGTTCGGTAGGAAAAGTAACAGAACTCATATCTAAATTACCATCAGAATCGAGTTTAGGAGAGGAACTTGCAGGTAAATCACGCAAACTTTGACGATAGGTTTTCCAAGCTGTTGAAAGTGTTAAATCAGAACTAGCTCTCCAATCAGTTGCAGCTAATCTTATATTTCGTTCTTCTCTTAACAATTTCATTGGTTCTGCATTATTTAATCTTGTTACTTCGTTATTTATTTCAGCTTCAGTTGGTTTTGTAGAACTGTCAACCCAATTTAATCCAGAATAATCTGTGCCTGCCCAAGACCATTTTGTATTTGGTTTTAAACTAATTAACGCATTAACTTTTTCGTAAATCATACCGCTTATGTATCTCCTAACTTAAAGAATTGGACATAAGTAGTTGATAAAGCAACTTGTGTCTCTGATGCTACAATAAATTTAACTTTATGTGTACTTGTATTTGTTATGTCTAGCATTACACTATTTGTAAATGTTGTTGAGGAAGAAGCATCATTATTAATATTGCTATAATTCTCTCTTTGTAGAGAATAATTACTTCCGCTATCAGTTGAGAGATAAGTTTGAATAGTAAAATATCTACTTTCATTTGAAATTCTTCCAGTAGAGTTAGATGAAAATACTCTATAAATACCGGTGCTAGGAAATGTAAAAATTCCAGAAGATACAGTCATAGCACTACCTACGCTTGCTGCTGTTGCATTCCAAGTTCCAGTAAGCTCTGCGCTTGTATAATACAAAGGGTATGAACCATAACTCCATTCTTGTGCCATTTCTAGCCCACCAGAACTTATTCCAGTTCCAGAAATACCGCTATTTGTAATAGATATTCTTTCAACACCACCAGTTGAAAACTTAATAGTGTCAGCAGAAGGAAATGTAATACCTGTATTACTATCCGTTCCGGTTAAAGCGGGGGCGGAAACACTTCCATCGACCCCAGAAATACCAGTAGTGCCGTTAATGTTTAAAGCCATAATTAAAGAATAACTAAAATTGCTCCGCTTGGCACGGTTATTGTGACACCCGAATTTATAGTCGGGCTGACCGTGTGAGCGTGTTTTCCGCTACTAAGGGTGTAACTTGTAGTGGCAGTTTGGTCAGACTCAAAGAAAACTTCGTCAGTTCCGCCTCCGGTAGCTCCCGCACCTCCGCCTATAGCACCCCAAGCACCGTTATTATATCCTTCGAACTGATTTAAAGTACTATTGTGTCGAAACATTCCAACCGCAGGGGAACCGTCTCTTTGTGCGGTAGTTCCGCTCGGTACAGTTAAACTCGACGTATAGTTATGAATTACTTTTCCCGTAAAAGTACCACCTGTTAGAGGTGCTAAACCGAAAGCCGTAGTAGCTACGGGGCCTATTGTTACATATCCATTATTAGCCGCGTTTCTAATTTTTAAGTTGCCGTCAGATGTATCAACGTGCCATTGATATGCGTAGTTAGTAGTTAAGGCACCGGACTTACTATTATTAGACGCTATAGCTTGAAATAAATTATTTAAGTCAGTTCTAACCGCACTTCCCGTTCCGTTATCAATTATAAAATCGTGTTCAGCCATTTTACGGAATGTTTTATTTTATTTTATCAGCCTTTGCCAAAACCGACAGCTTGATATGTAAAATTTCTATCTATTGAAGCATTTGAACTATTTTTAAATTCTACGGTGAAACCCGTAGATGATACGTTGGTTACTAAAAAGTAATCTCCACTAACCATATTTTGTGCGTTAATTCCAACCGAAGGTAAATTACTGTTTGCACCTAAAATAGAACTTGTTCCAACAAAAAACGGATGTTGAAAAGTAATATTTTTTTGTCCCGCTCCGCTTGCCGTTAGATTACCTTGTTCAGTTCTTCTTTGTATAGAGGCTGTATAACCTATTTGCGATACTTTTATATCTTGAGCGACATCATTGCTAGTAAGTTTTGCCCTAAATTGAAATCCTCTTCCTTTATAAGTACCGTTGGCAAAAGTTTGAAAATCTGTATAAGTAGGTGAACCTGAAGGATTATCTTGCGTAACACGGACTAACATTTCGGCGTTGACTTCCGTAGCGGTAGCACCGTCAAAGTCGGTTATATCATCTATCAAACCTCTAGAATCGAATAAATCGGAGGGATAAAAAGCTTCGGTTAAAAAATGACGTTTTAAATCTAAACTAAATACTCCGCCTAAATCTAGAGTATCGCCTCCGGCAGTACCGCCGAAATCATAGGTTCCTAAAGGTACTATGCCGCCAAAATCATCTAAAGAGCCTACGGCATCAAAATCAGTTATATCGTCAAAATTACCACCGCCGACTAAATTTAAAGTATTAGTAGTCGCGTCGAATGCAACATTATTTTTTGTACCTTGAAACTTAGGGCTATCTAAATCTTCGCGTCTAGTTTGAGCTATTAAAGGTGCAAGGTTTTCCGGTAGATCAATAATTACACTTGTTTCTCCGGCACTAAATCTTCCGCCGTCATCACGAAACTTTAAAATATATTCGCCTTCTAAATAAGGTACTTCCGCTGTAGTAGTATTACCGGCTAAAGCTTCTATAAGATCAGTACTATTAGAAAAAGTGCCGTTGCCATTTGTTAGCGGAGAATGCCTTACATACACTCGACCACCGTGCGTCACATCCAGATCGGTTGCTAAATTCCAACGAAGTCTTACTAATTTTTCATTAATAGGTTCCGCCGACAAGCCGGTTACGTTACTAGGAACCGCAGTTTTTCCTACCGCGTTAAAAGTTAAATTAGTAGAAGTAGCCGATAATTCTAAAGCCGTATTAAAACTAAAAACTTCTATTTCATAAGTACCTATAGATGTATTAAATATCTCAAAGTCGGGGCTAGAAACAGTATTAGAAACAAAATTACCATTATTAAATCTATAGTTAACTTGATATTGTGTTACGCCGGTTATAGGTTGCCAACTAATAATTAATTTACTTACTGCCTGATTATTTATAACAACTAATTTTTCTTCAGCTTGTAAAGCATTAGGGGGGTCTTTTAATTCATTTAATATACTTACGGTCCTCGTAGGTAAAGAAGCCCCGTCTTCAATAAAGGCGTATTTCTCATTAACGTAAGATAAAGCCGTTATCGCATAATTTATTCCGTCGACCTCTTCGACCGTTATAACCCTATAAAGTTGAGATTCAACGGTATCGTTTGAAATAATCCAATTAGCATTAACGTTTGGGGTTTGTGAAAAAGCAGATGAAACCGTAATCGTCGCACCACTTACAGAGCTTATATTTTTACTTTCTATAGTACCGTCGGGCATAATTACACTTAAAACCGGATTGTTTGCCGTAGGTAAGTCTGTATTAGCTGAATTATCGACTGTAATAACTGTTGTTGAAGTTACCGAAGCAATCTTACCCCCGCGTCTTAAACCGCTTCTTACAGGGTCAGCGATAGCTATAACGGCACTCGGTCTTACTACTACTCCGCTGTCTATAGAAGTAGAAAAAGTAACAACCTCTGATTCATTTTGCTCTGCGAATAATATTGCTTTTCCTAAACGGGCCGCTTGACCTCTAGAAGTACACGCAAAAGCTTTTACTTGTTTTATTATCGAACCAAATTTTGCTATAGCCGTTGCATCTTCTACGACTTCAAAATCTATTTCTTGCGTGTCCATATTGAAATATGAAACCGAAACTACACTATGTCGTTGCTTTAAACTACTACCGCTATAGTTAAACCCCTCACTTGTCACATTACTGAGGTTAAATAAGTAACTAGCCGATGCAGGGCTATCTTGTTTAAGGCTTATACTTCCGGCTGTCCAAATAGGCATACATCTCATAACGCCGGATAATTCATTTATAAGGTCGAAGGCCTCGCCCGAACCTTGAATATTTACGTTGCATGAGAACCTCGCCTCTAGCCCACCAAAACCGTCGCTAACTAAAGTATTAGCAAACTTACTAGCCGTTACAAACGAAAATAAATCTAAATTACTATCGGTTATATGGTCGCCAAACCCATAACGACTATTAGTCAAAAGGTCTAATAAAATCATAGCGGGACAAGAAGTCCATACCGCCGCACCGAGAGTTCCGTTAAAAACGTAGCCGTCGGGATAAACTATTCTTCCGGTCGTAGCGTCGACCGTCGGAGTACCAGAACCATTCGCTCCCGCCGCCGGAATACGGACCTTAATACCTCTAACTCTAAATTTACGACGTGGGATAGACCCGAACTGCATAGAATCTAATCTAATAGCGGCATACGCACTATTAGCGTAGGTATTAGAGTCGTCTATTATTTCGGCGATACTTGTCCATTGGAAAGAATTTATTAAAGATGAGTTAGTACTATCAGGGGTAATTCTAGAAACCCTTATATCTACCGGAAAAGCACCGGTTAAATTAACGCGGTAATCTCTTTGATAAGCGTCTGCGGTCCGGCCCGTTACCGTATCGGTTATAACATCGGTAAAACCTCCCGAATTATATTGAACAGATATTTTAAATTGAACACTAGAGCCTAATAAATCTCCTTTGTCGGTAGCCTCTTGAATTTGCGGAAAAGTTATTGTTATTTTTGCCGCGTCGACATTACTATTAGTAATTTGCCTCGTAACCGGAGATGATACCGTAACAGTAGTGCCTACGCCTGTTACAGAGGAGCTACTTTCTATACCGGCTATTTTAGTTTGATTACTCGTGCCAAAACGGGGCGTAAAATCTACGTCTTTAAAATTAAAATCTACATCTGTAGGACTAGCAGAATTTGCATTTGATCTTAGAACGGGCGTGTCGTTAAGAAAAACATCTTTGAGGGCGGCATTATTATAAGCCGTAGTTCCTTTAGATAAACCCTCTTTTGATGCTGATGCAAAACCTTCGATTTCGCCTTCACTTATCAAATCTAAGAAAGTTGCAAACTGCCTACTATGTAAAGTATCGGGAGTTCTAGTTGGTTGGGGTGGTGGTGGCGGAGAACCTCCTCCTCCGGAACCTCTAATAATTTTTTTAGTCATGCTCTTACCTGTTCAGTATCTACGGCTCCACTTATCACGACCGAGCCGGTAAAAATTTCACCATATACTAAAGGAACCGGAGTACCCGCCCTCGTAGTTTGTTGTGTACCACTAAAATTAAAAGATATTCTAGGGTCTTGCTCGCTATTAAAGTCCGGTAATTTTGGAACCGGAAATAACATATCACTAACGCCCGATAATAAAAGTCCGGCACCTATACCAAAAGCGGCTTTAGCTCCTAAACCGGCGGAAGCAAATCCAAAACCTTTTGCACCAAAAGCTAACGGATTAGCAAAAACGCCGCCTACACCAAAAGATAAAGCTATTAGTGCACCGCCCAATAATATTTTTCCTAAACCCCGACCGGCACCTTGTATTACCGGTACAAAATGTATATCTTCTTTTCCTATAGGGTGATGTATTTCAGTTTCGTCTATCGAATAATTACCAACTTTTACTTGATAATATTTAGGGTTCATATATTCTTCTATTCCGGCAAAATTGTTAATTAAGAAACTTACGGCATGACTCAAAGTTTCTACTTTTACTTCAAACTCTTTATGACCAACGAAATTGGCTAACTCTCCGTAAAGTTTTATTTTACGCAACATAACGCAACCTCTTACCGGTACATTTTAAAAGCCACTCCGAGTAAGGCTCTATACAACTTAGTCTATCGGTTAAATGATGTAAAACATCGCCGTCTAAAAAAATTGCCACATGATTTAAACCCGAAGTCAAAATAGACATAAATAAAAGATCGCCATATTTTAGTTTTTCGTCTGGCCTTAATTCTCTAAAACCGGTTCTCCAAGCACACCTTTCAAACATAGGGTCTTTATTAAAATCTTCTAAAGTAGTAGGTCTTTCCCAATCTTTTAAATTTATATTCAATTCTTCTTTATAAAAGTCCCTAACTAGCGTGTAGCAATCGTTAACTGCCCACGCCCACTCTCTACCTATTAGAGGAGCTTTATATCCGGTAGGTTCTAAACTACCCCAAGTTTCTGTTTTAGGATTTACTATATGCCATTTTAAACCGCTTTGTTCACAAGCAACTTTATCGCTTTGACTAGGAACCGGAGGGGTTACGGGATGACTATGAACTATGGCTATAATATCGCCTAAATTATCTCCCTTTACATAATCTTCGGGGTCTAAAATAAAACATTGATGAGAAGTTTGGCTTAAATTACGACAGGGAAAATATTTTTCTTTGCCCCTTATATTTAATAAAAGACCGCAAGCTTCTTTAGGGTCTTGGTCTTTCGCATGAGCAAGTGCTTCTTGTTTCCAAGTCATGCTATAAAAGTTCCAATCGAAGGAAACTCGGCTCTCGTGCATTGCCTTTTGGGTGCTCTTATACCGGCAAGATCAAATACGGCGGCAAGTTCAAAAGTAACTACTTCTCTATTTTCACTGGCTTTTCTATCTATTTTATAAACTTCGCGCGGAAACTCTGCTGTAGGGTCCGGCGTTCCTAAATTATTTACTTGTTGTTGACTTGTAGTAGTAGTAGTTTGCGTAGTGGTATTAGGATTATTCATAGTAATAGTATTACCCATAGCGTTTCCGTGAACGGTGCAATAGTATCTCAAATCACTAGGAGCGGAAGGGTAAATCGGTTGATAAGTAACGGTAGCTCCGGCACTTCCGGCAGTACCCGCATTTGTAGTTGTTTGCTGACCTCCGGCATCTGATTTAATTCTTAAAGGGTGGCCACTATTAGAATTATCCTCTTGGTTAAATATATAAGTAGACCCACGTTTCATAGTTATAACGGGTTTATTAACACCGTTTAAAAGAAAAATATTTATACCGCCGACATTCGCAACCGTTACCGTATAAGTTACCGTTTCCGCGTCAGCGGGGTCGGCTATAGTTTCGGTCGAGGTAGATGTTGTTGTAGTTACCGGAAAATTTATATTATCTAGGTAGCGGGCAAGGGTTCTAATTCTGGTAACGGTCGCTCCGGTCAAATCATTACCTACCGTTACGGCGTTAACGTTTAATAAAATAGCGGTTATAGTTCCTAAAGCATTTGATACCGTAAGAGTCGGGCGTGGTAGTTGTCCTCTTTGATATGCAAAACCTTCTGCTTTAATAGGAAGTTTTATATAACTATTACCGGCCCATACGACATCGCCTTGATTATTTAAACTCGTGCAGTTATGAAACCTATAAGTTTGAGCGGAGCCATGTAAAGCTAAAGTAGTTTCTAAAGTAAAAAGTTCTATTATCGAAGAGGGATTTATTTTTTGTAAATCGCTAATAATAGGGCCGGTACTCATGGCTCAAAAACCTCCCGAAAAGTAGCTGATATAGTCGCACGATCTTTTGTATATATATTTTTAGTCCATTTATCGCAAACAAACTTACTTGCAGAATCTTCCGGCGGGGTAAAATCAAAACTAGCTTGGTCGTTCGCACGGGCATCAAGGAAGGTTTCTATAACATCTGCGTCTGATTCCGATACGTTAAAAGTTAAGTTAAATATTTTAGGGTTCTGATTTTGAGCTAATCCAAACATAATTCTATGCTCGTAACCGTCGGCAAACCTAACGGTCCTAGTTACCGGTGCATTATTTTTTCTAGTTCCGTATGTAGGTTGTATTGAAGGAAAAGTAGCCATTATGCAAGTAAGCCTCCGGCACGTTTTTGTTGAACTATTTCAGATTGTACTGCCGCCGCTATAAGGCGACCTAACTCTCTACCCTCTTCTTCATCTCCTTCAACATTACTTCCGGTAGCATCAACACTGACATTTACCGTTACATTACCCCCGCCACTTATTTTGTTATTAGGAATAACGGTCCCCGCTACGGAAGGTACAAAAAGTTCGGGACCTTTTTCTCCAACCAAAGCGGCTTGACCAACCGTAGGTCGGCCACCGGTAGCAAAAGTATCTAAGCTACTAAAAATACCTCCAAACGTAGAGCTTAAAAAAGTATTGATTCCTAATCTTAAAAACTGTCTTGCTATATCGTTTAATAAAGCTTTAGCACTTTCCGCTAACGATTTTGTTTGCATAACAGCATCAACTAAAGCATCTGAAACTCCCGTAGCGATAGAATCTCCAATATCTTTAAAAATTTTATCTAAATTTTTTGCGGCTTCCGCGTTTGCTTTTATTTGATCTTCTTGCTGTTTTAACCCATGATTTGCTTTTGCTAAACTAACTAATCTTGCTTCTTCTTCCCCGCTAAATTGTTTTCTTATTTCGGCTATTTGAGTTTCTAAATCAAAAGCTTTTTGCTCTTCTTCGGTTTTAAGTTGAGACCTCTTGACGCTATTTGTTAATTGTTTATTTTGTTCTTTTAAAGTATCTAATTGAATATTAAATTCATTTGTTAATTGTCTTGCTTCAGCGGCATCTAAAGCAGTTTGTAATTTATTTAGTTCCTCATTAGCTTTTTCTAAATCTCTACCTAATCTTAATTTTGTCGATTTAGCCGATGTTCCACCGCCTTCAACTTCTTTAATAGCCAACTTTAACTCGTCAACTCTATCTTTAGTAGCTTTTAGTTGAGCATCGATATCCGCTACGGAGCCAGACTCTAATAAAGTATTAAAGGTTTGCATCTGATTATTTGCTTTTAAGAAAGCCGTAGCTAAAAATCCTAAACCGACTACTAATAAACCTATACCGGTGGAAGCTAAAGCAATTTTTAAAGCGTGTGCCGCTATAGCCGCCGATGATAAGCCTCCCGCCGCTATAAAACTACTAGCCGCAACTCCTTTTAAACCGGTACTTGCTAAAAATGAGTTTGCCGCCGCTATCTGAAAAGAGGCCGCTAAACTAACAAGTTTTCCCGTAACTAACGGAACGACGACAGTTAAAGCTTTTACGGCCAAAGCGGTTCCTGTAAAAATAGCCGTTACTTGTCCGGCTTCGGTGTTTAAAAAATCGCTTAATGTTTTTACTAAAACTGTAAGTGCTTTAGTAGCTCCCAATACAGCCGGACTTAATAAATTACCAATCGTTATACTTAAATCTTCGCCTGCGTTACTTAAATTTTTAAATACTTGCGTCGGGTCAGCTTCTAAAATAGCTTTTAAATCGGCTTGCCCTTCCTCCGATAATTTACTTAAAGCTCTAATTACAACGTCGCTAGTAAGTTTACCCTCCGCCGCTAACTTTTTAAGCTCGCCAGTAGATACGCCTAATTCTTCCGATAACGGTTTTAAAATTAAAGGAACTTGCTCCGATACGCTTCTAAATTCATCGCCGGCTAATCTTCCGGAACCTAAAGCTTGAGCTAATTGCCTAAAAGCGGCGGTTGCTTCCATAGTAGATGCACCACCTAATTTAGCGGCAGTATTAAAGCCTAAAAATGTTTGTCTTATATCTTCTAAACTAACGCCTAAAGGAGCTAATCTAGCTGTTATATTAGTTACTCCCTCTAAAGCTTCGGTCGCACTCATTCCAAAAAGTTTTTGTCCTTCGGTAGCTATAGCTTGAGCTTCGGCAAACTGACCGGTTGCTTTTGTTAAAAGACTTAAACGTAAATTTAATTTATTAAAATTAGCCGACGCATTTATAGCTTGTTTTGCTAAAAGAGTAAAACCCACGCCCGCAAAAGCTGTCTTTAAACCGCCAACGGCTCTACTTAAAGTATTAGTTTGATTTTGTACACCCTTTAACGCTCTAGTCGCCTGACTCGTATCTACTCTTAGGGTAACTATACTTTCGGCCACTAATTAAAATAATTATTAATTATATATTACCGGTTTTTTGCTCTTTGCAGTACTTGTTTTTCTTTTTCGTGTTTGTTTTCGTAATAAGCCGCCCAATAAATAAATTCTTCTTCGGTTAAATTTTTTCGAAGTTCTTCTACGGTCTTACCTAGTTCAGTTGCGAGGAAAAACTCAAAGTTAAGCCAGTTATTCCTCCTTATACTTTTTTTGCGGTATCTAAATCTAATTTAACTTCAAATAAAAAAAGCTCAACATCATTTAAAACTTTCTCGGGCAAAAGTCTTTGTAAATCTGGAGCGTCGGCCATAGCAAAAAATTTGCTTCCGTCTTCTTTTTCAGCCATTTGGCAAAGAAGTTGAGTCGATACAATAAGAGCATCATCAGTTCCGGCCGCTTTTTGTGCTTTTTGTCTATCGAATCTTGTTAAAGGCGGAAAATATAATTCTATTTTTTGCCCGTTTGGTAGGTCTAATTCATACTTACGTCTAGTTGACATTACGTCGCCGTAGGCTTCCGTAAGTAGGTCTATGCCTCTTTTAGTCATAAATTATTTTTTTAATTACCCTAATCTACTATATAGCTGAAGTTATGGCACCTGATGTAATAAACGAAATATTGACTATTTGAGTTTCTCCAAGAGTTGCACCAAACTCAGCACCGGTAATAATACCGGAAAAACCTATTTTTTTTGCGGCAGTACCGGAATCTGGAAATAATTCAAACAAAGCATCGGCGGCATCTCCGGTCACTAATACGTCATCTATAAGTGCCTGATAGTCGCTGTTACCGGCGGTGTCATAAAGAAGCTCAACTGAACCCTCTCCGGAAATAAGACCACCGATAAAACTTTTAGATGTATCGCCTTGAGCGGTTGTTTCGTGAGTATCTTTAGTTACAGTTAAAGACCATGATCTTGTTCCCGCTACATCGGCCTCAGTACCGGCGGCGTTATGAAACATAATCTTGCCTACATCTCCTCTAATAGCGGTAGCCATGACTTAAAAAATAATATTTATATTTATATTATCCTTTTTTAGAATTTATTGCATCTTTTTTCAGATTTTGTTGCGACTCAAAATACTTTCTGCATTCGGGGTCCCAATAATTAGCTTCTCTTCTCCCTTTGACGTGTTCGATAGCATCGAGCATTTCTTCGGTAATTTCTAATTTAGCCATAATTAAAGTGATTCAAATGTTTCAAAAGTTATTCGAAGTTGGGTTGCAAATTTACCTTCGGGAGCGGCCGTAAGTATTTCTGGGCCAACCGCCGCATCAAAAATAACACCTGAAACTGTAATTCTATTGTAAAGGTCCCTCAAACGTTTGCAAATAGTAAAATTAGCACCTGACCCTTTACCGTCTTCCGTAAATACATTTAAAAGAACTAAACCGACAATAGAGTTTGAAGCGTTTGTTTGATCTCCCATAGAAATTAAAGAGCCGCTTCCAAAACTTACTTCGCATTGAACAAAACTATCTTGGCTTTTAGAATCAAAAGGCATATTAGAAAATACTACGGGAATAGCGGGACTACTTGCTAATTCAGTAGCTAATCTACTTTCTATAGTCGCTCTTACGGTATTTAAATCAGTAGCCGCCATCTAAGTCTCCCTTATAATTTTTCTAAGTTGTTGCGGAATATATTGTTGCGTAAGTTGCTTTGCTTGTAGTTCTGGGAAACCTTTTATAGTTCCTCGTCTTGTTCTATATATACCTTTCCAACTAGGGGGTAAATTAGTGCCGTAAATAACCGGCTCGGCATAAACTACGGGATTAATAATAGTGCCTTTAAATTTTTGTATATCGGTTTGCCAACCTCTAAATAAATTACCGGTATCTTGCGGGGTTGCTTTTTTAGCTCTTCTAGTCCAATCCAAAGTAACTTTAGCTACAAGCTTTTGTACCGCATCGGCCATAACATCATCTATTTGGTCCAACCTTATTTGTCTAGCCATTAAGACCTCAAAAATAAATCAAAATAAACAGCGGTATTTTCTTGCTCTTCGGTTACTACTCTTACTATTTGATATACAACGGAACTAATTACAACTTTATCTTTAGGAGTAGGCGTGAAAGTTAAATCTTTAGCGGCTACGGTAACTTTTTTATCTTCCGCTTGGATTAAATCATTTACCTCGTTATTATTTACGTTTTGGACTAAACCTTTAATAGTAACGTCGGTATTACTTTCACTAACCGTACCGGTAGACGTATCGTATGCCCCGTTTGTTATTTGCCGTATAGTAACGTCGCCGGTAAGTTTATTAACTACCCTCGAAGTTACTTTTCTTAGTCCCGAAGTAAGACCCATTAGACTAAATATGCGATTACGGTTCCACTATCTAATTTAACGCTCGTAATAACTCCTTCTATAGCGGTATTACTTTTAAACTGTAAGTCGGTAAGATCGCCCGATATATTTTCCGCTACTAAAGTATTAATAACAGAATCTTGCAAAGCTTTTATACAACCAAAACGCCCCGTATGGGCGGCCGTATCGTTAATAATCTTTGCGGCGGGATAGTAGCTCATAATTAACTCCTTTTAATAGCTATGTTACTTGGACCGCTAATTCTTAGGCCGGTAAAATACCTTTCGAATAACGGCGGCACTCTATCAGCACCAACCGCACCGTAAAAATTAGGCTCTACGTCTAGATTACCAAGTTTTACTTTTTTGTAATCCTCTAGACCCGATAATCCTAACCCATCTCTATTGTTGTTTAAATAAACCGCTAATATAACTTGAGCTTTTTTAACTTGCTCAGGTATCTCATCTTCCGCAAAATAATCTGTAGAAATACGAAAAGGAAACCCAACTGAATAAGTATTAATATAAGTATCTGGTTTTCTTACCCCTTGACGAGGCCATTGTAATGCTTGCGTGTTAGTAACCCTTGCACCGATAAACCTTTCACGGTCGATTCTTATCGTTGCGGTATATAACGCTCTGTTTTTATTATCGGTGTTTGACCCGTCCCAAGCCGAAACATCATCATCTAATATAAGACCGTCGACAATAGCGTTGGCCTCAGATAACGTAACGTAACTATTTGCTGACGCGTTGCCTACCGTCGCGTTTATCGAGATTGCCATTTTTTACTTTAGGTTTAGTTTTTACTTTTTTTATAGAAGGTTTAGAAGCCACCGTTTTGGCGGCTTCTTGTTCCCTCATACGCCTAAAGGCGAACATACCCATTAACTAGATGAACCTTTAGATACACCAAAGTTAATTACGATAGCTTCAGATAAAGCTCCACCAGATACATTTGAAATGGAAACCTTAAAAGAACCCGCCGCTACAGCACTTACGGTAGCTAAGTAGGCTCCCGCAGTTCCACCCGATGCGATAGCAATTTGTGGAATGTCGGTCGCAGTTACCTTATCGTTATTAACTTGAAAAGTAACTTCCGCCGCGTCAGCTAAAGCCGCGTTATTCATAGTAATAACTCCGGACTCTGTGTTTAGAGTGACAGCCGTAGATTTGTTGGTAGCTTGAGTTACGGACCCACCGTTAGTAGGACCGATAAGCTTACCGGCTGTGGCTTCAAAAATAGAAGGCATAATAAATTACCTCAATCTTGTGTGGAAACGTTAGTCGCCCTAACGATACCAATGTTTTTTGTCTCGTAAACTTTCGACCAGTTAGCTACGGTTCCTAATTGAGTTCTAGTGGGGTTAACTGTAGTAACAGCCCATTTAGAACCAACGGGGTGATAACAATAATGAAGATCAACCGCCATAGCGTCTGATTTAGCCAGAATATCTCTGTCTGTTTCAGTAGTTAAGCCGGCTTGTTCTCCACTAGCAACTGCACCTTGCGTAAAGAAATAAGTGCTGTATTCCGTAGAAGCTCCACTACCTGTAGTAGAAACGTCGTCGGAAACAATAACTCTTAGTCCGCAATAAGTAGGCACAGTACCGTCGCCACCGTATGCCGGTGCGATAGTTCCACCACTCGCTGTAGCTGAACCGCCGTTGCCGTCGGAAGCTAAAACGTAATCAACCATTTTACGCTCAACCAAGTCGTAATATACTTTACTGTGCATACAAACGGCTGTAAGCTTATCACCTTGATCGCCTAAAATAGAACGTGCTTTAGCAACGTGTTTAGGACTTAAACCTGTAGGTGTATCTCCCGATTCGGAGTCAATAGTTAAGCCAAAGAAAGCTGAGTTACTATCGTTAGCGTTAATAGAGCCAAATACTCCATCAAGGCAAGCGAGTAAATCTTTTTGTCTTTGGTTAGCTATATAAGCACCAATTTTTTGACCGATAGCGGCCATAGGGTCGGCACCCGATGCTAAAGCGGCTAAGTCACGAGATTCAAACGCACGTCCACGATGTAAAATTACCCCAACTTGTTTGTCGGTAGAAATTTTACTCGGTGTTAAAGAACTAGAATCAGATAAAACCTCAAAGTCTCCGGTTAGGTTCGCAGAGAAAAAAGGCACGTTAACGAAATCACCACCCTCAGTAGCATTCAACTCGGCCATAGGAGCGACCACACCACTAGCAAGGAACGAATCTCTTTGTGTTGTTTGCTCTATGACATACGGAGTAAAAATCTCTGGAATGATTAAATCGCTCCTCAAAACTCCCATGTTTTTAAGAAATAAATTTACGGTGTGGGCGTAACCCTATCTGGCTCGGCGTAGCTCTACCATTTGATATATATACTAGCGTGATTTCGCAACATCTCTCAACTTTTGCCAAAGTTCTTTATCCTTTAGGTAAATTTGGCGTTGTTCAACTAAGCTTTCGGTTTCTTTTAAAAATGGTTTAAGCATCTCTTCGCTAAAATTATCGTTAGTTGGTCTAGCTACAGGTGCACCGCCACCGCTAATAGTTTTATTTTTAAGTAAATAAGGTTTTTCTTTTTCTAATTTATTTTTAACGAACTCTTGTACCGGCAACTGTTCATATCCGTCAACAACCACCGGCACCCCGTCTTTTATTTGTATTTTTTCTTTAGGTACTAAATTATTTAAAACAAGCTCGGGGTCATGTGTTATTTCAGTTAAAGCTTGTAAAGCGGGCGTTATTAGTTCTAATTCTTTATTTCTAGCTTCTAAAAGTTCTATACGCCTTTTATCTTCAGCGGACCGATCACGATATTGTTGTTCTAAAGCCTGTTTTGATTCTTCATATTTGCCGGCTTTTTCTAAATCTTCTTGCTCCCTTTTTTGTTTAAACGCTAACAGACTTTCGTAGTCGTCGGGAACCGCTTTTTCTTCTTTTTGGTTTTTTAATTTACCTATAAGCTCGTAATTTTTAGCTTCTAATTTTTTAACGGATTCTTTAAGAAGTTCAATCTCGTTGTTATTAGTTGGGGGCGTAGCCACCTCTTTGTTTTCTTCAGACATAAAAAAGTCGTAAACTAATTTAATTAAATACTAACTCCACTTTACACGATTGGCCCAATATGCCGCACTCGTTTTTCCTTTTGCAATATTTTTAGCGTGTCTAGCTTTAAAAGATTTACGTTTTGCTTTGTCGGCATCTGACTCTCCTTTACGGGGCGGTTTAGTTTTTGCTCCTTGCATTCCAAATCTAATTAATTTAAAACCGTCGCCCTGCTTTATTACTACCGCGTGGGACTTACCACTCGAATGATTAGGAGTTCTTATAGGTTTATCGACTCCTTCAAAAGTATGTCCACCTCTTTTTATACTCACTTTCTATACCTTTTATAAATAGCCATATCAACGGTCCTTGCTTTATCCCCTCGCATATAACTATTAACACGACCCATAGCCCACGCCGCCATACTTACATTTCTAGACCCACCTCCTAAATATGCACCTTGACCTTTTCTATATACGGCCGCTAACTCGCCATACTTAAATTTAGTGCCTTCGGCCTTTTTTTTAAGTGCTTTTACGACGCTTGCGTTTAGTGGTTTTGCTTTTGGTCTTGTTGACATTTTGTTCGACCCTTGATTTTTGAACGGCTTTAATATCTATAAATAAACCTTTTTTATAGAGTTCGGCGGTTTTTTTTATTTCCGCCGCTTTAGCGGCCCTATTTTTAGAGCCACTTAGATATTTTTTAGGGACACCGGTTTTTTTATCCCTTGCTACTCTTCTTAGTTTTCGGCTCATCTTTTTTTACTTTAGGTTTTTGCTTGCCTTTTGAGAGCTTTTCAAATAACTTTGAGGCCATTACTTTTTACCACCTTTTTTTATTTTCTTTTTTTTCTTAGTCGTACCCATTTTTCCATAGTGTGAAGGCATAGTTAAAAAAGCAACTAAGTTTAGTTTATCCGACTTTTGGATATTTTTCTATTAATTCTCTCAAACTTAGCTCGGTTCCGTCTTCATTTATTATTTTACGCAAGGCGTTACGGGGACTTTCTTTTTTTGTATTTATTAGATAATTAAAAAACTTTTTTTTATTACCTAAAGCTTTACTTTGCATATCGGGGTTATCTTTTAGCCAATTTGGATAACTTACATCTTGCGGCACCCTACCTACCTCGCTCGGTCTAGTATCGGGAAACCTACGGCGTAAATCTTCATCATCTATTACCGGTACGGTACTCGATCGGCAGTTAAAATGCTGTGGCGGCATAGGTCCTTTACCGTATTCGAAATGCTTACCGTCTAAACTTCCACATAAGGCCGTAGTCCTCGCATCTAATATCGCGACATATTCGTATTTTTTAGTGACATCTTGGTTGGCCATATAAACGGCTTGGCTTGCCATATTTTGAACTTGGTTTACAGAAGTTCTTACGATAGTCCTTACTTGATTATTAGCTAACCTTATTCCCGTTCCACCCGCTAAAGCTTGAGCTTTTGCCGTCATCTCTTGGTTTTTACCAAACTGCAAACGACCTCTTAAACGTTTAGCAATTTGCGGTATAGATTCTCCTTCGGTAATACCAACTCTAATTTCTCTAGATATAAACTCGGCTTGCGAAGCGGCTATACCTCGAAAAGCTTTTTCTACTACCTCGCCGTTTGGTAAAGTTATCGCCGAACCTTTAGCGGCAGTTAAATTAAAAGTACGTCTTACTTGACTTTCTAAAGTAGGTAAAGTTAAAACATTTATTTCCGTAGGGTCGGTATAAACAATACTGCGGGCAAAGTCGCCGGATATTTGTACGCTATTAACGTTAGTGGCACCTACCGGTAAAGCTTTTTGTAATTCATTTCGAACAAAATCGCTTTGAAATAAAGAAAGACTTTGAAGTTGGTCTGCTACATAGGCAGTATTTTCTACCGACCAACCCTCTAAACTTTCTTTCATTTGTAAAAGCATACTTCTAATTCGAGCTACGGTAGCCGGCGAAGTTACCTCGTCTATAGTCGCTAATTTAAAAGTAAGGTCTAAAATTATATCGTTGTAATTCGTTACAATACGGCGTGCTATCCGGTTGCTATATCTATTTAAGTCAATAGCCTCTCTATAAAAACTTTCCGGAATAGACATTTTTTAAGCCGCGTCATCTTCTTCGGTAGGCTCGTCGGGTTCGGCTTGCGGCGTAGGTCTAGCCATTTCTACTAAACCACCACTTTGGGTAGCCTCAACTTCTTCCTCTACATCAAATTCATCGCCTAATACTTCCCCTTCGGTAAGTTGGTCTAATAATGTCTTTTGCGTAATAGAACCCGAAGTATATAGCTGTAAGTAAGCTTGTATTTCTTGTGGCTCTAAACGTTGCGATAAGAAGTCTCTATTAACAAAACAAGTACCGGCTTCGGAGTTTAAATATTGACCGTGAAACTTAAGGCAATTATCAATCATATCTTGTACTTGTTGAGCCACGACCATCATTGTCGAGTCGCCTTGCGAGCGGTCTATACGTTTTGCTTCTGCCGTTTCAGCCGAAAGCTTTTGACCTAATACCGCCGCTAGTCCTAATTCATTTATTTGACCCTCTAATTTTTCTAACCTTTTAAACTGGGCCTCGTAACTTTTGCCATCGGGTTCAATATATTCCGCTCTACCTTCGGGAGGAAAAGCAATCGCCTCGCCTACACCCGCCGAAACTTCCTCCGCGTTTTGGGGAAAGCCATAAAAAGCCAACATAGGAACAGCACTTATATGTAGTTGATTATCGAGATCGCTTTGTATTTGATAAGCTTTTAAATTTAGTTCGGCTATATCCGACATTGGCGGTCTACTTTCTAATAAGTTAAGACGGTTACTATAAGCAACGGAAAAAGGTATGCGGCCTAAAGACATACGGCCTTCATCATGTTTTACATACACGCCTTTACTATTTTTACGGTGTATTTCAAAACTATCGGGAGTAAGTAACCTAACTTGCTCTACTATTTTTTCACCGTAAAGTCCCTCCGGCTCGGCAACCTTTTCTTTAAGACGTAGTTGCGTTAGTTCGACTTTTCCGTCGATCATATCGGTTCTATATCCTAAAATGTCACGCGGCGTGTAAGTTACCCAATAGGGTCTACCTCCGGCACCCGAAGCGGGGGCATCTACTAAAACTCCTATATGCCCGTAACGTATCATTTTACGAGTAGTTTCGTAGGTCCAAACGTTTAAATCATTACCTTGTAAATCAATATCGAAAAGTTGCTCAC
>VTLG01009739.1_pt1 | contig 20393 bp, 38 predicted proteins | sample 4694571 | NCBI WGS metagenome assembly VTLG01 (sample SAMN12604809, study PRJNA352737) | marine metagenome | biome: ENVO:00000447; feature: ENVO:00000209|ENVO:00000569|ENVO:01000036; material: ENVO:00002151; isolation source: viral sequences binned using virsorter ... | reverse complement strand
TGCTGGTGCAGTTACAGCCACAGCCCCATCAGGTAGTGGTGATACTGTCCAGAAGGTAGGCGTGGCCCTTCACGCTGACATGGTGTATTTCAACTTCAACACGACCGAGGTTCTGCTTGCCTGATATAGATAAGATAAACAATGTAGCCGTAGCCGACATCTCCAAGTTGGATTCGATTACTTTTGCTGACGGGCAGAAAGTTAATAATCAAAGTGTCAGTCTTGTATCTGACGCTCATACGCTGATCTCTACGCACACTGCATCGTCCAGTTCTAGCCTTGACATTACTTCGGGTATAGATTCCACGTATGACGTATACGAGTTCATATTTACGAATATGCACCCAGCAACTAATCAAGTTGATTTTACGGTGCAATTTAACGCAAGTGGTGGGAGTGGCTTCAATGAAACAATCACCAGCACTTTTTTCTATACACAACACGGGGAAGGCGATGCTTCGGGGCAAAGTTATTACACAAGTATGGATCAGGCACAGGGGACTGGATACCAACCCTTGAATTATGAAACGGGTTCTGACGCAGATCAATCAGTGTCGGGGATGCTCACTTTATATGACCCTTCAAGTACGACTTATGTAAAGCACTTCATATCAAGAACGCAAAACGCTCAAGGCGATGATTTTTCTGTTGATGTTCATGCTGCTGGATATATTAATACAACAAGTGCGATTGATGAAATCAGTTTCAAGTTTGACAGCGGTAACATCGACGCAGGGGTTATCAAGATGTACGGACTGGCGAAATCATAATGGCTAAGACACTTATCAAAACTCTAACAGCATCCAGTTCGTCATCTCTCGATTTTGTAGACGGAACTAGCGATGTCGTCATGGATAATACCTATCCGGTATATGAGTTCCATATGGTGAATATTCACGCTGCGACGGACAGCACAGCGTTTGGCTTTCAATTCAACGCATCAGGTCAAAGTGGTTTCAACGAAACAATTACCAGCACACATTTCAAAGCAGAACATAGCGAAGGGGGTGCAGGTGGGGTTGTGACTTACACGACAAGTGGCGATCAAGCACAAGGAACTGCCTTGCAGCGGTTGACATATGACGTGGAAATCGATAATGATGAAGCATTTAGTGGAACTCTCACGATATACGACCCGTCAAGCACAGCTTTTGTAAAGCATTTTACCGCTACCGGAAACTATGTGCATAACAGTGGTAAGTATTCGCAAAATATCTTTGTTGCTGGTTATGTCAACACAACGACTGCTGTGGATGAAATTAGTTTCCAGATGGAATCAGGCAATATAGACGCTGGCACAATCAAGATGTTCGGGGTGTCGTAATGGCACTTGTCTTTATCGCATCCGTAACAGCCAGCAGTTCAGCCTCGATTGGATTCACAAGCGGGATAGACGGCACGTATAACGAGTATGAGTTTCATTGTGTAAATATGCACCCTGCAACTAATAACGTACGGTTTTCCTTTCAAGCAGATGTAAGCGGAAGCACAAGTTATGGACTAACTATCACATCAACTGGATTTAGGGCTTTACATAATGAAGCGGATTCAAGTGCTGATCTTAGTTATACTGCAAGTACGGGCTACCACCAATCTGACGATACGGATTATCAGATATTAAATAATTCAGGTGGCAACCTTGACGATGAATCTTCTTCTGGGATTCTGACGTTGTACGCTCCATCTAGCACAACCTATGTGAAGCACTTCACATCTCGCTTTAATACTTATCACCAAGCAAATCAGACGGTAGATACCCTTGCTGCTGGTTATTTCAACACTACAACGGCTATCGACAAGATCAATTTCAAAATGAGTAGTGGAAACATAGATGAAGGTACAATCTATATGTACGGAGTAAGTTAATGGCAACTAAGGCACAACATCTCAAGGCTCTAAAAGCAAAGCACTCGTCGCTGACGAGGAACGTAAACGGTGTTACTGAAACACTAAGCGATTCTGAGTACAACGCCACGATAGATCAGTGGGCTACGGCTAGTGCTGCAACAGATGCCCGTAACGAACTCATAGCAAACGGTGGGCAGTCAGCAGACTATGCCAGCTTCAGAACTGATCGAATGATTGACGGCAGTTACCCAAGCATCTCCGACCAGTTGGACATGCTGTTCCACGATATAACGAATGGTAAGCTAGACGAGACAGGCAGTTGGTATAAGGCAGTCAAGGCTACTAAAGATAAGTTCACTAAACCGGAGTAAGTTATGCCCAAGGTAGGACGTCGGCGTTATCCATATACAGCCAAGGGCAAGGCCGCAGCGAAGAAGGCAGCCAAGCGTACTGGCACGAAGATGACTAACACCAGGCGTAAAAGGAAATATTAAAGAAGGGGAATATGGAAATTCAGGACTTCAAACCAGAGCAGGCAGCAGAGAAACCAGACGTCGAAAAAGAGGTTGCAGAAGCAACCGTGGGAGTAGCCGTAGAAGAAGAGGCTCCAGTAGAAAACGAGGTGATCGTTGAAGAGGAGCCGGTGCTGACCGTCGAGGATGAGATTAAACCGATAAGCCCTACTGAACTTGTTGAATCGCTTACTGAACTCAAAGATCGAGCGAAAGCCGCAGGCATACGACCAGCGCAAGCCATGTTATCATCTTACATATCTCAAGGATTGGCGGTGGTTGATGGACTTCTGGAATCTCTTGAGGGACCAAAGAAGAAGAAGGATGAATAATGGGCTGGTTGCTGGGCTATACACTAGGGTCAATGGCGGCGAGTTTCGTCGTTGTGAAACTTTTCGACTTTTTGGTTGGCGGTGCAGTTGATTCAGCTACCAGTGCTGCTCGTGGGATCGTGTTCGTGAACACCTGGGCAGCAGTCACAGCAAAGGCTGGTATGCGTGACGTCACAAAGCAAGTAAGACGGTTGCGACTGAGTAACTTAGTTGCAAAGAATAAGTTAGATGCTCTCGCTAATGATGAGCAAACGATAACGCAAAGTAAGGATAGTTAAAAATGAACGAATGGGTTTTGGTCGGCCTTGTGGCTATGGGAACTGTGGTATTGCTTGGTGGTGGTGGCTGGATGGCGACAGCTTTACGGCGAGGGAACTCAAAGAAGACTAAGAAAGAAACTTAGGGTTGCTCGCTCCTTATAGGGGCATAGGCGAAGTAGGCCGTCATGCGTCACGCGTGTTAGGCCGACGTATAAGAATACGACTGTTCTGGATTCTTCTTACTTTCGGAGCCGGTGCGGGTGCTACGTGGTATTTTCGTGAGGCGGTTTTCGGGTTCTTGCTTGCTCCAGCGGGGGACAACCTCTCGCCTTTTGATGGGCAGCCTATATTTACCTCGCCTACAGCGATGATGGGGGCAACTATCCAGCTTGCCGTTAGAGGGGGAGTGATCGTCGCACTCCCTGTCATAGTGGTCAGTGTCTATACGTTATTTAGTTCGCTGGTTCCTCCTCAGCAACGGCGGTTCCTGGTTATCTTTTTTCCAGCAACCGTCCTGTCCTTTTTACTGGGGGCTTCATTTGCTTATTTCATAATGCTCCCAACGGGGCTGAAGTTCCTTCTTAACTTCGGCACTGGTGTGGCTGTGCCCGTCATAGTCCTTTCGGAATACATTGACTTACTCTCAGCAATGATCTTCTGGTTGGGCGTCGTATTTGAACTGCCTATCACCATGTATCTGCTAGCCAAGATGCGGATAGTCTCGTACCTGCGCTTACGTGGACTGCGGAAGTATGTTCCGGTATCAGCATTTATCCTTTCAGCCATTATTACCCCCACGTTTGACATCGTAAATCAGACGCTCCTCGCTGTTCCAATTATTTTTTTGTACGAGGCGGGCTTATTCTTAAGCTGGGTGGCATGGCCTGAGCAGGGAGACTATCTGTTCGTCAAGAAGATCAGGGCTGGAATAGGCTGGGTTTTGCGAAAGATACGGTTTGGTATAGGCTACCCTGTAGTAAAGGTCCGCTGGATATACAGGAAGATTAGGAAACGATGAAACGCTTATTTACTTTTACACTGGTCGCCATTGCCGCAGCTTACGCAGCGAGAAGGTTATATAGAGGGCACTTGGAGCGTGTTCAATATTAGAACCATGTCGCCCCGTAGTAACAGCCTAGACCGACCCACAGAAATTTCAGGGTCTTGCCAATACAGACAAGCACTAAAAACTTTTTCAGAGGGTAGAGTATGCTGCCAGCCGCCACGCCAAGGACATCGAAGAGGGGATTCGGGATGGCACTGCCAATGAGCAAACAGAGGAATGAGTATTTCTCGAAGAGGTTCTTGAACCGTAGGTAGAAACGCTTATGTTCAAAGAAGGACTTACCACCCATGCCAGCAAGATAGCCTGTCAGTTCACCTATGGATTCGGCAGACGCAGCAACGACAGCAACCACAAAGGGGTTCAGGTCAACTGCAACTGCCACACAGACGGCTGCTAGGGCACTGACGGGCAGGAAGATAAGGGCAGCAGCGATGAATGAGAGGAGCCAGATGCTGGCGTACCCAGCAGTTTCGATGTTGAATGTTCCTGTAGCCCATAGCACAAGCCCTGTTGCAATGAAGGCTGCGCTTATAAGTAGGGGACTAACTCGTGTCAGGAATTTCTGATGTTGGGCTAACCAGTGTTGTTGATAATTTGATTCATCCATTTCTAGTAAACTATGCTAGTTACCGAAGCTATTGGAGGTCAAGTAATGGAAGACTCACCAACACACGAAGCTATGCGTAAGGCATCCATCAGCAGGGACATGGAACTAATAGAAGGTGCAAAGACAGCAGACGGCTTTGAGAAAGCGTTGCTAGGGTTCGGGTATCAATTCAATACCCCTGTCGCTGTGTATAGCAGGGATAGGTGCTTGCATGTATTGATGGAACGAGATGGGATGAGCAGGGAAGATGCAATAGAATACTTTGATTTCAATGTTGCAGGAGCATGGGTGGGTGCAAGCACCCCTGTATTTTTACAATCGGAGGCCGAATAATGTTTAAGATACTAGGTTCGTTTTTACCTGTGGCACTATCAGCCACAAAGGATGCAAAGAATTACATCGATAAGTCGAAGACCCAACTGAAGGTTTACAAACTTGCTGAGTCACTCTTCATGCATCTGGACACGCCAGAAGAACAGGAGCGAGTGGCGAACTTTGCATTAGCTGCGATCAGCCAGGGCAATGGCAAGATGACCAGTGCCGAATGGACAAGGCTTGGTGGCAGCAAGCATCTTGGCCTAATCAAGAGGACTGCACCCCGCAAGTCCCCGAAGAAATAATACCAATCCCCTAATTTATGTCTCATCGCCGGTGGTTTACCCACCACAAGTGTGGATATCTGATGTACACGCTGCATCAAACCTGCAAGTTGTTGGCCTCACTGCTTCGCGAGTTCCCCAGAAAGTGGGAATAAAAAGCTACTCTGAGTTATCATAGGTTACGTTGACTTATTCAAGAACAAACGAAGAGGTAGTTTATGGCAACGGATGTATCGCAGATAAATGAAGATATGCAGTCGATGATTGGTGACAAGGTGCTTGTCATTGCAGGGCTTGAACTTCAGTTGAAAGCATTGAATCGTGAAAATGCAGAACTGAAAGCTAAGACTGATGGCTGCAACTGTAAAAAGAAGGACGGCAAAAAAACCTAACGGTTTCTTATTTCATGGGCGGCAACCTATTCTCCTTGCTGCCCATAACTTCCTCTTTGCAACGCTCTCACTGTCTTCTCCTTTCTTCAGTGGGGGCGTTGCTATTTTTCCCAGCTAATCACAACCTCGATGCCCTCTTCACCACGAGGACAGTATTTCTTTTCGACGAACATGGTAGCGATCTGGTTGTCATCTTCCCAGAGTCCTGCTTCCGTCAGCCCGTCCACGACAGGCTTGAGCAGGTTGTCTGAGTCAGGTTTTTTCGTGTGTAAGGCATAAGGGTCTGCTGAAATTACCTTCTTCGCAGTTTTCTTAGGCCAGGGGAGCCACACGTCGAGCATCAATGATACTGGGACACCCTTGGGAGCCTTCGGTGGCCTCTGTGCGAACGCTGTGTCTCGAACTATGTCCATCCACGAACGAACACGCTTGTTATTGTAGGCTCCGTACCTTGTTACCCTCAGTGACTTGGGTGCAGCAAGTCCAGGGACTGTGATTTTTATTTTAGGCATCAATCCTCTCTTATTAGAAACTTGCTTGAATCTTTCGCTCAACTGTGACGATAGTGTCGTTGTGTCCTCCACCGTGCGACACGAGCAAAATCCTCTCTATTTGGAATCCCCGCTTAATGCCAAAGCCCATACTGTTCCACCCGAAACAAATAACCTTTCCATTTGTTTTGATTTTAGGAGAGAAAGCATCCTTAACTCGTTTATATAAAGCCCCGTTCTGGGTGTCTTTCATTCCTACGAGCAGCCCTATACTTTTATACATCTCTGATATCTGTCTTGGTGAATACGGCGGGTCAAACAACACACCATCCAACTCGTTAGGTGTACGCCTGGCAAATTCTTCTGCTTTCAAGTGATGAGTTGTTGGGGCTTCTGGGTTGAGGTCGTTGGTATATTTTGCTGGACTGTTCCATCCTGAGAACGGGTCTGCCCACTCATCTCCATCCATCTCCTGACTCAGCAATTCTTTAATGGGCTTAATCGTGAACGTGTGTTTGCTTGGCATAGCAAATTTTCTATCAAATGCTAGTTGTAGTTGAACCATCAATCCTCTCTTAGTCTTTCTGTTTCTATGCACCCATCGCATACCAAGATCACCACTTCCCCGCAGTTCTTGTTTGGTCCATGAATGCAGCCTTCGTATTCAGGGTTTGCCCTGCGAGCAGAGTTCTGCACGGCATCGAACAGGTGCAGCATCTCGGCGTACTGTTTCGTGTGCGGATCGACGTCTTGTATGTCCCGCTGTATTTTGCGTGCCGGTCTGAAGTCACTTCCGATACTCATTGTTTCTCCTTTGTTCTAGTAAGTTTCCCATTCGTCGAGCGTTTCCTGACTTCCTTCGATCAGCCCCCATCTTCTGTCACGCTTGTCGCTACTGCCGAAGAAGTATCGGCCTTCCAGTTTCCTCAGTTCGTTGCCAACGTGGTTGATTGACATGCCGGTGCCTTCAGCTATCTGTGCTACCGTTGCAGGCTCTCCGTTCTCACGCAGCCACAGCATGACCTGTTGATGCTTCGGGAGTTCGTTCCTTATCTCCTGCGACCTCACGTCGGTGTCCAAGTAATACTTGATGCCGTCAGCAAAGTCGATACGGTAGTTCATCGGGTCGTGGCGGGCGTCGTTGTTTGCCTTGTCATGCCTGAACGCCACGTAGATTTCAGTCTCGCCTGGCGTCTGGTCTTTCAGCAACTCCCAGTAGTTCCGTGCCTGATTCCACCATTGCTTCACGCCTGACGGTCCACTGTTGCCACCCCGTTGCAGGGCTTCTTTGGACTTGTGGACGATGGTGAGCGTTGTGACGTCCCAGCTTGAGATCGCATTGAAGTACGGGATCACCACGCTTTCCTCGTTAGTGCCCCCGCCTACAGCGCGCGCTCCTGAGTCGATCACTACCAGCCCGATATCACGAGACTTGATGAGGTCATATAACTCTGCGCTCGCATCAACGATTGGCGAGTACATTCGCTTGTAATAAATCTGTCCCTTGAGGTCTGCCCCATCTACGCCGTTCAGTATCTGGCGCGTACGAAACGCCTGTCTCTTGGAGTTGGATTCATAGTCGAGATACAGGGACGGTTTCTGTCCAATGGGCATTTGAATGCCAGGAATCGTTTCGATGCCGTAGCTGTATGCGACGCACAGTGCAATGGCTGCTATGGACTTTGATGATCCACCGTCAGCACCGATCATGTTGCTGGCCTTCTCTTCCAGAAACGGATACACCGTGTAAGAGGTAGGCGGTGGGTCGCTGACTTCAGCCAACTCTACCAGCGGGTCGCCGACCTCTACCCTGTCGTTGATGTACTGCTCAACGAGGGCGAGCCTTCCGTCCCAGTTCCGGTCTGGCTCACGCTTGTTCAACGCTGTGACTATGGACGTTCCGTTCGATACGCTGGTCAGGTTCCATCGTTTCTTTGTGAAGATGCTGACCGGCTGCTTGTTGGGTTGCTTTATCTTTACGGTCACGACGCACCAGAAATCTATCCCGCTACGTACAGGCTGGGCAACCTTAATCATTATGAGTTCCTTAGTGAACTCGTCACTCCAGACAAACAGGTGGTCGCCTACCGCATCCACGGCGTACTTCGGCTCGTCTAAGTTGAACTTCTTGCCTGGCATTCCAGCACCAGGCGACTTCCAGTCTGCGTTATGTTCCACGCCAGCAAAGTCAGCTAACGCACGCGCTGCATCTGTTGCACTTACTTCTGCCATTTACTTTAACTCCATAACTAACTGACTCATACGTTTCGCTGCAATCTCACAATACCGTTCCTCTATCTCAATACCTATTGCCTTACGGTTTAAATCTTTGGCTGCTCGAAGTGTCGTACCGCTGCCCATGAAGGGGTCGAGGACGGTTCCGTTTCCAGCCATTCCTTTCTGTAGCAGTTTTCGCCAAAAAGATATAGGTTTCGGGCACGGGTGATCTATGCCTCTCACCTGCTCAGTGACCGTCCATGAACACGGTTCAAGCCTTTTCCCTTGTAACGGAGATTTCCCGTAATAGAAAATTGGTTGCGAGTCCGTCCACCCCCAGCGTTGCGCCCCTGCGGACTGAGGCTGAAATATAGTGCCGAATGAGTCAGGTTGTGGATACATCGAGAAGTTTTTACACCCAGGAGTCGCTATAACTGCGGTAGATATCTCAATACACATTCTTATTACGGGCACGACAACACGCTCAATAAACTCAGGCGTGTCATCTTCACTGGTAAAAGCACCCTTATACATGCCGCGACCGCGCTGCCTTGACGTTCCACCAGTACCACCCTGAATCCCATACGGCGGGTCAGTCAGCACAAGGTCAACCTTGTCCAGCGTCGGCAGCACATCACGGCAATCAGCGTTGTATATCGTTACCCACTCGTCTTGGTAGTAGGGCTGTATTACTTCTGCCATTCGATATCTCTTTCCATACATTCTTGAATCAGGGCGATGACGTCACCACCGACATTACAACTCCCAAAGCATCGCCATGTCTGGGTATCTTTATAAACAGCAAAGGCTTCCCCGTTCTGTTCGTTGTGGAGTGGGCACTTACCTTTCAGGACACTGTTCCCACGTAACTCGGTCAACCGTTCGGCTATGTCCTCTACGGCTACTGCTGACTTGACCCGCTCGAACAGTGTCAGACCTGCGGCAACACGTTTTATTCTGACGGTGTTGACAGGCCACCATTGAGGCTCTGGGTCATCAGGCATAGCGAGGCACGGTCGTTCGCCAGCTTTTGGAAACAATGACTGAAAAGACAACCATAACATTCGCGCATTAGCCAGTGTTGCCCTGTCATAAGACAGTCCTATCAGTGGCATCCAGTCCCACCTGAACGGGCATGTATCGCACTGCTTGTCATTAGTGTGAATGCTCGCATAGTCGAACCGGTCATCCTCGCTCATCTCGTCGGTCAGGTGCAGGCATGAGGCACAAGGCTCGGTCATGCCTATAACTCCATTGCTAGCTGCTGGTCTGGCATCCTCTGTATGAGCCTGTACGTGTACAGCCCGCTTCCTACGTGTTCCTTCACGACAGTGTGACCGCCGAAGCGTGGCTTACGCATGTGTCGAAGCTGCGCTGAGATAGATGATTCAGGATCGCCGGTTGAAGATGCTATCTGTCCCAGGGTACGTGGGAACGAGTCTTTCATCACCTCGAATACTCGCTCGTGCTGACTGGTGAGCCTTGGCCTGTCTCGCTCTGATTGATAATCGCTGCCGTTGAATTCAGTCATCGTTTTCTCCTTCTTATACCTTGATTAAAAACGCTATCTTGATTAGTTTCGATCTAACCCAATTCTTTATTGCAAGCCATTTGACTTTTACATACGGTGGACTAGGGAAGTATTTTTCTTTTAAGTTAGTTTCATCGCTCCATTTTTTTACTTCATCTTCACCGTAGGCTCGTATATTTTTGGCATTCTCCTTTATGCCCCTGTCACTAAAGGAGTTCCAGTAAGAGTCCATCAAACAAACCACACACTGTCCTCTGTAATGGGGATAGGTTGCTCCAGTATGTCTCTCCTTGTAGTAACAAAAACTAAGAGTATTTTTTCTGAGTTTGTAATAGCGATCATCTGGAGTCCATGCCAACTGGGTTAGCCCCGAGGCGAGTTTAATTTTCATAGTCGGGAAGTTTCTGTATAGAGAATAGCCATTCGGAACTTGGAAAAATTCCTGCGTATCTTTATCGAGATAAAATTTAATTTGACACAACTGGTCGCTTAGACACGGTTCACATTCATCCACGTCGCAGGGCATATCGTACTTATAAATCACTGGATCATCGCCATCCCAAGACACTAATGCGTTGGATGGTATTGGTGCATTGGATGGAATCGTATGGAAGCAGGGTTTAGGTCTGTTGGAGAAGACTTTGGCCCAATAGAAACTGGGACTCCCCCTGTATGTTGCCAAATCTCTCAATTTCTTTTCGTAAGTCATCGTTTTCTCCTTCTTGTTTTCATTCCAAACTTTTTTCAAGTTCGCATTTGTATCTTGTATTCCAAGACAGTTTTATTTACTTGACTTTGGAACTGGCTGCCAGCAGGCACGGCTCACACGCGCCTTCCACTGCAAACAATTATGTTGCTAGGCTAACAACAGCAGTGAGTTCTACGAATGCAGGAGTTGGGGTATAGCCTTCCCGTAAGCACCGCTTACTCTACTCACTGACAGCCAGTGTAAAATCTAGTTCCAGTCCAAAGTCTCCACGACCTCATCTGGGTTCTCCTCGACCTTGGCCTCGACAGGTTCGTTGGCCTCATCCTCTTCGACTGGAGCCTCGGCTATGGCTATCTCAAGCGGAAGGCCGTTTCGCAGGTGGTTCCATGCGTTACCGGCAACTTCCGCAGCTTCCTCGACGCTCTCAAAGCCCATTGCTGCAATGATCTTAGACGCTGCTCCTGTTTTCTTCTGGTCAGCAAGCAATGTGTCAAAGAGCAGGTTTACAGCCTGCGCCTTACCGATCCTGATGTCTTTCGCATCTGGAGTATCTGCTGATGCCGATGCTGATGCGCCCGACCAAGTTGAACCTGAACTTTCGGTCTGCCGTTGCGTGGCAATTGGTGGCTGACCGTTTGATGGGCCAACACGACCGATGTTGTAGTAGTAGCTACCTGGCTTTGCGTTGCTGCCACGTTTCGGGTTTAGGTTCAGGCTGAACTCTGCGACGTCACCGATGTGCAGCCTCAGATTCTCTTCTGGTTTGCCATCCGAATCAACTACTCTGGTTCCCAGAGTGGTTCCTTCTACTCTTGGTCCGCTCACAAACACAAAGTTCTGTGGCACTGACCAAAAGGCATAGTTCTCCCCATGCATAAGATCAAGTTCACTGAACGATATCTCTGTGTCCCTGTACTGGCTGACACCAGAGACTGTCAGGACTACCGGATGGTAGTACACCTGACCGTTCTGGCGTTCCTCTTTTACTTGTAGTCCATTGATCACAATGCCACCTCTTTACTGGTTAGTTTAGCTTCCTCATTTTTCAGGTTCTGCCATTGGGAGCAGAACTCTGCGACGTTGCAATACCGCTGGCAACGCACATTTTCTCCAGGCCGATACTCGACCACCCAGCCTGCCTTCATCTTGTTGGCAGGGTCTTCTGCCCACTCAAACGCAGCCTCTTCGGAGTCGAACAACTTGCGTGCCCGCACGTTCTTAGCGTTAGTTTTCAGAGCGTGCTTGGCAGGCTTGGCCCAGCGTTCCTCATCGGAACACTCAACAAGGTCATCCACGTTGTGGCTGACTGTCGCTATGGCTTCCTGATGCAGACGTACACGCTCTTCGATGAAAGCCTTAGCTTTATCTTCAGACCACAACTCCACGTCGTGTGTTTCTGCCACGTTCTGCGGATAACTTTGGTCCCGTTCACTTTCGCGGATCGACCAGTCACGGTACATCGCAACGATCTTTAGCCCATCTACCTTGAAACCGTTCTCCCTCAGTAAATGAGCGTACATGTTCAACTGCTGCTCGTACTCTTCGGGCATCACCGGCGTATCAGGATCAAACTTGTCACGCTTGAACTTCCAGACTGTACACAGCTTGTAGTCCGATATAGTGAACCCTTCCTGATCGGGTGTCAGCGTGATCGTGTCGGTCTGGCCTGAGATTCTCCAACCCCCAAACTTAGCGTATAACCGCTCCTCGGTCAACGAGTTTCTATCCTGCTCGCCCGCACGTTCCAGCAACAGGTGAGCAAGTTGTCCCAAAAGGGCATACACACGATCTGAGGCATCCTCTGTAACTTCATCAGCGTGCAACTCTCTGAGTGCTGCTTGACGTGGTGGCTGAAGTAAGCCGGTCACGCTCTTGTCTGCATCGCCCATTGAGTAGCTGTCGTTCTCGACTGCTTTCACAAGGGCGTAAGGCAGGTTCCTTTCGTTAGTAATTCTCACGCTAAGAGTCCTTTCGTTTTTTATTAAGTAGTGCAATAGCCATATCGAGCGCAAGTTCTAGGGCAGCAGCCTGGTAGAGGCCGGTAGCCTTAGATAAAATCCTCAGCTTCTCACGAGTCTCTGGGACACGACCGCTTCGGATGTTCAACATTTTGTTGGCATCACTCATTTATCTTCCCCTTCCAACGGTATCAAAACCGCTTTTAATCCACGACTGCAATACACACATCGCAGGTCGCCGTCTTGGTCTGGCATAACCCAGCCACCACGTTCGCAACGTGGGCAGGTGTTCCCAGGCTTTTTAGTCAGCGGTACGGTCACGACCCGATGGGTCATCCGTCCACTGTACTCTCGACGTCTGTGTTTACGACGTGTGGTCACAGTTGTGGACTCCTTATCTCGTCAGCAAATTTCTGAATGTGTCCGATCTGGCATCCTTCTGAATGTGGTATCTCGGACTGGTCCTCATGCGACTGCTGACACTCATCGCATACGCACCACTGGGTGTATCCCAACGTGCCTTCAGTGCCCGCTGACATGCTTGTTATGGCATGGTCGAAGATCACGTCGCTGATGTGATCGCAAACCGTCACTGCCAGTTTGTTTCCAGCTATCATCACGCTTCCTTCTTCCAGAGGCTTTCCAGCCTTGCACGATGTCCACCCTCGCACATACCTTCATGTGGGTATAACTCAGCAATCGTCTTGTTGTTAGTAGCCAGGCGCCATTCTTTACGTTGGTTTACAGGATCGCACGCTCCATGCAAGTCCTCAATGAACGCTGCCTCCTGTAAACAGAATGTCGCGTTCTCTCGGAGTTTCCATTCAAGTGCGCCCCATTGCTGAATCTTGTCTAGCAGGCGTATCAAGGCAGTCTCAAGAACCGCCAGGTCATCACCATGTACCCCGACAAAACTCTCAGTGCTGAAATCTTCAGGCCGAAGCCCTGAGTATTTATACTGGGGGTGTCCATCGTTCTTAGCGATCTCACCGTATAGCATCTCAGCATCGTCGATGTGCTGTTCCAGTTGCGCTACTCGGTCACGATTCTTCATAGCCAACTGGTTGTATTCTGTCCTATTGAGCATAATGCTTCCTTTCTTTCTTTTGCTAGTGGCTATCCGATAGCATCCTTTAAGAGATCAATAGTCGTGTCAGTGACGAGGTAAAACTGAGCATCCTCAAGACGTTCAATAGCGTAATCGCTCTTTTCTTTGTGGCTGCTGAGTTCCAGGTTCTCAGGCATGTTGTCGTTATACTCTTGCTCATCCTCAAGAACCTTTTGAATCTTCTCAGGGATTGATTCAATCACACTGATAATATTTCTAATCTCTGCCCTTCGTAATTCATTCATCTTGTAACCTTTCTTGTTTAACAAAGTAACACAGGCTGTATGCACAAAGCAACATTGCCTGTCATTACTTCACCTGCTCCAATGCTGCTTTCAACGCTTCAATATCCTGCGTTAGAACTCTAGCGTAGCCAACTGAATCTTCATCCCAGGTGGCATTCTTCAGTAGTTCAGTTGCTTCTGCTACGAGCGCATCGTGTTGAGCCTTCATCTTGTCGAGAGTGTCCAATGTGTGGGCGATGCGTCGTGCTTCGCCAAGTAACGCTCTGCGATACCTTCGGTTTGCTGAATTTTCTGCCAGCATTTTTGCGGTTGCCTGACTGTCAATAAGGGTACTGCGAACAACGGCGAAATCTTTGTCGCTCCCTTGTAGCAGTTTTGTTGCTTCGGTCATTGCTTAGTTCTCCTGTTCTGTTTTGTTTAATAGTGACCGGCAGGCGGTGTACCACTTGCCTACTACCCAGTCTTTGCACAGCATGTCTGTTACTGCGTGGCTTCGCCGGTTTCACTATTGCCTACGATTACTCGTCGGTCTTGTCGGTCGAGAGCAGCAACGGGTTGCTTGCTTCGGCCTTGTCTTCACGCCTCGTCTTCCGGTACGCAGCAGCTTCCTTACCTGACCTGCTGCGATTCTCCTTTTGGAGCCTCTTTGCGAGACTTTGTATTCGAGTTATCACCCGCCCATCAATCTTCACTCGCACGCTTTTATTGAACTCGTCAATCCACTCAAGGAAAGCGGTTATGTTCCCATCATCATCTCGCGTCACAACCATGTTTATGTTGGCTGACGGGAGCAGCATTGTCTCCGGTATATGAACCGTTGACCTGCTGTAGTTGGACCACCCTTGCGGGCTGTCGAACATCGCGCTCCGTAGCGTTTCTTCCCATCCGTATGGGTCACGCCACGGGGCACGTTCCTGTCCTGGCCTTGTATCACTAAAAGGCATTCTAGTTTTTCTCCATTCTGTTCTAGTTGCCCACGATGCTAGCTGCATCGTCAGAACGCAGCAGCCGTAGTAGCTGCTGCGCTCTAGCCATGTTGCTAGTAAGGGTGTTGGTAGCGGTAGTCTCCTGACTGATGCTGCATGTCATAGTCGGCCTGCTGGTCCAGTGCGTCCTGTTGCGTGTAAGGGTCATCATCCCACTGTTCCTGGCGGAACTTTAGAACCATCTTCTTCCAGTCATACTCGTTATCTTTAAGCCACTGCACAGCATCTTCGATGGACTGAACATCTACGATAGGGGAGTACCAGTTTCTATCGGCTTCCTGCTCGCCATGTACGAACTCAATTAGGTGATCTTCTTCATCACGATTTAAGTTTTTTCGTTTCATTATTGTTAGTTCTCCTCGTCTTGCCAGAATCCAAAGTCTGCACCATCGCCTTCGATACTTCCGAAGTAGTAACCATCAGGGGCGTACTCGTTGAGCGCGTCCATCAGTTCGGTTACTAGCTCGCTGGCGAATTCTTCAAACTTTTCTTCGCTGGCATTGTCGAGTAAATCCATTGCTTCGTTGATTTTTCCCTGTGGCTGGTCGCCTTCACCAGTACCACCAGCGAGCCGGTATAACTCATCTGAAAACGCTTGCAATAAATCCTCATTGCGTAGCGTGCCCTGTATCAGCGTGCCTAAGTTTATTTTTACAGTCATGTGTTTTACTCCTGTTTAGTTGTCGACGCTAACCGCATCGTCAGAACGCAGCAACCGTAGTAGCTGCTGCGCTCTAGCCATAGTGTTAGCTGTCCTGTTTTCTCTGGCTTCCGCAACCAACGGCCTGACAGTCATCGTAATCATCCCGCCATGAAGACGCTGCCCATTCGTGGACGTGAGCGCCTATCATTCGTACCGTCAGAGTCAATTGTTGATTCTGCTTGAGGCTAAAAGGCTGTTGCCTCAGTGACCTAGTAACCGCCGTAGCCGGTTTACCAGCTACCTGAGAATGGTATAGCGTCGGTGGATTTCCAAAGCTGACTCTGTAGTCATATAGCATTGCGTTTTACTCCTGTTTATTGTTAGCTTCTAAAGTCGCCACCATTGGCAACAATTCGGGCAACGGTTTCCCATGCCCATTCGCGAGATACGCCAGTTTCCAGGTTGCGAACATGTGCGAACGGTAGTTTCACTCCTGCAATTTGTGCAGGTTCACCGTTTAAGGTAACGGGCGTATCTGCTAGTTCATAGCGCTGTTTTTCTGTTAGGCCGTGTCGGGTCCTGATAATGTCAGTAGCGACCTGTTTAACTAATGCTTGCGCGAATGCTTGCGCGTTATTCATTGTTTTTACTCCTGGTTTGTTTTACTCCTGATTAGTTAGCAACCGCACTCGATAATGCGGCGTTCTTTAGTCTCGACGTTGATTAGAATTATCTTTCCGCCACGCTCAACTCGCATATCTGTTCGACCGTAGTCGTAATCAAACATTTGATCCAGAATAAGTTCAACAGCATCATCCCAATTTTCAGCTTCGATAATCCCGTAAGCTAGCTCATCAGCCCATGCCCTACCTAACGAGTTTGTGTGGTCTTCAATTCTTATGTGACTTGCATCGAATTTCATGCTTGTTACTCCTGATTGTTACTGAGATAAGCCATCGTCAGAGCGCCTGACTGACGCTGACGCCTTGCGGCGTTTCGACTAGTTAGTTATCAAGTGCCCCGTTGAAGTGTTCGTTGACTTCTGAGAATAATTCCCTTAAGTCCCGTGCCCATTGTTCGGCGGAGATGTCACGGTGTGCCCCATCGAACCAATCCAGGAACCAGTATTCTGTTCGGCCTGCAAAGAAGCGTATCTCGTCACCTGGACCGCCCCAGGATAGCTGGTAGCGCCAGTATGGCTCCTTCTGGTCATCGAATGTGCCCGATTCTACAAAGTCGAATGATAGGCCGTACTCGTGAAATGGTGGATATGCATCGTTGCCGTTTTCGTACAAGTCGCCGAATTGCATGTATTCGGTCATCAGTTCTGCGAGATTTTCCAGCTTCTCGTCAATTCTCTCCTGGCATGTTGCTTCTGTCATAGTTTGTTTATACCCCTATTAGTTGGTTACTCGTTGCAAAACTGGCAATCAATACCAATTACGGCACGTTCGCGGCATCCATCATTCGCGCAATATACGCAAGTGTCAGATTCGTAAGCTGGCCAGGCGTTCGCGTTGTCGTTGGTATATGCACATGTGCTGTTGCAGTAGATTTTCAGGTCTACCACATCGCCAGTATTATCTTCAATATGTTCAATATATATGCTGCTGCTATACATTGTTTTACTCCTGATTAGTTATTGACTATGAACGATAGCCAAAGCAAATACGCCAGCTACTGATAACTGGCGTACTTGTATCGAACATCGTTTCAATTGTGTGTTTATGCTCCTGACTGGTTATTTATGGTTTGGGCTGTAACCTGCCCTGCGTTAGTATTGCGTTATGTATTGTTGCCCTTGTGGATTGTGGGCGATACCTATGCATCGAATCAGTCTGGCCCTGAAATGGTAGCTGTAGCAATCTGCGATCTGCGGTTGTATCCCCGGTCGTTACTGTTGCCATCTTTGAAGCGATTGATCCAACCTATCGGCGCTATCCTTGCTATCGGATCAGGCTGTTATCAAAGAATCTATTAACTTTGTATACACGTTGTTTCAGCATGTCAAGGGGCAATTTGAACTGAAAGAAAAACTAATTTCAACCAATTTTAGTGATTACATCAGTTAATAATTCGGATATCGCTGGCGCTGGCTGGCCTTGTTGGATGGCTACCAATGGTTACCAGTGGCAGCGCTGTTAAGGTGTGCAGTTTGTGGGATTAGACGATACCGGAGTGCGTGTTAAAAAACGCAGTTAGGCCAGTGGTCACTTGCTGGCTGGCTGGCTGTTATCTGGCCTTAATTGGCGCTACTCAATAACGCGAACAGTTAAGAGATATATGCTGGCTGGCTGGCCTGATTACATTATCAAGTATCTGGTTAATAAGTAACTGGTTACTTCGCGAACGGTTAATGATGCTGTGCTGCTGCTGTGGCTGGCTGTGGCTGGCTGTGGCTGGCGTGCTGCTGTGCTGTGGAAAGCACGCGTGTTGGCTGGCTTGGCTTGCTGTCTTGGTTGTCTTGGTTGGCTGCTTGGTTGGCTGCTTGGGTGGCTGGTTGGCATGTGAGCAGGCAGTTGGCTGGTGGCGAGTAACTGGTGTATGTGTGGCTAGTGTTTGGTGGGTGGCGGTATGTCTTGTGTTGGTTGGTTATGATTATGGTGGTGAACCCATAAATATCGCATACCAATTTTCTGTTTTCTGGAACCAGGCTGACAGTGCTTATCCACAGTTGTCCACACGTTATCCACAGGGTAAATGTGTGTACAAAAGGTGACATTTTGGCAGTTAACATGTGGATATCTGTTGTTAACTGGGACTGTGTATCAGTAAGGAGATGGTTTACTTGTGACTTAGTATCAGGACGGCTGTTTGCTTGTTAAAGTTGGCTTAGGAGAGGATTGGTTAGCTGGTATTCTCGCTATACACACCTTTCGCTTTGGGGCTTCGGTGTGGATAGCTCATAAAGTTTACTGTTGGCAGTTTTCGCGAACATGATAAGCGGCAACGTGGTTTGGTTAAATGACCCCCCTACCCCCCTTTAACGGGTTTTGGCAGTTTTGTGTCGCATTACTCTTGCTGGGTGAGAGAGACTGCCTCTTCTGAGGCTTGTTCCGTCTGCTGCTGTGGTTGGATTGCTTTATGATCCCCAGCTATGTGGCTGGCTTTTAGCGTATAACGCGTATGTGGCCATTATTTCCCCGCTGGTTTCGTAAGGCAACCAGCCGCGTTATTGCATGTTATCTGAGCGTTGGGGTTTTGTGCAAGACCAGGGGGAGTTACCTCTAGCTGGTGAGGTTCCTCAACCCCTGATCTTTAGAGCAGTGTATCGTGTATTATTTTTCTATGCAGACAAAAATCTGTGTTTTTTGCAAGATTGAAGAGATTTTCACGTTCCTGATTGACGGGGAAAACAACTACGTGTGCGTCCAGTGCTTGTTGAATATCGTAAATAACGCTGTTTTGCACGACGAGGAAGACGTAAGGCATTGAGTACCGCCGAAAAGAAGCATCTGTTTGCCACCAGGGACGAGGAAAACGCCTTTAAGCAGAAGGTGTTCGCAAGGGAATACGTCAATACCGGCAAGGTAAGGGCGTCTGCTGAAGCAGCAGGATACTCGACAGGGCCGTCAGCCGCTGCGATGGGAAGCAGGCTCCTTAGATACGAGTCTGTACAGGCCGAAATCACGAGATTGCACAACCTGCACCACGCAGAAGAGAAGATCGACAGGCTCTACGTGCTAAATGGACTCTATGAACTGGCAGAAAACGCTACAAGAGACAGCGACCGCATCAGGGCACTGGAATTACTGGGAAAAACTCTCAGGATGTTCGTGGATCACATCGAAACTACCGTTACACACGACATAGCCCAACTTGAAGAGTTCACCCTCGACCAGTTACGATCACTCAGGGAAATGCCACAACTCGAAGGCAAAGTAACCGTCGAAGAGATACTGCCAGCAGACGAGTCTTCAACATGACAACAACACCAGGCCCCACGAAAGTCACCATACAGGACATAGAACGGGCACTTGCAGCACGATCCTTTATTGACTTCCTCGATTTCGTGAAACTGCTCGAACCACCCACCGCAACCAACAGGGGCGGCGTCATACCGTTCGAGAAATGGGACCACATAACGGGATTTGTCGAAATCCTCGAAAACGAAAGACTCATAAACGTCCTCAAGTCAAGACAGCTTGGCTTCTCATGGGTACTCGCAACATTCGCACTCTGGACAGCAATGTACAAGGAAGGCGCAAACGTACTGGCGTTCTCACAGGGACAACTTGAGTCCGTTGCGTTTCTTAACAAGGCAAGAATCGTCTACGAAAACCTGCCGCAACATCTGAAGATACCCATTGGCAGGGATAACGACACCACGATGGAGTTCCCGTCACGGATGTCCAAGATCACCGCACTGCCGTCTACTGAGAAAGCAGGACGTGGAGAAAATGCCACGCTTGTTATTCAGGACGAGGCAGATTTCCACGATAACCTGGAACTTAACTACGCTGCGATCAAGCCGACAATCGATGCAGGCGGGCAACTGATCCAGTGTTCCACTGTTAACAAGAAAAAAGCAGGAACGCTGTTCAAGGAGATACACCGGAGATCACCCGAAAACGGGTTCAAGGCAGTGTTCTACGGCTGGCAGTCACGGCCTGACCGTGACGAAAAGTGGTACGAGAGGGTACAGAGGGAAGCACCCGTTACCGACGGAATGTCGCCCGAACTCTACATGGAACAGGAACATCCGACCTCCGTGGAAGAGGCACTGCGACCGTCAAGGGTCATGGCTGCGTTCGATGTTGATGCCATTGAGTCGATGCACCTCGACACGAAAAAGCCGGTCGAAATACGCAATAACGTGATTAACGTGTACCAGAAGCCTGTTGTCGCGAAAAAATACGCAGCAGGCAGCGATACCTCGCACGGAGTCG
>VTLG01005351.1_pt1 | contig 20393 bp, 14 predicted proteins | sample 4694571 | NCBI WGS metagenome assembly VTLG01 (sample SAMN12604809, study PRJNA352737) | marine metagenome | biome: ENVO:00000447; feature: ENVO:00000209|ENVO:00000569|ENVO:01000036; material: ENVO:00002151; isolation source: viral sequences binned using virsorter ... | reverse complement strand
CAGACGGCGTAGATGGTACCAATGAGTTTTCAGGTAAGCTCGGAGCTTCCGTAGCTGCATCTGATAAGCTAGATGTGTATGGTGAAGTATCATTCATTACTGATGAAGATGCTGATAACGCATACGGTACTAAGATAGGGGCTAAGTATAGCTTCTAATGAAGTACCTTGAATCCCCATGGTCAATCCTTTTGCTCATGGGGTTCTTTTTTATCTTTGTGGAAGGTCTACATATGTATGAACATGAACACTGTAGATCATGTCCACCGTGCGAGACCACGGAAAACTATTAGATACTTGTGCAGCGGAACTGCATGGGGTCGATTAACCTATACTAATTTAAACAAATGCCTTTCACAAGTAATTCCACTTACGGAACTGTTGCTTATTCAACAGGAACCCTATTCGATAATAGCAAGATCCTAGCAAATGACGGATCATCTCTATCATCTGCTACACTAGCAACTCAATCTGATCTCAGTATCCCAGTCGGTGGATATGAAAGGATTATGGGTATCTATACTCTATGGTATGATACAGATACTACTAATGAGCTTAGTTACAGAATTGCAAACCTAGCTGTATCTGATGGATCAACTGCAGTTGCTACAACTATTGCAACTCATTCACTTGCATCCGTAGTATACACTGATTCTGCTGTAACACCTTCTGCAGCTGGTGTAGAGTGTGTAACAACTTATTCAACTGACGGCGCTGGTGAAACCATCGGTGTTGATTCAGGGGTATCTGATGCTGCTGCTCTATTCTTACAAGTACAGTTTAATGCTCTATCAACAGCAACTACAAAGGGTAACATCTCATTGCAGTTAGCTAACATAACTGGTTCTGCTGCTGGAACTCACCTCTTGGCAGGTTCCAATGTAGTATGGAAGAAGTGGTAACACACTTCGGCAAGGAGGCACCTCAGAGTCGGACCTCCTTCCCTTTGGCTTTTGGCCCACTAAGGTGGATACCCTTAAGCTGTCTAGACGGTGGGATAGACCACAAATATATTCGAAAAAAAAAATTTTCTCAACGTTGAGAGTCTGTAAATTATACTCTCTAAGTAACAATGGCTAATGCCACACAATCAGTACTAGGTACCTTAAATAAGGCGGTAACCAGCACCTCTGGTTCTAACGCTTATGATACCAAGTACGCAACTTATTTGAAACTGTTCAGTGGAGAATTGTTTAAGGCGTATGAAAGCGCAACAATCGCACGTGACACAGTACAAAGACGTACCTTGAAGAACGGAAAATCTTTACAGTTCATCTTCACGGGACGCATGCAGGCGGCTTATCATACGCCGGGTGAACCTATCCTCGGATCAGGTGATCCTCCAGTAGCAGAGAAGACAATCGTCTGCGACGACCTGCTTATCAGTTCAGCTTTCGTTTATGATTTAGACGAGACACTTGCACACTACTCTTTGAGGGGAGAGATCTCTAAGAAGATTGGTCACGCACTTGCCGAAGCTTATGATAAGAAGATCTTCAGAACGATTGCTCTAGCAGCTCGTGCTTCACATCCTATTACAGCTGCTCCCGGTCCAGAGCCCGGTGGTTCAACCATCAAACTCGGTACTGGTAAAGAGTACGATGCCCAAGCACTTGTTGATGGCTTCTTCGAAGCTGCTTCAATTCTAGATGAAAAGAATGTACCTAAGCAAGGACGCACAGCTGTACTATCTCCAAGACAGTACTACGCTCTAGTCTCTCAGGTATCTACTAACATCTTGAACCGTGACTATGGTAACAAGAGTGGTAATCTAACTTCCGGCGAAGGTCTCTATGAGATCGCTGGTATCCAGATCAAACGTTCTAACAACCTTCCATTCTTGGCAGGTACTGTTAACTCTCAGTCTGGTGAGAACAATGATTACTCTGGTGACTTCCAATATCACTGCGGTCTTATCTATCAGAAAGACGTAGCTGGTGTTGTAGAAGCAATCGGTCCTCAAGTACAAGTAACTTCTGGTGATGTATCGGTTTTATACCAAGGAGATGTCATTCTAGGACGCTTGGCAATGGGAGCTGGTACACTTAACCCTGCTGCTGCTATCGAATTCTCTAACCAATAAGGAGGTATACTATGTCTACTATCCCCGGTGAGAATAGAAAACGCACAATCACTGTAGGAATCGGTGGTCTCGATACTATTTCTGAGAACCCTCCTACACCAGTTGAATATGGTAGAACTCTTCTAGGAACATCTTCCTTTGGGATCGCTGCTAGTTCAGCAACAGCCACAGGTTCTTGCGATCTAACCGCAACCAATGGCTGCTAATAAATATACGAGGTAATACTAATGGCAACTGCTGTCGCTAAAGGTAACAACGGTGTCTGCACAACAGACGCCAACCGTGAAAGCGTATCTCGTACAGATGGAGGTGGTACTGATATCCGTAGCTCTAATGCTGTGGTATCTATCACCAAAAACCTAAGAGTCGCTTACGCTACACAAGAATGTAACGTTACCTAAAATTATACATAGGAGGGTTTTCACGCCCTCCTTTTTTTATTCATATAAATTCATATGTCCTATCCTACTTATGCTGTGTCCACAGAACTGGATGCTGTTAACCAAATACTAAGCTCAGTGGGACAGGCTCCCGTCACCACTCTTGATCTTCAAAACCCTGAAGTAGCCATTGTCCTAAATACATTAAGAGAAATAAATAAAACTGTACAAACTGAAGGCTGGACTTTCAATACTGAACGTCACTATAAACTAACAGCTGATTCTGTTACGTTTAAAATAGAATATCCTTCTAATGCTTTATCTATAGATACATACAAGTATCAACACTATGATGATTATAACCCTGTAAGACGTGGAGGGTTTTTATATGACAGAAATGAGCACACATATGAATGGAAAGATGGTGATGATCCACGTGAATTAACATGTGATATTGTCTGGTACTTTGAATTCTCTGATGTACCTCCTGCTGTACAAGCATATATAACTGCAAGGGCAGCTAAATTATGTGCAATTAGGATGGTAGGTGATGGTAATTTAGCCCAACTTCTAGCAGAGAATGAAGTACTTTCCAAAGCAGCCGCTCTAGAATACGAAACTCAGCAAGGTGACTTCTCTATCTTTGGATGGAAAGATGCTGAGGATTATCATAACAGCTATCAACCGTTTGCTGCATTACAAAGATGAGTACAATCACACAGGATATACCAAATTTTTTGAATGGTATATCACAACAACCAGATAAAAAGAAAAATCCCACTCAACTTAAAGATGCTATAAATACATACCCTGACTATGCTTTGGGTATGCTTAAAAGACCCGGTGCAAAATTTATCAGCAATTTATATAATGCTGAAAATATAAGTACAACAATTTCTACCGCAACACATGGAGGTTCAGGAGATGCAAGTAGAACAGTTGGTAGGTATGCTGCTGTTGCTGCTACAGGTGGATCTGGCAGTGGCGCTACATTTAATGTACACGCTATTGCGGTAAATGAAGTTGCCACTTTTACACATAATGGAGTAGCAGATAGTAGCAGAACAGCTGGTACATACTATGTAGCTAATGTTGGAGGCAGTGCCTCTGGTACAGGAGCTGACTTTAAAGTTGTTGTAGAAGATGATGGAGAACCTATTATCACTTTAGATGATAGGGCAGGCTATACAGGTGGAGCTGGCTATGCTGTAGGTGAAACAATTAGTATAGCAGACAGTTCAATGGGAAGTGGAGGTGGAGCATCGGTTGTTTTAACCGTTGCAACAAGACACACTGCTGTAGGTATTGATGTTAAGCTTGCATCAGGTGGTAAAGGATATGCTAAAGATGATACATTAACTATAGCTGATTCAGTACTTGGTAGTGGTGGCGGAGCTGCTATAACTGTCACTGTTACTGGTACAAAAGCTTATGGTAAATGGTTCTCTATACTTAGAGATGAAAATGAAAAATATGTAGGCCAATATGCTGACGATACTTTTAAGATATGGAGCCTACTAGATGGAAGTCTACGTAAAGTAGATATGGGTTCTGATACTGGGGTACCATCTGGATGTAATTACACTAATTTCCAAACAGATTTACTAGCATATAATAATGCAATAGAAGATACCAGTACTAAAACTACTGACTTAAATGATAAGCAAGCGGTATTTGCGGAAACAAACGCCGGACAAAATACGACAAAAAATTCTTACTGGGAAACACAATTCGATTATGATACTCAGAAAGGTACTGTTAAAGAAGAGATAAAATCAGGTGTCTATAAACAAGGTGTTAATAATACTTGGACTGTTCTTAAATGGAACTCTGGTACATCAGTAGCTGATATAAAGAGTACATCAGATGGAGCTATCTCTGGACCTGTTCTAACATTAGAACGTGTTAGCGGTGGTACAGGTTATAGTGCATTGTCAGGAGTTGCTACAACTTCTAGTGGATCTGGAACTGGTTTAACAGTAACATATACAGTAGTAGGTGGGGTTATCGATCAACTGATTACAGTTGCAGCTGCTGGTGGTACTACTGCTACAACTGGGTATAAAATAGATGAAGTTATAACAGTAACAGGCGGAGGAGGTAATGCTACATTTAAAGTAATTGCATTAACCTATAAAGCAGGTAAAGAGATGACATCTGATCATCCTACTTTAGCATCTCAAGGTAAGAAGGTATATGAATTAATAGAAACATCAGTAGCTACACATAGCGCAGCTCAGTTAACTACAGCTACTAACAATATGAACACAGCACAGACAGCATATAATAGTGCTGTAACTGCTGAAGCTACTGCTAAAAGTAATTATGATTCTGAAGTAACAGCTTGTACTATACCGGGCTTACCTAATACAGGTTATTTACGAGGTGCTACTGCTGACGATATAGAGTTATTAACACTGAATGATTATACATATGTCTTAAATAAAAATAAAACAGTTGCAATGACAACCCACGTTGTACCTGAATTAGCTGATGAGGCTTTTGTTACAATCAATATAGCTTCGTATAACGCTAAGTATGAACTAATAATTAATGGTGTAACAGTTAACTATACAACCCCTCAAGATGCATCTGCAGGTGATGCTGACGCACCTACTATTGTATCTAATTTAGTAACTAATATTAATGCTGCAGGAGGAGCTGCGGCTAGTTGTGTTGCTACAGCTGTTGGACCGGGTATTCATATCACCCTTGTAACTTCTATCAAAGTTGCAGGTGGACCTCAAGAGAATGCTATCACTGCATTTACAGATAAAATTTCAGATATATCTAAATTACCTGTTCAGTGTGTCGATGGTTTTAAAGTTAAAATAATTAATAGTGAGAGTATCTTAGCTGATGATATGTGGGTTCAGTTCTCTACATCAGGTACAGCGACAAGCGGACCGGGTGCATGGGCAGAATCAAATGAACCGGGTTTATCTTATAAACTTGATCCATTAACTATGCCTCATCAATTGGTGAGACAAGCTGATGGTTCCTTTAAATATGATCCTATTACTTGGGAAGCTAGAGATGTAGGTGATGAATTAACAAACCCAACTCCTTCATTTGTTGGGAACAAAATTAGGAATATGTTTTTCTTTAGAAACCGCTTTGGTTTCTTAAGTGGTGGTACTATCATCATGAGTAAAGCAGCTTCTTTCTATGATTTTTGGGCAGCATCTGCACAAGTTGCCGCTGCTGATGATCCAATTGATATATCAGCATCATCTACAAAACCTGTATTCTTGAATTATGTTAGAACAGTTAGTGCAGGTTTATGTATCTTTAGTGATACAGAACAGTTCCTATTATCAACTGATTCCGATATCTTGAGTCCTTCTACAGCTAAGATAAATACTTTATCTGCTTATGAATGTGATACAAATCTTGAAGCTATAAACTTAGGTACTTCAATTGCTTTTATTTCTAAGACTCCTTTATATGCTAGACTATTTGAATTAGCTAATATTAGTACTACTGAACCACCTTCTCAATTTAATACAACAGGGATTGTACCTGAATTAGTACCTAGTACAGTAGATAATATTGCCGGATCACCCGGTATGAGTATGATCTCATTGGGTAATACAGGTACTAGTACATTATATCAATATCGTTTTTATCAAACAAGTGAAAGAAGAGCAGCATCTACATGGTATAAATGGGATTTAACAGGTACTTTAGTTGATCAATTTTTCGATACAAGTACATTTTATGCAGTTGTATCAGACGGTACTAATGTATCAGTAAACTCTATTGACCTTAGACAAGCTAGTGATGAAGGGTTTTTAACCTTACCCACTGGAGAAAAGACAGATGTATGTATGGATATGTTCGATACTAATCCATATAGAATCTATCCTTCAACAGGTACCTTAGATGTAACTAGAGTATACTTACCATTCACACACCATGCAGGTAAAACACTAGCTGTTGTAGCATTAGGTGGTTATATTGGTGGTACTCTTGGTGCTACTGAAGCATCAGTTGGTGCTATATTATACCCTACTGTAGCGGGTTCATCTCCTAATCAGTATGTAGATATTGCTGGTGATTACAGAGGTAAGAACCTTATTATAGGTTATATCTATACAATGACAGTAGAGTTACCAAAATTATATTACAATCAGAAATCACAAGAAGGTGCAAGTAATGATTATACATCAGATTTAATTATACATAGATTAAAAGTATCCACAGGTCTTAGCGGTCCAGTAAAGTACAATGTTAACTTAACTGGTATACCAGACAGAACACAAACAGTTAGTGTGATACAACCATTCACATATACTGCGAATGATGTGAGTATGGCTGCTGAAAGTGTACATGACGTACCAGTTTACCAACGCAACAATAACATTTCACTAAGTATTGTAGGTGATACACCTTTACCAGTCAGCCTTTTAGGTATGACATGGGAAGGTAAATATAATACAAAATTCTATCGGCGTTCATAACGGAGGTTAAATAAATGGCTTTTTGGGCCGCTGCCGCAGTAGGTGCAGCAAGTTCATTATGGGGATCATACCAACAAAACCAAGCGGCTTCTCGGCAAGCTAAATATGCAAATGCTGCAGATCAGAGAGCCTTTGCTAACCAAGCAGGTTCAGCAGCATATGAATCAGAAATAGCAAAGCTGCAAATTAATGATTATAATGCGCATACTGTACAAGATTACGGTACATTAATAGGTAATTATAATCAACAAATTGTATTAAATAGAGGTGCTGCTACTGGAGCTTTTGCTGCTGAACAGTGGAAAGCAAATGAAACTTTTGCTAAAGCTGCCTTCACTAGGAATGAGCTTACTAAAGAATTGCAAACAATGCTTGGTGAACAAGCTGCAAAAGGACGAGGAAATACTAGTAAATCTGCAGAGAGAGCTAATATGCTTAACTCTTTAGCTGAATTTGGTAGATCAAATCGAATGCTAGATATGTCATTAACTAGTGCTAGAACTCAAACTAAAAATAAATTCGGAACAATTGCTGGTAAGCATTTCCAAGCTGATCTTACTGCTTACTCTAAGATACAAATACCACCAAGGATGCGTACACCTAAGACAGGTGGTGGTCCTAACTTACAATCACCTATCGCACGTAGTACAGCTGGTGGCATCGGATTTGGAGATGTTGTTGGAGCAGGTATCTCAGGATTCTCCGCAGGTGCTAGTGCTAAAGGATGGATCTAACTAAACTTTCACAAAACTATGGCAAAACAGAATAAATACCTAGGTAATATTACCTTCCAAGGTTCTGCCCAAGGTGGAAGTTTCGGAGAGAAACAAATCCAACTGCCTGATATTAGTGCAGACTTAGCACGTAATAGACAAGAACTTTGGAATGATTACGAAAGGACTAAGAAAGCTGGTCTTAGTGATTTAAAACTAGAACAGATGAGAGACGAGGTTGTCTATAGACACAACACTCGTATAAGTCAAATTCTTGATAAACAAGAAGAGAGGTTTATGGAGACTGCCTCATCAGCTTTTGCTGCTTGGGGTAAGAAAAAAGTAGATGATATTATACTAAAGGAAACTGCTAAAGGTGATGAGTTATATTATCAATTAGGTGATTATTTAGATCCTGATCAAATAAAGGAGCGTGAAGAATATGACTTTGCTGATGAAGCATCAAAGAATCTTCAAAGTAGAGTAGCTAAATGGATCGGTTCTGACGCTGCTAGAACTATGCCTGTCAGTGTTTTACGCAAAGTTAAAGAGTTGGGAAGTACAGCTCGTGCTCAATTAATGCGTAGGCATCTCAAGCAACAAGCATCTGATATACCGGGCAGATTACTTGAAGCTAGATCTACATGGCAAGGTTATTTACCCAAAGAAGTAGAAGATGAGTTAATTGCAAATAACCCAGACTTTGCTCAATATGCTGGAAAACAATGGAATCTTGATTCAGATGATGAAATTATATCAGGGCATTCATATACTCCAGCTTTAAGGGCAGCACTAGATTCTCAAGTAAGAGAGAGTATTTTCGCTCAATTCCAAGGTATACCTAAACTTGCAAAGGCTAAGTATTTATACCCTGAACTAAGAAAAGTTGAGGAGCAAATTGCTTCTGAACATTCTGCAAAAGAAAGACAGCTTATAACAGCTGACTATGTAATGGATGCTAAGGCAGATTTAGATGCTGCCATTAAAGGAGGTACTCCACAGGATTATCTTAGAATTGAAGAGGATCTTGGTAATGTACTTGGTAGTAGAAGACAGGCTAAAACCTATCTTTTAAAAGAATTCGGTGAAGGATTAGCAGCTGGTGTCTATAGTTTAGAACAGATTGCTAACTTTGAAAATGCTGAATTTACCCATCGTGGTACTGGTAAATCAATGACTCTTGGTGAATACCTAGAGGATGAGATGGCTTCAATGGATTGGGAAGCCTTGAAAGTTACTGCAGCTAATAAGCATTATGAATTAAAAGATGATCAGACTGAGGTATTAGATAAGCAGTTAGAAGATAAGATGATGAAAACACTACCTTCTAATACCACACAAGGTACGTTAAATCAAATAGGAAAACTATTCCATGATAAAACTGGTAAATGGCCTAAAGCTATTAACACATGGATGAATGCCCAATTAAAAGATGGGATGCCTATTAAAGACTGGTTGGAATATAAGAGACTAAAGAATGGTGGTAAGCTTACTGAGGATGATCTTAAAGGTATTCCTTATGATATAGCTAAAGTCTATAGAGATGCCAAGCAAGTTGATAGTGAAGGCCAGTTCATTGCTGGTGGTAAGAATTTAACTAATGTAGAATCTTTAGCAAAGTCTTTGGCTAGAGAAGAGATGAACATGACAGGTGATGAACAGTTATCAGATAATCCTGATGCTGTCATGTTTAAAAACCGTGCTTTTGATGATGCGAAAGCTTTATGGGTTACAGCCAAAGATGATATGGGCTTAGATGATGGTAAAGCATTAGAATATGTTAATAAGATGCTGCAGCTCAATCGTAATAAATATCATGAAGGTGTAAGTTTAAAAGATATTGAGAACGTAGTAGCACGTAATAAGACACTATTAAAAGAAGTACAGACTAATGATTATAATGCAGATATCTTATTAACTGGTACTGAAAAAGAGATAGAAGCTCTTGGTAAGTGGAATGGATCAGGATCCCTACCTTCTATATATACTTATCTAGGTAATAGGTCTGGTATGTCAGGATGGGACTTTGCTAATAAACAGTATAAAGCTGCAACTGGTAAAGATTTGCCAGAACCTAACATTGTAAAAGATGTTAGAGAATCTGATTATACAGACAAAGAGTTAATATTTAAATTTCCATCATTATCTAAATTCAATAGATTCTTTAAAACCAATGTACCAAATGGTGAATTACCAGAAACACTTATATCCAGAGCTGAATTTAGAAATAGATCAACTGGATCTTGGTACTTTAATCACAGGAAATCTCCTAAAGGTGTCGATCTTGAAGGGCAGTTATTTCCAACTATATTTGGAGTGTAGCTATGCCTGAAGTAGATAGAGACAGATTAGACCAATCTATAAATAAAATTACTGATGCTCATACTGATTTAACTCAACGAGTAAAAGAAGAGGAAGAATCAGAAATCTTACAAGCTGAAAACCAAAAACAACGTCAAGCAGAATTGAAAGATTCACATGCTGCTAAAGATGCTAAAGAATTTGGCTTTAAAGAGAACGTTAAAGAACTCAGTAATGCTATAGTAGGTGGTGGTCGAGACACACTTAGTTCCATACTAACCGCTCCAGAACGTATCATTGATATGGCATCTGGTGAAATGGCTAGGGAATCCAAAGAGGAAGGTGGTTATACACCTGATTGGAATCCATTAGGAAATGATTTAAATCCTGAAACTAAAACATGGTGGGGTGGCTTAATACGAGGTGGTGTACACTTCGGTACTATGGCTATACCTGTCTTTGGATGGGCTGGTAGAATAGGTAAGGGAACAGGTATGTTGTCTGCAGCTACAAAAGCAACTGTATTGAGTGGAAACACTCTTGTACGAGGTGCTTCTGTTGGTGCGGTGTCTGACTTATTCTCAGAGTATTCTCAAGATGCCAATGGTTTACAGGTAATGAGAGACCGATTTGGTTTTATTGATACACCTCTTACTACCAAAGATTCAGATCACCCTGCACTTAAAACACTTAAGAATGTAGGTGAAGGATTAGGTATTGGTGTTGTAGCTGACGTTGCATGGCAAGGTGTAGCTAAAGCACGTGGTAAGTTAAATGTTGTAGGTAAAACAGATCGTGAAGCTATCAAAAATGTTGATAAAGTACATGCTTCAAGACAAGCAAAAGCAGAAGATTCTGCTAGAATTTTAATTGATAAAAACTTAAGAGCTGCTACTACCCAAAAGCTGTTTAATAAAGGTGTTGATTTTAATAAATTAGACGCTGATCAACAGCTATTTGAAATGCAGAAAGTAGCTAAAGCAGATCGTAGTGGTAGATATCGAAGCTGGAATCCTCCAGAAGATAATATGCAGAGAGCTGCTAGAAAAATATTAGATCGTAATAAGAGTGTAGAATCTCAGACTATTGAGAAAGCTATTGTAGAATTAGATGAACCCGGCTTCCGTGGCCATAAGAATAAGAATATGGCAGATCCATGGCAAGGTAATCCTAACTCATCTGGAGACCCTTGGACAGTATGGAAAGATCTTTGGAGAGTAGATAAAGAGTGGGGTGCTGAAATGGGCTCTACTGATAGTTTAATCACACCTGCTGCTGCTGAATCCTTAGCTAAAAATGGTTTAGGTAAGAAAGGTATCACACCCGGTATTGTTAAAGAACTTATTGGAGATACTAGATTCAGAGTATTGATGGAGAATCTCCAAAAGCAAGGTAAGAGTTTAGAAGACCATTACGGCGCAGCATTTGAAAGAATGCAAGAAGTAGTTGGTGGACGTGATGCTGGAGATCTAACACCAGAAGAATTCTGGGGTCCATTAAATAACCAATTAGATTCTATTGGTGGTAAAGAAGCTTGGCAACAGGAGAATATCTTAGCTGCTGATTTAATAACAAGTTCACTATTAAAGCAATTACGTGATAGAGCGATGGTTGCTAGAGAACTGATTGATATAGCAGATCTTAATGATATAGATGGTCCTCTTAAATCTATTCGTGACAATCTAATTGTCGGAATGGAGATGACTAAGAGATCAAGATTCTTAGCCAGTGAAGCTTATCAAAACATGTTATCCCAAAAAGGTGGTAAAGGTTTAGTTGATGATGCTTTAGTTGAAATGCATGGCACAACTCAACGTCAAGTTGATATGATGCTTGATATGGCAAGGCAAGCACCTTCTGATGACTTCTTACATGCTATATTAGAAGCATTCTCGATGTCTAATAAGATCCATAACTGGCAAGACTTCGATAACTATATGCATAATAAGCTTATAGGTACAACACTAGAGGATGGTTCTAAGCAGACAGGAGCCCTTATAAGAGAGCTTCAGGGTGTTATGGTAAATAGTATCCTAAGCGGTCCTAAGACGCCTCTGAGAGCCATTATGGGTACTTCTACAGCTGTATTCACACGACCGATGTCTCAATTAATGGGAGGCGTTATGCGTTATGCATACACTGGAGGTACAGATGCATCTCAAATAAAGACGGCTTTAGGTTCTGCCAATGCTATGGTACAAGCTATACCTGAATCTTGGAGATATTTCCAAAGTCGTTTGAGTAGCTATTGGGCTGGTGATATAAGTACAATTAAAAATAGATTCCAAGAATATACACTTGGTGATGAGCATTGGAATTTAGTAGGTCATTGGGCTGAAACAAGAGGAACTGCAGGTGAAAAAGCAGCCTTCCGTGTAACTAACTTAGCACGATCAGCTAATCAAAATAACTTCCTTACTTATTCAACTAAGTTAATGGCAGCTACTGATGATGCTTTCACTATGATTCTAGCTAGAGCTAGAGCTAAAGAGAAAGCTATGACGTATGCTTGGGATGCTGCAGGTGATGGTTTATTACCTGATGTAACTCCTGCCTTCTTAAAAGAGTATGAGAATAGATTATATGGAGAGATCTTTGATCCTGCTACAGGTGCAGTTAGTGATAATATGCTTTCATATGCTAGAGGAGAAGCTACTTTAAGTAAGGATATCAGTGGATTCGGTAAATCCATGGATGAATTATTTAGTAAGAATCCTGCATTGAAACCTTTCTATCTATTTGCTAGAACTGGTATCAATGGATTAGAGCTTTCTATGAAGCATGTTCCCGGTTTAAACTTCTTTGTAAAAGAATTCAATGATATAGCATTTGCTAAACCAGATGACCTAAGTAAAGTTGCAAAGTATGGTATTGAAACTGCACAAGATTTAGCTAACGCTCAAGCTCTACAAAATGGTAGATTAGCTTTGGGTGGTAGTGTTATCTTTATGGCAGGTCAACACTATCTAAATGGTAACTTAACAGGTAATGGTCCTGCAGATGTCACATTAAGAAAAGTATGGATGGATGCTGGATGGGTACCTCGTTCTATTAGAATAGGTGATGCATGGATAAGCTATGAATCATTTGAACCATTCAACTTGATATTATCTGGTATTGCTGATTTAGGTGATAACCAAAGATTGATGGGTGATGAATGGGTAGAGACTGGTTTGCTTGGTTACTCTGCAATACTTGCTAAAGGTATTGTCTCTAAGACACACTTACAAGGACTTGATACACTAGCCGATTTATTCAGTAATGATCCAAAGAAAGTTCAGAAGATAGCTGCAGGTTTGATGAATAATACTATGCCTATGGCTGGTCTGAGAAATGAACTCGGACGTATTATTACACCACATATGCGTGAATTGAATTCTGGCTTTGGTGATCAGATGAGGAATAGAAACCTATTCTTTGAACAGATGGCAGGTGATGATAAATTACCTATTAAGTATGATATTCTAACAGGAAGGCCAATCAGAGATTGGGATGTACCTACTAGAATGTTCAATGCTATCAGTCCTGTTCAACTAAACTTCAATCAATCTGAAGGACGTCAGTTATTATTCCGTAGTAACTTTGATTTACGAACATCTACAATGACAGCACCTGATGGTACTTCATTAAGAGATAGTAATTCAGTAAGATCTTTATTCCAGAAAGCTATTGGAGATCAAGACTTAGAATCTAAACTAAATAAATTAGCAAAAGATCCTAAAGTATTAGCATCCTTAGAAGAAATGGAAAGAGATCTACGTGAAGGGCGTAAGAAAGTTAACCCTTTAACTTATCATCATAATAAACTTATTAAACGCTTATTCAATAGAGCTAGGATAAAAGCATGGGCTAGTATAAAAACTAATCCTGATGTTCAAGATATGATACGAGCACGTAGGAAACAGAATGCCGCAGATTATAATAGAAGTAAACGTCCTGAGTTGAGCCGCTCACAACTCGATGAATCCCAACAAATCCTCGATATGGTTAATAAGTAACTATGGCTTATACAATTGAAAATAATTATACAGGAAACGGTACTACTAGAATCTTTTCCTTCACATTCCCATATTTAGAAGACACTGATATTAAGGTAACGCTTAATCAGGTCGCAACAACAAATTTCGAATTAGCCAACGCTACTCAAATTAACTTCACTGCTGATGCAGGTGGAGAAACTAGTACACAAGCAGCTAGTGGAGCACCTAAAGCTTCAGTCGCAATTAGAGTTTATCGTGATACAAGTATTGATAATCTACAAGCTGAGTTCTTTTCAGGTTCAGCTATTAGATCTCAAGATTTAAATAACGATTTTAACCAGACATTATATGCATGTCAAGAAACTGAAAAATCAGTTGATGGTAAATGGAATGATAGTACACAGACACTAGATAGTACAGAAACTTTCGTTGATAGTAATGACTATATAATGACAGCTGCTGCTATCGATGACAGAATTAATACTAATATAGCTTCTCATTCCTTAACAGATGGAAAGATCTGGGCAGGTAATGGTAGTAATGTCAGTGCTCAAGTTACTCCTTCAGGGGATGTAACCATGGCTAATACAGGTGCATTCACTATTGCGAATACAGCTGTTGAAACTGGTATGCTTGCAGCGGATGCAGTTACTGGAGCAAAGATAGCTGATGACCAAATTGATTCTGAACATTATGTTGATGGTTCTATTGATCTTGCTCACTTAGCTGCAAACTCAGTAAACTCATCTAAAATTGTAGATGGTTCTATTGTTAATGATGATATTAATAGTTCTGCAGCTATAGCACATAGCAAACTTGCTAATGTCACAAATGGTCAAATCCTTGTAGGAAATGGTTCGAATGTACCAACAGCTGTAGCAGTTTCAGGTGATGTAACTTTGGCAAATACAGGTGCTGTTACTATAGCCACAGGTGCTGTAGAACACGCAATGTTAGCTGGAGACGCAGTTGATGGAGATAATATAGCTGATGACTCTGTTGATTCTGAGCACTATGCTGCTGACTCAATAGATACCGAACATTATGCTGCCAACTCTGTAGATACTACAGCTTTAGCGGCTGATGCTGTAACAGGCGCACAGATAGCCGATGATGCTATCGATTCTGAGCACTATACTGATGGTAGTATTGATACTGCTCATATTGCTGATGCAAATGTAACCTTAGCTAAAATAGAGAATGTTACAGATACACAGATTATAGTTGGTAACGGTTCTAACCGACCTACAGCTGTAGCTATGTCAGGTGACGCTACTATTGCTAACACAGGTGCTGTGACAATTGCAGCTAATGCAGTTGAGATTGGTATGATAGGTTGTGAGCAAACAACCATATCAGACAGTGACTCACATATTCCTACATCAGGAGCTGTTGTAGATTATGTAGCAGCACAGATAGCACCTATGGGTGGTTTCGAAGCGATTGCGAATAAAGATGCATTTCCTGAAACTATACCTGCCTCTGGTGTTGTAATTAGTATTTCTGACGCAGTTGGTATTGTTGTAAACGGTAGTGGTACTTCTACTACATGTGATACAACTAGTACAGATGCTACTGTAACTATTAATAATTTCCCATCTGGTCTTAACAGTTCAACTTTAATTAGTGGGATTGGCTTACAAGTTACTTCTACAGGCTCAAGTCATACATATAATTACCATAGATTACTTCCTACTACAGCTGATGTACAGCAACTCAGTGATGATGTAAACGACTTCTTCGAAAGATATCGTATTCATGCTGGTGAACCTTCCTCAGATAACCATGCTGGTGACTTAGTATATGATACTAACGCTGACAAGATGAAGGTTAGGAATGCTGCTAATAATGCGTGGGGTGAAGTAACATCTACGGGTGACTTTAAATATCTATTCCTCTGCCCTGCAGGTGGAAGTGGATCACCTACTATAGATGGTAGTATCGCTACATATGACCTTAGAGAATCAAGTAACTCAGGTTCAGCAGCTACAGTAACAAGTGCAGCTCAGTTAATTGTTAGTGTTAATGGTGTAATCCAAAAAGCTAATACTGGTACTAGTGCACCTGCTGAAGGTTTCGCACTTGTAGATGCTAATACTATTGTATTCGGTTCTAATCTACCTAGTAGTGCTAGTGTATTCATTGTTCAAGTTGGATCTGCTGTAAGTATTCCTACACCGGGAGATGGTACAGTAAGTGCAGATAAGATTGCATCTGGAGCTGTTGTAACAGCTAAGATAGGTGCTGATGCAGTAGATGGTACAAAGATTGCAGACGATGCAATAGATTCTGAACACTACACTAATGCAAGCATAGACCACGCTCATTTAGCTAATGACTGCGTAGACGGAGATAATATTGCTGATGATGCTATAAACTCAGAACACTATGTAGACGCCTCTATCGATCACCAACACTTAGCTAATGATTGCGTAGATGGAGATAACTTAGCAGACAACGCTGTTGACTCAGAACACTACACAGATGGAAGTATAGATACAGCTCATATAGCTGATAATCAAGTAACACTAGCTAAACTATCTGACGGTACTCAAGGTGGAGTTCTTTATTACGGTGCATCAGGTGCACCTACAGAATTAGCTGCTGGTACCAACGGTTATTATCTTAAAACTCAAGGTGGAAGCGCCAACCCAGTATGGGCTGAAGTTTCTGCAGGTGTAACTAGTGACGGACAATATAATACTAAAGCTGGTACTAATTCAGGAGATAGTTTTAATGGAACGAATGCTACAGATAATACTCTATATGGATTCGATTCTGGTACAGCAATTACAGATGGAGATGATAACACCTTTATTGGTTATCAAGCAGGTGCTGCAACAACTGAATCTTCCTTACATACTGCGATTGGACATAGAACCTTAGCAAGTCATAATGCAAATGCAGCGTCTGGCCTGACTGGTAATGTGGCTGTAGGTTGGGGAGCTATGGAGTCTTCCACATCATCTTATAACACTACTGCTGTAGGTAAAGAGGCGATGCAGCAAACGGTTGATGGTTACAATAATACCATGATTGGATTTATGGCTGCCCATGATGGTTTCCAATCAGGTAATGGTAATAACAATATTGGAATAGGACCACAATGTTTTGACTCTGCAACTTCAGCAGTTTCTAATGTTGGTATTGGTACTCAAGCATTAGAAGATTTGACAACAGGTGATTATAATAATATTATTGGTCACCAGAGTGGTATGCAAATGACCGAAGGTGCAGGTAATACTGCTATGGGTTACTATTGCCTATCTCAATGCACAACAGGCGATAACAACATTGCTATCGGAAATAGTGCTGCGTCAACTGGTATTGTCACTGGTGACGAGAACATTATGATAGGAACGAATGCTGGTAATGCTCTAACTTCAGGCGGTTCAAATATATTAATTGGTCATGATGCAGGAAAAGCACTAACTGACAATGGTAATAATGTTTGTATTGGTTATGATTCAGGAACTTTATTAACAAGTGTAGAAAACGTGTTTATCGGTTCTAATGCTGGTAAAGTAGCTACAGGAGCTGCAGAAAATACTTCTGTTGGCCGTAGTTCTGGTATACAATTAACAACAGGTGATCATAACGTTTTCCTTGGAGAAAAAGCAGGTACAAACCTATCTCCTTCTGGTAGTGTAACTACTGGCAGTGGAGTACTTTGTCTAGGTGATACTCAGATTGGTGATTTCTATTGTCAAGATACTTCTATATCTTCCTCTGATGTAAGAGATAAAGCTGATATAGAAGAATTTAAACATGGTTTGGATTGGATTAATAAACTTAAACCAATCACATATCGATGGGATAAACGTATTTGGTATATGGATCCAAATGATTTTGAAACCCCACAAGATAAAGGACCAACTCCTGATGGATCTAAAAAAAGACCAAGACTTCATTTAGGTTTTAGAGCTCAGGATGTATTAGAAGTAGAAAAGAGTTTTGGATATGCAGGTAAAAAAGATGATATGCTTACTGTTAACTTAAATGAAGATAATACAGCATATGGTATGAAATATGAAAGATTAGTACCAATTCTTGTAAATGCAATTCAAGAATTATCCGCAAAAGTTGCCGCATTGGAGGCTAAATAAATGGCATTAACACAATTAGGAACTGACGGTATTAAAGATGATGCCGTCACATTAGCAAAACGTGCTGGCCTTACTAGAGGTAGCGTTGTTATAGGAGATGCAAGCGGTAATCCTTCGAATTTAACGAAGGGTGCTGCTGGTAAAGTACTAACCTCAGATGGAACAGACCTTTCATGGGGTGCTGTTCCTGCAGGTGGTATTGGGGCAGATGCTATAACAGGTGCAAAGATTGCTGATGATGCTTTAGATTCCGAGCACTATACAGACGGTTCTATAGATCATGCTCATTTAGCAGCTGATTGCGTAGACGGAGATAACATTGCAGATGATTCTATTGGATCTGAACATATAGCTGATAATGCTGTAGGTTTAGCTGCTATGGCTAGTGGAACAGATGGTCAAGTATTAACATATGACGCATCAGGTAATCCAGTTGCAGTAGGACCGGGTACAGATGGACAGGTATTAACATCAACAGGAGCTGGATCTCCACCAGCTTTCGAAGATGTTCCCGCAGGTGGAGCGACAATTAATAATGCAACAGCAAATGAATTAGTTACAGTTGCTTCAACTACAACTCAATTAGATGCTGAATCTAATCTTACCTTTGATGGTAATAACCTCACTCTAGGTGACGGTAATATTATCTTTGCAGATGGTCATGGTATTGACTTCAGTTCTCATGGTACCGATGCTAGTGGTAGAGATAATGAATTATTAAGCCACACTGAGTATGGTACTTGGGATCCAGTAGATCAAAGTGATAGTGATATAAGTACTGGTACTGGTCACTATGCTGTAGTAGGTAGATTTTGTTATATAGTTGCTACCTTTAACTCTGATAATCCATCATCTAGTGTCACACATATTAAAGGCCAACCATTTGCACCACAAAGACTTGGATATAACCAGCATACCTATGCTTTATTATATAAAAATCCCGGTGGTGGAGGTGATGAAAGTGGTTTATCATTATGGGTATGTGCACAAAACACACACTCTACAGGAGCTTGGCATATTGTAACTGACCACTCTGGTTTCGGTAATACCGATTATTCTGGCTTCAATGCCTCATATGTTATTAATTAATTATGGCACTAACTGAAAGAAAAGAAGACGATAAAATTGAAATCGTCACCGATGTAAAAATTTTACAAGTGCGTACTGCAACTGTAATTGAGAAAGATGGTAAAGAACTAACACGTCAATTCCATCGAAGATGCATCTATCCGGGAAATATTGATGCTTCAAATAACTGGGTAGATACAGATATGTCCAAAGAAAGCAAAGAATTGCAAGATCTATCAGCTGCTGTTTGGACACAAGCTGTAAAAGACAAACACAAAGCAAATTTAATAGCTGAAAAAGGCTAACCACCCATGATTGACATCCAAGATAACTACTTACCAGAAACTGGTTGGAAAATTATTTATGATAATTTCTCTGGATTACAAGTCCCTTGGAATTATCAACCAACAATAAATGATAGAGCTGGTGAAAAAGATCATGAGAATAACTGGCAATTCGTTCATGAAATGTTTAGTGCTCAAAAGATCCATAATCCTGCACCACAATTAGCAAATCTTATGCCATTGCTAAATGCAATGCCTATATATTATTTATTAAGAGTGAAGATGAATTTAAACCCTAGATGTTCTGAAAATTGGATATCCGATTTCCATACAGATACTAGAGGCTTAGATAATTTAACTTCCATTTACTATTTAAATACATGTAATGGTGGTACTATCTTTAAGGATGGCACAAAAGTCGATAATGTAGCAAATAGATTAGTCACATTTCCAGCAACTATGGAACATGCTGGTATGAAAGCTACAGATGTTAAAGCTAGATTTGTTTTAAATATAAACTGGTTTCCTACAGATGAGTATAAACCTACCGAGGCCGGAACTACCTAAATCTCTATACATTCCTCAAATGTATCTGAGGCAGCCTACGGCAGATGTTCCAGCATTCCGTCCCATAGTAGTACCTCCAGCTGATCTAGAACGTCCTGAAGAGACGCAAGCAGAGGAAAAGGAAACAACAGAAACACCCGAAGCACCAAAGCTTAAGATACCGGTCATCGATATACAGATGCCATTGCCAGAAACAGCGGTGGTAGTGACTGCTGTGACAACAGCTGTTATTGCAGTAACGACTACAACTGTTACCCAATCCTTATTTGAACCTATTAAAAAGAAAGTTCAAAAACAACTACAAGCTAAAGTCAATAAATGGAAGGAAAACCGGAAGAAAAAAAAGGAGTCCTCGGAAAGCTGAAAGATGCTGCTGAGGACCAAGAACACCAAATCCAGATCCTTGGTACATTCGTCAGACTTGGCGTTGTTGTTTGGTCTGGCTTTAT
>VTLG01002698.1_pt1 | contig 20397 bp, 32 predicted proteins | sample 4694571 | NCBI WGS metagenome assembly VTLG01 (sample SAMN12604809, study PRJNA352737) | marine metagenome | biome: ENVO:00000447; feature: ENVO:00000209|ENVO:00000569|ENVO:01000036; material: ENVO:00002151; isolation source: viral sequences binned using virsorter ... | reverse complement strand
CGCGTAAACCTCTGGTGGCCTTTCCTACATGAGAGAGATAAGGTAGCTCAATCATTGACATATACAGTGTACCTTGTCTCTCTCATCCCTTTTACTTTTTAGAAGAAAGAATAAAAAATGACAATAGCTGAAATGCTCATGGAACGAGTATCAGGAAACGAGGATCACGAATTTATTTGGTATGATGAGGATCGCTCGTTATATACCGGGCAAGAGGCATGGCAGAAGTTCTGCACCGATGCTAAGCAACGCTACACTGTGTTGTCTGGCGAAACTGATAACTGCTTGCTACTGTTTGACGATTTATCTGCTGTACTTTTTGAGGAAAATCAATTAGTATCGGTCTTGGTACCATAACAAAACAATAAGGAATATAACATGAAACTACTAACCAAGAAAATCCTAGAAAAGTTCCAGAAAACTGGATCACAGGAAACTGTAAGCGATCCCATTGTGGTGGCAAAGTTCTTTCACCCCATTGGATCATGGTCGTGGTATGCCACGGAATACGACCCAGAAAACAAAATGTTCTTTGGGCTCGTTCATGGGCTAACCAAGAATGAATGGGGCTACTTTAGCTTGCAAGAATTTCAAGATATGCCAAAGCTTTCCGGCCTTGGAATTGAGCGGGATATGTACTTTACTCCTTGTCCAATTTCTAGTATTACATAAGCCGATGGAATACTTTTCAACAATGTCGGTGGTATGGATAGTGGTCATTGGGCTACTATTCATACTCATGGCTACGAACAATACCAATAATAAATAGGAGATAAACGATGCTAACGAATAAGTATACATCATGGGTAACTACCATGAACAATGTCAATGAACTTCCGCTTGACATTCTGGTTGAATTAGCTGCCGATGCTAATGCAGCCGGACGGAATGTTGAGATAAATAAATGGGGATACCCTGAGTGTGAAAGGGAATTAGTGTTTGAGGAAGTACAAGATTGGCTACTGGAAAAGAGTACATATGGCTTCGGAACGTGCAGTTATATGTTTGACCTAGACCAGTTTGACAACTTCTAGTAAAGTCTATAACCACAAACAAAAGGAGCAACAAGATGACTAAGCACGTATTTGAAGTAAGTGCGGACATTGGGTCAGTAGCTATCACAAGCAATGGTGTACGGTTCTTCTTCGCTAACGGATATGGCGATGGAAGGCACGAGTGCATAGTTTGTGATGCGGATGAGAATTTCGATGGCGGATTGGATACAAGGGAGGATAGTCCAGAACGACATTGGAACTTTGAGGGTTCCTTTGAAGTGAGCAAAGATATACCACACAGTTTTGCCAGTCTCATGAACTACGACTGCGGTGGAGACATTGTTTATACCTTCTCTCCGGGCAGGTGGTTCGCATACTCTAACGAGGGTACCGTTATTATACGGTATGTAGATGATTATATTTCTGGTGCTATGGAAGTGAATGAAAGGTAGGTTATGAAGCATGGTAGATACAATTGGCGCAATTTTATTGCTTAGTATTGTTGCCCTTGTAGCTGGTGCATTTGTCTTTATGGTATATGTAAGCTGGAAAATTGTACAGTCTATTGGAAAAGGTATTGACAGGTAAAAGGAGATGAACAAATAATGGCAAGTAGAAAAAATAGGCGCAACTCACATGATTATTTGCGAGTGTTCCTAGATCATGCTCGTCCTAATCCCATCGCTAAAAATCTTAGGGAGGGGCAATATCAACCACAAGTTGTGCCAAATAAAAAGCACTATGATAGGAAAAAGGAGAAGGATTGTGGCGATAAATAATTTTCCGGTGGATGCAGAGAATAACTTTGCCCATGTAGTTTGGAAAAGTTCTGTAAGCAATTCTCGCACACCTAAAATCAATGAGGATTATTCGGAGCAGAAAGACGAGTACGCAGAAAAATTACACAGAAAGCGTAAGACAAAATACAGAGATAAGGTAAGACGGCAACAGCGATTGCGTAAAAAGAAATATAGAGAGGATAGTGAACAGCATGATTGAAATATCATGGAATGCAATGGCGGTATTGTTTACGATCTTATTCAACTGGGGACACGAAAACCCCGAAGTTGTATTGTACGGGGAAGACGTATCTTCCTTATGGTGCATGAGTGTAAATGTGTACCATGAAGCAAGAGGCGAGGTACATACAGAACAAATTGCTGTGTCGCAAGTGGTTCTAAATCGCGTAGCCGATCCACGCTGGCCGGACACTCCTTGCAAAGTAATTACACAGAACCAACAATTCTCATGGTATTGGGATACACTACCGGACACGATACATGACTTAGGTGCCTTCAAAGAAAATGCTTATGCGGCATTGCTGGCGTATACAGGTCTTACCAAGGATGTAGCAAAAGGTGCTACCCATTACTATGCACATGACCTAATAGCCTTACCGTCATGGGCTACCAACATGACAGTTACCAATAAGCTAGGAGGTCATACATATTTAAAATAAAAATTCCCATTCTCCTCTGGATTGTAATTATCCCTTTGACATTGTGGATTTTATTTGTAATAGGGGCTGCTCTGATCCAGACATTTTGTGGTTGCCTAGTGTAATTAAATCTGCTATATTTAGCATAGTTAATACTTAACTCTAGAAAGGAAATTATAATGCTTGTTCACTCGCTCGAATTGCCTAAACATCTCCAATATAAGCCTTTGCTTCAGCACATTGACCATGAAGGCAAATTTATTTCGTCGTCTTTAGGACGTAAAGTGGTACGTGACGACACAAATGAGGTTGTTGGTATAGTCAAAAGTAGGGCTCGACCAACGCCCTTCTCTGATGTCTGGTACCCGTTAGTGGAAGGACTAGAAAAGTCTGACCTAGATTTGTCAGGAGTTGAGGTGGCATGGATGTCATCTAATAATGGTGCAAGGATGGTTGCTGACATTACATTAAAAAATTATTCCTACCAGAAAATTGTAGGAGAGCCAATGGCATTGGCAATGCGTGTCTACAATTCAGTGGATGGCTCACTGTCTTATAAAATTGTAGCTTATATCAAGAGATTAGCTTGTCTCAATGGGATGCCAAGCATTGCAGAGAATACATCTGTTACATTCAAGCACACCGCTGGTACTGATCCCGCAAAGATTGGAAAACAGGCGTCCACATGGCCCGCTGCACTAGAAAATACAGCTCATGTTTTCAACTGGATGAAGAACATTCAGATTGAACGGGATGACACACAAACTTTTCTTACAACCAATCTTTGTGTAACTAAAACTCCAAGTGGCATTAAGACAAATCAAAAATGGTTGAACACCATGATGTCGCTTTCGGATACATATAGTGCATCTATTGGCGAGAACACTTACGCATTGTATAATGCACTAACTCACTATGGTTCGCACGTTGACATAGATAGCTTGCGGGGAGCGGATTTATGCAATCGTGCATTGCGACAAGAGAAAGATGTCAAGAACCTCGTGCAAGGTAAGGCATTTAGGAAGCTCATTAAGTACGATGAGTTTGAGCAGCGGTTGGCTGCGTAAGAATCTTGTTGCAATAAGAGTGACAGGTACGGTGATTTGTTCTCCTCACTGTGCCTGTCACTTATTTTTATATAAAAGGAGGAGCAATGTCTAATTTAAAAGAGAAATTTTATAATCTCTTACAAGAGTTAGTTCAGTGTGAAGTAGTGGAGTTAATGCAAGACCCATCACAAAATGATGAGAAGTATTATCTATTAAAAACTCATTTAGAGCGAGTTGAAGGTAGACTTGGTTTGTTGGAACGCCGGTATGCACAACTCAATCGTTCTTTAGCTAATGATGGTAAATAATGCCTATTAAAAAAGTTACTCCTAGCCACGGCCTAAGCTGGTACCTCAAGTGGGCAGGTACTATTTGTATCTTAGCGGGCGCAGCGTGTACGGCTTTAGATATTGTACCTGTTAATCTATTCTTATCTACATTAGGGGGTGTCTTTTGGTTTGTTGTGGGTATATTATGGTGGGATAAATCTTTAATCCTATTAAACCTGTGTGTAGGTTCGATTTATTTTGGTGGCTTGCTTCGATACTATATAAATTTATTAACCTTATAGGAGACAATCATGAAAACTATTGTGCACGTTAATCAACATATTATTAAATCGAATCGTGCAAAGAATGAAAACAAGCCAGTGCTTACGTGTAAGACATACAAAACAAATATATATGCACAGGAGGTACTATTGAAAGGACCGTGCCGTGTAGTTTATAGACCAAACGCACCTCTTTCATGTGGTGCACAAGTATGGATTGAAACCGATGGAGAAATAACTACTTTACATAATGTAAAATATCGTGGAAAAGATTATCTAGTTGAAGCAGACTCTACATATCGTGGAAAAGATTATCTAGTTGAAGCAGATTTAACCTTTTGACATATAAAGAAAGCTGTGATATTATCTGTAGATATAATTAATTAGGAGAAGGAGATATTATAATGTTAATTATTGTTCAAGTTAAATTAACCGATGGTGCCGATATACAAAAAGTAATGGAAGAAGTTGACTACGAGTTCAAGCATAAAGATATTATAAGTACCGAAATTAGGGACATCGGTTTGTCCTCTAATGATCCATGCATCCAATCATGAGGAGCTAAACTAATGAAGACTTATTTAATTACATATAGAGATACCTTGCTTGCTTACGACATTGACGATGCTTACGAGCGGTTCTTAGAACAATTATCACAGGATGTGAATCATGCAGACGTAACGGCTTTCTCGTTCCAAGAAGTGTCGAATGAAGGAGTTAAATAAAATGCTAGAGGACATACCTGCTTTTCTGATTCGTAAGAAGAAGCGTGGTAGGCCCAGAAAACTTAGTCATGCTTCCGTTGTGGATATGGAACAAGCAACAGAAATCCGTCAGCAACAATGGAATGCAATCAAAGAAAACCGATATGGTACGTACTACAATATGTACCTTTCTAATGAGTTACCCCGTTTTGGTTGTGGATATAGAGGTTTTTATGTGAAGGAGGGACGCAAGTGGGCAAAACTTACTCAGCACATAGGTGATCCCACGGATACAACTTCACGTATACGAGGCCGACTGTCTCTAAACAAATGGAGTGAAATGAAAAGACAACATGAACAATTAATCAAAAGGAATAGCCCTGATGAAGTTGAAAAGAGACTCAGTAGAAGGCGTCGTAGAGCTATATAAAACTACGCCTGAGTTCACAAGAAAGATACAGAGCCATAAAACTAGGGCACAGTACCGTTATCAGTTAGATAAACTCTGTGCCCTAGAGGGTGTTGGTACATTTCCCCTAAAAAAATTGAATGTAGCAAAGTGTCAACAGATTTACTGGCAGATACTAGATAGTGTAGAGGGAGAGGGTACGAGATTTGCAAATTATACTTTGCAGATTGTTACAAGAGCATGGAATGTTTTAATGCGCTATGATATTCTTGAAAAGAATCCGTGGCGCTTTGTCGAACGAGCTAAGATAGCACCACGAAATACCGTTTGGGAACCAGAAGATTTTAGAATGTTTTTAACGACTGCCTTTATGGTGCCTAAGTGGCGTAACATCGGACTGCTTGTTCGTATCAATGTTGAACTTGGACAACGCATCGAGGACATTCGTCTGTCCAAGTGGGAGAATTATAATCTAAAAAAACAGTTATATATTCGGGAGGTTATTGAAAAGACTAAAGAGCGTATACCGGGTATACCTCTATCTGATGGGCTAACAAAGATGCTACAGGAACAAAAAGAAACATATGATTTTCAAGAGTGGGTCGTACCTCATCCCTTTACGTTGCGTCCCTATAGTGAAAATAATATAGCAAGAAGTTTTAGAACTATCATGAGGGAGGCAGGACTCGCTTCCCGTTTGCAACTTAGGGATATAAGACGTACTGTACTCACAGACTTAGCAAATTGTGGAGCTACCGATACAGAAATTATGTCCTATAGTGGGCATAAAAATAGAGAAAGTCTGGGGCCGTATGTTAGGATCAGTACAGAGCAAGCACGTAACGCAGCAGCGAAACGTAACTTTAATCCTGATACCTTTTTTAAGGAGGGAGAATGAATATTGCAGGGGTTCTGAATAATTTAGATTTAAGATTGGGAGAACAATACAGGGGAAATTGTCCCGCTTGTGATGGATACAATACTTTTACAGCTACACGGACAGGCGATGGGGTTCTGTTTAATTGTTATAAGGCTGGTTGCCAACTCTCCGGGCGTCGATCTTCCGATATACGAGTGCAGGATATTAAGGCGGCACAGACTAAGACAACTGAACCTAACTTTCGTTTACCTAAGCAGGTGCTACTGGGCCGTCCAGAACTAACAGAATGGATTAATAAACATGGCTATCCTTTTCACAACCTTGAGATATACTATGATCTAAAGGAAGATAGAGTTGTATTTCCTGTTAGACATGGTGGACTTTTAGTGGATGCTACGGGCAGAACCAGAGATATTTATATTAAGCGTAGGCCCAAATGGAAGCGTTATGGGACCGCTAGTTATGCCTATACCGCTGGCACTGGCCGGATAGCGGTAGTTGTAGAGGATGCTATCTCAGCAGCCGTAGCAGGGGCAACAGACAGCAACTGTACAGGGGTGGCTCTCTTGGGTACCGCTTTACTTCCTACTCACGTAGAGCAGTTACAGGGCTATGGAGGGATCATTGTAGCCTTGGACCCTGATGCCTACCAGAAAACCTTGAAATTTACACAGGAATTACGTGGAAAATTATTTCATAATAAAATAGTTTCCGCTAAGTTAGAAGATGACTTGAAATATCGCCGTGAACATGATATTCTCCTAATTGGAGAAAGAGCTAATAACTTTATGCAAGCAAACTAAGAGAGGAGAATGTACATGGAGCTGGCGTTATTGCGTACTCTAATGGATCGAGAATTTTACAAAGCGCATAGGAATTTAGCCAAGGAGAAAATATTTAGAAGTAAAGAAACCCGTGTTATTAAAGCTGTTATAGAAAAGGCTATGCAGAACTACGAGAATGAACTGAGTTCATCAGATATTGAAGCCCTGTTTTGGGCAGAGAATCCTGCCTTGACTACTGCACAACGTGACATCTATAAAAGTTTATTTACTAAGTTACACGCTTGCACTCCACTAAACGATGAAGTTACCCAAGATGTTCTTCGAGAACTTAATCGGGAAGATGCAGCAAATGAACTAATGGACATTGCTTTTAAAATGTCTAATGGAGAAGTAACATCTTTGCATAAAGTTCTAGAATTTATAAGTAAACGTGAAGAAGATTTTATGCCAGCACTGAAAGTTTACTTTGAGAAGATGGACATTACTTCTTTATTAAAACAAAATGAATTAAACTTTAAATGGAAATTTAATATTCCCAGTGTAGCTCAATTGGTTCCGGGGGTGAACAGTGGACAGATTATTATTGGTGCCGCTCGTCCCAATACCGGCAAGACATCTAGCCATGCTTACCTATGTGCTGGACCCGGTGGCTTTGCTCACCAAGGAGCTAAGGTTATGGTACTTGCTAACGAAGAAATGCCTAACAGGGTGTCAGCAAGATACCTTACCGCTGCTTGTGGCATGAAAATAGGAGATATAGTTAATAATAGACAACAAGCAGAAACCTTATTCAATCCCATCAAAGATAATTTACATATTACCGATGCTACCGGATGGGATTTAGATAGATTAGAACGAGCGGTTAAAGCGTATGAACCAGATATTGTTATTGCGGACATGGCAGATAAGTTCTTACCGGACGGAAAGTTTACCGCACAACATGAACAATTGAAGGCTACCTATATTCGCTTTAGATTAATTGCTAAACAGTATAAGTGTGCGATCTTTGCTATGAGTCAATTATCTGCGGAAGCAGAAGGAAAAGTCTTTGTAGATATGAGTATGTTGGAAGGTAGTCGAACAGGAAAAGCAAGTGAAGCAGATGTTTTATTTTGCATTACTAAGACGCCTATGGTAGAAGGACAACAAGAAGAAGATAGCCCAGAAAGACATTGGTTAGTGATTAAGAACAAATTAACTGGTAAGCATGGTCGAGTTGTTACGTTATTCGATCCATTAACCGCTACTTTCAGAGCATAGGAAAATTATATGAAACTGACTATTGATGTAGAAAACACAGCAATAAAACTTGAATCAGGAAAGATTTTAGTTGATCCGTTTACACCAAATAATAAGCTTGTCTTAGTATGCACAAAGCAAGATGGAGGAACCGAATCTTCCTTTTGGTTTAATCACTCTACGCATAGCACGGATAACGCTAAGGAGTTATTACAGGCACAGTTGGATCAAGCTACCGTTCTCATTTGTCATAATGCACAACACGAGTTGATTTGGCTGTGGGACACCGGCTTTGTTTATGATGGTCCCATATTCGATACAATGTTGGTCGAGTATCTGTTTCAACGTGGACAAAAAGAACCGCTTTCCTTAGAAGCTATAGCCGAAAAATGGGAATTAGAAAATCAAAAACTAGACACACTAAAGGTTCAGTTGAAACGAGGCATTACTGTAGATAATATTAATGGAGAAGAACTACAAAAATATTGTTTGGTAGATGTTAGAACAACGTATGAACTAGCTATGAACTTACGCCAAAAAATGTTTAGTTCTTCGTATGCGTCATTACAAAATATAATAGAATTGACAAATGCTTTATGCGTATTGTTAGCACAAATATATTACAGGGGATTCAGTGTGGACACTAAGACCTTGATGGAAGTAAAACAGGAATTTCAAACTGAAAAACAAAACTTACTTTTGTCTTTAGAAAAACAGGTACAGGAACTTATGGGAGATACACCAATTAATTTATCTTCACCTGAACAACTAAGTTCCATGATCTATAGTCGGAAGCCTAAAGATAAAGCAACGTGGGCTAGTTCCTTTTCTAAGTATATGAAGAAGAAAGAATTTGATTCCTCTGTAAGAGATAACTCTACAATTATGTACAAAACAACCGCTATATCCTGTAAAGAATGTCAGGGCAAAGGCTATAACCTGTATATTAAAAAAGACGGTTCGATAGGAAAAGCTAAACGACTATGCCGTATATGTGATCAAACCGGGATTGTTTATATCCCGCAGAAACAGATGGCAGGATTAAAATTTGCTGCGCCAGAGGCTAACTGGGTAGCAAATCATGGGTTCAGTACAAATAAGTTGAGTTTAGAAATGCTTGAGACTGTAGCACGTAGACGCAACATGACATCGGCTCAAGAATTTTTACATAACATTCGCCGGTTGTCTGCTTTGGATACCTATTTATCTTCCTTTGTTGATGGGATTAGTACCTTCACCAAAGCAGATAAAAAATTACATGTACGATTGGTGCAACATCGAACCACTACTGGTAGGTTGGCGTCTGATTCTCCAAATCTTCAGAATATGCCACGCGCTAAGACTTTTCCTATCAAGAAAGTGTTTCATTCTCGTTGGCCTAATGGACAAATTATTGAGGCAGATTTTGCCCAGTTGGAATTTAGAACGGCGGCATTTTTAAGTAATGACCCTGTTGCAAAAGAGGAAATTCAAACAGGTTTTGATGTACATAGCTACACCGCCGACATTATTACTGAGGCTGGACAGCCTATTACGAGACAGGAAGCAAAAGCGCACACCTTTGCTCCTCTATTTGGAGCTACAGGGTATGGGCGGACAAAGGCGGAAGCAGCTTATTATGAACATTTCATTGAAAAGTATAAAGGTATTTCTGCATGGCACACATCTCTCGCCAATGAAGTCATGGAAACAGGGATGGTGACAACTCCTACCGGACGACAGTTTGCTTTTCCAGATGCCAAGAGACGGGCTTATGGAGGCATAACCTATTTCACAAATATTAAAAACTATCCTGTGCAATCTTTGTCCACAGATATTGTGCAATTAACATTACTGATCCTTGAACAAAAAATGAGAACTCAAAAATTACACAGTGTAATTGTAAATAGTGTCCACGATAGTGTAGTTATAGACACATACCCTGATGAAGAAACCATCGTGCTGAAACTAATTGAGGAAACAGAACAGCAACTTAGAGATACTTTATTATTGAGATTTCAGGTAGATTTTGATGTACCATTGACCATTGAATGTAAAACAGGACCAAATTGGATGGATGTGACATAATCTACTTGACTTTTGTTTTGGAGCATATATAATGGTACAATCTTTTAACTGAAAGGAGCCAATATGGACACACAATTAACTACAATTGATACACAAAATTATGATTTAATGGCAGAGATTATGGGGATTCCTCAAGATTCTGGTACAGCCAGAACGGGAGATTCACTCTGTCGCATGAGAATTTGGAACCAGCCGGTGATGGGCACGGTAGACCAAGATGGGAAGAAGCGAAAAATGGAGGTTGTGCCGGGAGGCACCTTCCGCTTTGATGAGGGAAACGGCAAATATATTTATGCTGAGTCTGTCACCTTTAGGCCCTTCCTTCAGAGATTTAGATTCTCTAGATGGCTACCGTATTCTGCGCCTGATTCTAAAGGAAAAAAGGGACGCTATGTAAAGTCCGTTTTTACGAATGATTATAAACTGTTTACTACCGCAGATTTAATAGATGAAGATGGTGGCTTTAACTGTGGACGACCTGCTGGTTTTGTGCAAAACTGGAAAGACCTTCCCGAAGATACCCGAAAATTAATTACTTCTGTTAGGCGGGTTCGCGCCATCTTTGGAACAGTGCATCTTAAAAATGCGTTGAATGAAAATGGAGAAGCTGTCCCTGCGGAGGATAAAGTTGTTCCGGTAATCTGGGAAGTGGAAAATAATACAGCGTTTAAAATAATGGGTGAGCTGCTACAAAAGTATAGGACGGCAGGACACCTGTTTCCACAGCATGAGATAACCCTTACAACAGATGGTTCTCCTATGGCAAATGGAAATATGCTTTATCTTCCTGTTCCAGAAGTAGATTTTACTACATCCGTGGAAATTGTTCAGCCGGATGACAGTGATATTTTAGTCCTATTTCAATCGTGGGTGACTAACTACAATAATTTTATTATTGAGTCCCACAAAAAGAAATCTCCAGATGTAGCGTTTACATCTGACGAACAAAATGTGATTGACGCTTTCATTACGGTGGATGAAAGTTAGTAGTATGGAACATGCTGCGGAACTTAAAGTACATTCTTACCTTTCTGATGTGCGAACAGGTAAAGCAAGCATGTCTGACGAAACAATTAGGGGAATTGTACAGCATGTAGAAGAGGCAGTACATAAGCAATTTCAATCAACTAGAACAAAAAACTTTCGTTTGCGGGCTAGTAATATTGGAAAAGCGGAGTGTCAACTCTGGTTTCAAAAAAATAAACCAGAGGCTGCCGTTCCTCCTGCTTCACATTTTTTATTACGCATGATGATAGGCGATATTACCGAAGCAGTATTTAAGGGGGTTCTAAAAGAAGCTGGTGTTTCTTTTAGAGAACCGGAAAAAGTAAAAACAGAAATTGGTGGAGAAACAATATCAGGAGAATATGATCTTATTCTTGACGATAAAGTAGACGACATTAAATCCGCAAGTCCGTGGTCTTATAGAAATAAATGGCTAGACGGAAAACATGTGGAAGAAAATGATAGCTTCGGGTATGTGGGCCAATTAACCGTGTATGCTAAAGCTACCGACACAGAACCGGGTGGTTGGTGGGTTATTAATCATTCATCAGGAGAGTTTAAATACATTCCTTACATGAGTGATCCAGTCAAGGTAGTACAAAAATTAGCTAAGACTGTTCAGGAGCTTAAGAAGAATGTCTTTGCTAGATGTTTTAAGCCCATTAAAGAAATGTTTCGTGGTACAGCAACAGGCAACTATATCTTAGGTACAGAATGTAAGTTTTGTTCTTTCAAACACGCCTGTTGGGGGAAGCAATTAACTGAAGAACCTTCCCGTGTGAGTAGTGCTAAAATTAAACCTACGGTATTTTATATTGATAAACAAAAAGGAGATATACACAATGACGCAAACTGATGGTACTAATAATTTGGGGGCAATGACAACTCAAACTGAATATGATGATACCCCTCTTGAAGAGCTTCAGGAAATTGTAGAACTTTTATCCAATCAACTTCGCTCCGCAAAACAAGTCTTGCGAGAAAAGCGACTAGCTGGAGTCAACGCTGCTCTAGCAACTAGGAGAGAAGCAGATGCAGAATTGGCGGAAGAACTACGAAAGCTTGGACATCCGGCCACTCGCCTTCATCAATTACTTCCTATAGATAATTTATCTACAACCTTTCGTAATTTACATCGCCTAACAGATTTTCGATTCTAGGAACCTCTATACTTTTAAAGGAGTAGTCTTATGAAAGAGATTGAAATAACTTTAGATATGATAGATAAAGCTAGAACCAAAGCTAAAGAACTGGGTAGGCTAAATAATTCCATTCTCAAAGGAAAAGGAAATCTTGCCGGGTTTATTGGTGAACAGATTGCTTTACAATGTTTAGGAGGTAACTGGGAAAATACCTATGAATATGATATTGTATTACCGGATGGGAAACTGGTAGATGTTAAGACTAAACAAACTACTGTTACTCCTCTTCCAGAATACGACTGTAGTGTAACGAAGTATAACACTAAGCAACAATGTGATGTCTATGCGTTTGTTCGCGTAAAAGGAGATTTTACTACAGGTTGGTATTTAGGTTGTATGGATAAGGAAAAGTATTTAACGAAAGCAACCTTTATGAAACGAGGAGATATTGATCCAAGTAACAATTATATGGTTAAAGCGGATTGTTATAATTTATTAATTAAAGAGTTGGACTAATCCTTCCTATGCAGTATAATAAAAAAGGATTTGTCAAAGCTAGAAAAAGGGGGTATAGATCACATCTGGAAGAAGTTGTAGCTAAACAAATTTTAACAGCACAACATAGTTTAAGGTATGAACAAATAAAAATAAAATGGATAGACTTTGCAATACGCTCTTACACTCCTGATTTTGTACTGGATAATGGAATAGTTATTGAGGTAAAAGGTTTTTGGTCTACAGGAGATAGACGTAAACATGTAGAGATACAACAGCAGCATCCTAGTTTAGATATTCGATTAGTCTTTGAAAACAGTAGCAGAAAAATTAGAAAAGGTTCAACAACTTCTTATGGTATGTGGTGTGACAAAAAGGATATACAATACTGTGACCGGGTTATCCCACAAGCATGGTTGAGTGAGCAATTAATTTTTATGCCACCTGAATTGATAGACGTAGGTGTACTTATTGAACCTCCAATTAGAAAGTGAGGACTATTATGAGTGTATATGATCATTTAACGGCTGATGACTTTATTCTAATTCTGCGTCCTGTGAAATCATCTGAGGATGACGTATCTGAGGAAGCGGAATCTACAAATTGGACAGGAGAAGTTCAAGTAGCAATCATAGCAGATGCTGACAATAGTTCATTAAACGAAAATGAATTTAGTAACATGGTTGCCTTATGTAATTGTACAGCAGCTTCTATTCCAGCAATGGAAGAAAATTCATTTATTCGAGAAATCATTCAAGCATATGCCCATAATCGTATGCTATCTCCCGTGCCAGAGAAACTAGCACGTACTACAGATAACATTTTACATTTTCATACAGACACAAAAGGAACAGCCTAATGGAAAACGCAAACTTACAGATAGCCGCAGCACTACGAGACATTTCTAGCACTATGAAAACGCATCCGACTGATCGTATTCAGACTAAACTTAATGATCCGGCTACGCGCCATGCAGAATTAGGTACACTTGCTGCCTCTATGGAGCGTGATCCAGAACAATACTTTCTTCCTACTATGGATGATGTCGTAAATCATCCTAAGCATTATAACAAACATGGGATTGAGTGCATTCAGGCAATTAGAGCAACCCTTACAGATGAAGAATTTAGAGGGTATTGTAAGGGAAATATTATTAAGTATACATGGAGAGAACAATATAAAAACAAATTAGAAGATTTAAAAAAAGCTTCGTGGTATCTAACTAAACTCATACAAGACCTTGACAAAAATGAAAACACGAGCTAAGATTACAGTAACTTTGGAACTGGACCCAGAAGACTTTTGTATGCCTATTGACGGCGATCCTACAGAAGAACTAACAGATATGTTTACAGAATTACTTGAACATATTGATGGCGCTGTGGTAAAAAACTTAAAAATTAAATGTAGTGGAGGGGCATTGAATGACTAAAAAAATGAGTGACTATCAGAATATTATAGCATTATCTCGTTATGCCCGTTGGATAGATGACAAGGGAAGGAGGGAAACATGGGAGGAAACTGTTAGCCGACTGCTAGATTTTTATAAAAAGTTTTTGCAAGAGAAACATAAAGTTACTCTTAATTCTGAAGTGTACGCAGAATTGCATACAGCGATTGTTACCTTAAATGTCATGCCTAGCATGAGAGCAATGATGACCGCTGGCCCGGCATTAGAGCGCAATCACATAGCTGCCTATAACTGTGCGTACCTGCCCGTTGATAGTCCAAGAGCATTTGATGAATGTTTATATATACTTATGCACGGAACGGGTGTAGGGTTTAGTGTTGAGCGACAATACACGAATGAGTTACCCAAAATTCCAGAAACATTTGAGGACAGTGAGACTACGATCATTGTCCAAGATAGTAAGGAGGGCTGGCATAGAGGCTATAAAGAATTAATTAACTTGTTATATGCGGGCATGATTCCTAAATGGGATATGTCACGAGTTCGTTCTGCTGGTGCTAGATTAAAAACTTTTGGTGGCAGGGCAAGTGGTCCTGATCCATTACATGATCTCTTTATCTTTACCGTAAATTCTTTTCGTAAGGCTGCCGGACGTAGGTTCTCCAGTATAGAATGCCATGACCTCATTTGTAAGGTAGCTGATGTAGTAGTGGTAGGCGGTGTTCGTCGATCAGCATTGATTAGTCTTTCAAATCTATCTGATGATCGTATGCGTCACGCAAAATCTGGTTCATGGTGGGAAACAGACCCACAACGAGCGTTAGCAAACAATAGTATTTGCTATACAGAGAAACCTGACATTGGTACCTTCATGCGAGAATGGGTTGCCCTATACGACAGTAAATCAGGAGAGCGTGGTATCTTTAATCGCCAAGCTGCCCAAGCCCAAGCAGCTAAATACGAACGTCGTGAACAGGACATTCAGTACGGTACGAATCCATGTAGTGAGATTATTCTACGCCCAAAACAGTTCTGTAATCTTTCTGAGGTGGTCGTAAAGCACACCGATGATGTTACTACATTACAAAAGAAAATAGAATTGGCAACAATTCTGGGTACAATTCAATCCTGCTTCACTTCTTTGAAAGGATTAGGTAGTCAGTGGATTAAAAATACAGAAGAAGAACGGTTACTTGGTGTTTCGTTAACCGGCATCATGGATAATAAGCTAATGTCTAACCGTACCAAGGATGATTTGGGCATTATTTTAAATGACTTTAGAGAACATGCAGTTAGAGTTAATGCGATATGGGCAAAGAAACTTAATATTGAACCGTCAGCAGCAATAACGTGTGTCAAACCTTCTGGAACCGTTAGTCAATTGGTAGATGCCGCCAGTGGCATTCATCCAAGACACAATAAGTGCTACATTAGAACCGTTCGTGCGGACAAGAAAGACCCGCTAACTCAGTTTTTAATGGATCAGGGATTTCCTTATGAGGACGCTACAGATAAACCTGATAGCATGGTAGTCTTTTCGTTTCCAATGAAGGCTCCAGCACGAGCCATTACAAGACAGGACATTACCGCTGTAGAACATTTAAAATTGTGGAAGCTCTATGCCGATAATTGGTGTGAACATAAGCCCTCTATAACGGTTAGTGTTCAGGAAACTGAGTGGTTAGAAATTGCGAATTTTGTTTATGATAATTTTAATTCAATGTCGGGGGTAAGTTTTCTTCCCATGACAAAGCACACTTATAAGCAAGCACCATACCAAGATATTACAGAAGAACAGTGGCATAACGCATTGACTGAAATGCCTACTTCTGTTGCTTGGGAATCCCTTGCTGGTTATGAAACAGAAGATACGACAGCAGGTTCACAAGAGTTTGCCTGTACCGCTAACGCCTGTGAGATAGTAGATTTTCCATCATCCATCATAACACCTACTGAATAATGAGGAGGAACCCTATGAGTAAAGATCGTCAACCACCGTTGCGTATTCAAATGGAAAAAGGCTATCGAGCTTTTCATACGGGAAGAATTACGAATCCCTATAAACTAACTACCGCTTTTTATAAAGAGTGGGAACGGGGTTTTAATAAAGCGTACTTTGAAAACCTAAAGAGAATACATGGTAAGTAAACTCGAAAAGGAAGCTTTGGCTTTTGTCAAAAAAAAGGAAGGCACGAAGCCTTCCACAAGGAAAATAATATCTTTACATAATCGTTCTTTAAAAGTAGGGTACCGGAACATTAATATTCAGGTAGTTACCCCAAGTATTATTAAAGATAATACAAATGAATATGGCGAATACTTTCCACATAGACATAGTATTGAGATACAAACAGCACAGAAACCCCTTGATGAAGTCAACACAATTTTACATGAATTACTACATGTAGTAATCATGGATATTGGGGAGACTCAAAAAGGGGGCCTGTTAGCTGACGATGAAACAGAAGAAAAGTTTGTTTACAATGTAGCCAATTATCTTACTCAAGTCTTTCGGGATAATAAGTGGTTACTAACTTATATGCAAAATAAATTCAATGAGTAAAGGAACCGGCATTGCGGGGGCACAAGATTACGTTCCCCCAAAAACTAAGGTTTACAGTTGGGTATGTGTAAGCTGCCAGCAGGAGTTTACTGTAGCGTCCGCCGTAGTGTGGGCACAGAATGGGCTAAAGCACCGATGTAAAGACTGTCACGCAAAAAATAAACAACTACTAGAGACACTAACTTCTTAGCCCTTTGAAATTAATCCCTTTACTCTGGCTTCTACAACAGGCAGTAGCCTAATGCCACAATAGCCTATTACGAAGGCCATAGCTGGTCCCCAGATAATGTCAAGGGTAAAATGTTTCATGATCGGTGGAATAAAAAACTCTGCTGAAATCCAGCCTACAGCTACCGCTGCAACCAAATCCCACAGTGCAATTTTTCGGTTCACGATCCAGTTGGTCATACCGCCACAGCCAGCCGCCGCAACACAACAGGTCTTGGCTCCAATGGCGAGGATTAGTGCTTCCATAATATGTTCTCCAGTTTATCTAGCAGCCGATGAACCAAAGTAAAAGCTCACGATTGCCGCTAGTGTATGCAAATACATCGGCGCTAGTGGTATACCATTTATCTCTTGCCATTCTATTTGGGAAGTAGATTCCCATAGAAAGGGAATAGAGAAGCCGCCTTCTTTGACAAAGGAAACTAGAACGGGGATGTCAAAGAATGGAGCCGCAAAGGGTATTATCACAATAGCCGATACACATATGAGGGCTATGGATCGCCTTGTCCATGCAAAGCTTTTATCCTTTAGCCCATGTTCTCTTGCTTGCTGAACAATTTTAGCTTGTGCTTGCAATCCTGCAATCATCATCTTCTGTTGTTCAGCTTTATGTTTTACTAGCTGGCCTATGATGGTGGTCACGAAGCCGAGTATAGAGCCACCTAGTAACGTAGTTACAAGTTCCATTTAGGGTTTATGCGCCTTTTATTTTCTTCTGCTGGCTAAGTTCATAATCGCAGCCCATCTGAAAAATCTATCGTCCTCTCTTATGTCTTCTGTAAAGGGTATCTGATAAACTTCAAAATACTTTTCTTGCAGGTATTGTCTGGTATCTTTGGGTAGACTAGCAAATCTTACTCTAGCTGCTCGTCTAGGTTCAACCTTATCCAGAACATCCTTTCTTATCCTTGTGCGTAGAGCAGGAAGTATTCCAATTTTAGGGTCCCACAAGATAACCATGCGTTCTGCATGGGTTTCAGCGGCAAGATACCTGTCATCCTGCCTTACAAAACGTAACAATGTCCCTGCATATTTAGAAAGTTCTCGTTTGTACTCCGTCCAAAGAACGGGGTCTGGTATTCTATTACCTTCCCATTTACGACGGGTTACACCTAAGCGAGTTAAGAGCCTATCAAGGTCGGGTTTTACTGAGTTAGGATAATTTGAAGTTAAACCATACACCTGTCGAAGAATATCGGTTCCCCGTGTTAATTCTCCTTCATATGTACTCGCTCGTGAGGGTAATTGATCTGTAATTCTAGTGGGGTCTGGGTGTTCATTAAGAGCTAAGTTCGTTTGCAGAGTTTTAATATCTCTTCTTCCTTGTGGAGTCGCCCGTGCCCAAGGCGGAAGATCAGAACTTCTAACTTGACGTAACCAATTAGCCATTGGGGTTCCTTTCGTAATACCAAGAAAGGTTTCAAGATTCCTAACCGATTCTGTATTTGGTAAGCTGCGTAAGGCTTGGTTATAAAAATATTCCCAAATATCAATTCTATCTGTTTCCATGATAACACGCCCTTTAGGATCGAAACCTGCTATGAAATCTCTTATCATGGTTACTGGAATTGTAAAGGCATTAAAATAGTCAGAAGCAATGTCTGCTACAAACCGTTTCCATCTTTGTGTTCCCATTTCATCTGGGTTTTCTAAGTCTCCATCATAATCAGCGAAACCTTGAATCAAATTATCTACTGCAGTTTTTGCATTTTGTAGTCCTCTTCCCCTTAAACCAAACAATACCTGTTTTGCATTTTTTACAATGCTAGGAGTAATAAGTTTATCAAAATTTAAATCTTCTGGTTTTGTTATAAAAGTGTACGGAGTCGCTGCTCCTAAGTTTCCCGCAAATTTACGATATAACCAGTCAGCGGCGAAAGCATGAAGAGAAAAGGGACCTAACCATGCAAGTATGTCATAATCTTTTCCGTTTATACGAGTTTCATGCCATGATAAATCTGGTCCTTGCAGTGCTTTCCATTGTAAAGCGCCAAACAATAAAGCAGAACCACTAAGAGTTTGAGCCAAATGCTTATTAAAATCTTTAACTTCTAACTTTTGTTCCCTAGTTAATTTTACACCTTTAACTTGTTTCCATTTACTTTGCGTTTGACCAAGAAGCCCTCTTCCAAAAACGGCCTTACCGGCTTGATAATCATATGTACGCCATGACCCCGGACCAAGCATACCAATGAGGGGAACATGTCTAGCCTGAAATTCTAGGGATTGGACTAAAAATCTAGCAAAGGGAACAACCAAAGTAACAAAGGGGGCAAATTTACTTCTTGCTGCAAATTCAATAAACCTTGCGCCCAATGTACCCTTTCCATAATCGCCTTGATAGACAGTCTCTAGTACATTTTGTAAGGCATCGTCAATTCCTTCTTGATTTCCTTTAACCCATCTATCAAACGTAATAGGAACTCCTTTAGCATCTACCCCTTTTCCAGATATAATTCTATTTAAAGCGCGTGTACCACCCGCTACACGACGCATTTCAGATAAAAATATTCCCCCTTTTATAGAATTGTCTACGGCGGTATTAACAAAGTTTACTTTTCGTCCTAAGTTCCCTAGAAAACTAAATGATCCTGTAGAGGCTTCAATATCTGCTGCTTGTCTAAATAGTCTTTGTGCATTTTTAGATGTTTCGCTATCAACCTGTCCATAGGCTAGTCTAAGTGCGGTTGCATCTCCACTGTTCAACACATGGTAAGGAGTTTTTGCTACATCTCCAAGTCTTCCAATAAAGGTCGCCCCCGGACCACCACCCATAAAAGCAGCTTCTAACATGTACATAGGCAGTCTAATGGTAACATTTTGAATATTTCTCATGGTCGTAGCTAAAGCAGAAGTCATTAGCCCTAATCTAAGTTTAGTTGTATTCTGCAGTAAATCCCATGTTAGATTTCCTGCTCGTCCGAAACCTTCTACAGCTTTATCTACCGCTGGAGTTCCCGTAAGAGGGGTTATTGACCTTCCTGATGAAATATCTTTTAGCATAGCGTCCACTTGTTCTTGTCGCGGCTGCCATGCTTGGGTAGCTCTCAGAATTTTACCCGCTCTGGATACCTCTGCTAGAAAAATATACGCCATCTCGGAAACTGAAACGTCAAATCTACTTGCTATATCTTGTAATTCCTCTGTGGATACAAATCCTTTTTGTATAGTAATTCTTATCTTATCTCCCTGCCGCATCTTTGGATCGCTAAGTTCTTTGGGAAAACGTTTTAAGGCTAGGTGCGCTACTTCTGATGCTGCTGCTGTCATTCGTTTTACTTCATCAGGATGAAGTCTAGCATAACGAGTATCCTGTAGAAGCGTGTCTCCAACTTCAACGGCTTCTTCATCTAGTCTCCGCAACTCTCCAACAGCTTCCTGTACAAAATCAACTGTCTCTTTATCCCCTCTCTTGAGAGTTTCATCTGCAAGGGTGT
>VTLG01000173.1_pt1 | contig 20398 bp, 10 predicted proteins | sample 4694571 | NCBI WGS metagenome assembly VTLG01 (sample SAMN12604809, study PRJNA352737) | marine metagenome | biome: ENVO:00000447; feature: ENVO:00000209|ENVO:00000569|ENVO:01000036; material: ENVO:00002151; isolation source: viral sequences binned using virsorter ... | reverse complement strand
TAGGTTTAATTTCATTATTCCTATACTTACCCACAATCTTATGAGGGAACTCTGTAATATCTACAACCACAAAAGCAGAGTAATCTTCACTAACTCCTCTTGCTACGTCAACAGTCATTACATAATCGTGACCTTCTATAGGTTGCTCATAACAATCATAACCTGCTTTCCTTATAATAGGTGCTTCATAAACAAATGCTCTAAGTTTAGATGGTGCAATAAGAGTATCAACAGATCCTAAGAATTCACACTCAAACTCAATCTTAAACTGCTGTTCAGATGTGTTGGCAATTGTTTGTCTCTTCCATTCATCATCCCTGCCAGGAACTTGAGACCAGTGTACATCAGTTGGTACATATTCATTCTTTCGTCTCTCTGCATCGTGCCAATACCTATAGAAATGGTTCATACCATGTGGGGTAGAAACCATGATTACTTTGGTTGTTTTACCAGAAGTAATAGTAGGATAAACCGAACTAAAGAATGCCTCTGCAATATGATTTGGTACGAATGCAAACTCATCAAGGAATAGTATGTTAAATGACATACCACGAACCGCACTAGCAGACGTAGATGCTGCTAATATCTTAGATCCGTTTTCCAACTCCATAGAACCTTTGTTCCAAGATATAATACCTTGTTGCATCCACTTAGGTAAGTTCTCATAAGCAGTCTGCAATCTACCTAACAAGTCTCTGGCAGTTGCTGCTTTGTTTGCAAGAATACCTACATTCACACTATCGTTAAAAACAATATAATGCAAGAGATAGGCTACAGAAGTAGTAGACTTACCAGTCTGACGAGGCATCTTACAGATATTAAATCTATTCTCGTGGAAGTTTCTAATTAACTTCTCTTGAAAATCATATGGTTTAAATTGAACAAGTCCCTCATCAAGAGAAACAATCTTCATATAGTTATTTGCAAAATATACAGGATCTCCTGCACATTTCATAAATTCAAGTATCTGTTCTTGAGAAAACTCCTGCTGAACATTTGCTTTTTTTAGATTGGGATTACCTAAATAAATGTCTTCCATAATTACATCATTTCATACTTACCAAATTTTTTGTCGTGTTCAATAGTTTTTCTTTGTAGTTCTAATATTTTTTCTAAATTTTCTACTTTCTTTTCTAGTTCTTTAGTTTTTTTCTCCTCCGATGAGGAGTGGTTCTCCAGGGTCATAGTCCGAGACTTTGTAGTTCCAGAGTTTAGCATTAGGATACACTTTTCTCACTTGATCCTGTACTTCTCTGCGTGAAGGGGTTTTGACATGGGGGAAGAACATTTTAAGATTGTAGTCGTTTCCTCTCCATGCCAAATTAACAGATATTATATTTCCTGTCTTAGGTGCAAGACGGATGGCTTCACTAACTCCACCACCGTTTCCACCGTTGCCATTACCATTAGATCCGTTGCCATTTCCATTACCATTTCCGTTGGAATGTCCATTTCCGTTGCCATTACCATTCTTTTTTGTGTAATTATCTCGGACTAAGAAGCCACCACGAGCGGTGTGATAACCACTGGGGATGGGTTTACATTTCTTATCCTGATTACAATAATATTCACCTTGAGGACACTTTTTCATTAAAAAGACAAACTCTCTGTATTTATTTATCCTAACGCAATTGCTAAACCAATAGAAGTTTTATTACCCAATTCCGTAAGGATATTGGTAGATCCTATTGTGATAGATTCATATGCAGTTAATATACCACAAGTTGCAAGACCTACAAAGGTTGAAATACCACTTACATGTAAATTTGTGGATTGTAATTGATTAATAGTGGAAACACCAGTTACATTAAAATTAGTTGATATTCCCTGATTAATAGTTGCAACTCCTGTGATATTATAATTTCTTCCAGTAACCTCATCATATGATAAATCACCAGTAACATTTAGATCTCCACCAACAGAAAGATCGCCACTTAAAGTAAGATCAGCACCTTCACATCCAGCAGCTAATTCATCTGCAGCACCACCAATTGCTGTACTTGCAATACCTACCCATTTTTGAGTAGATGACTCATATATCAACATCGTTCCATTAGTAGTTGCTGATCCTACAACAACATCATCAAGGTCATATATTTTTCCAGCACCACCTCCACCAATGGAGTATAATTGTTGCTCAACCCTATTAACAAACAATCTATAATTTGCTGCCAAATCTTTTAATGTAGCAAACTTTTGATCTGTAGGTGTAAGTGGATCATCCCCTTGTTTTTCTGAAGGATCAGGCATTATAGGCCGATCATTTACAATCTCCATATCTTCTTTCAATATTTGTTGCTTACCTTTTATCTCTTCAACAATTTTATATAATTCAGCAATACTTGCAGATGTATCTTTTTTTAATTCTGATACATCCTTTTTCATATCCCTTCTAAGTTCATGGATATGATCATCATAATATTTTACTTTAGGAAGATTTTCAATTTCTTCTTTTAATCCACCTAAGTAATTTTCAAAAACTTTATTAGCTTCGTAATTTTTATCTTGTGTCTCTGTTATTTGTTTTTGGATATTTTGGTTTAATTTATTATATTGACTAAGAATATTTTTCTTTAATTTTCTATCATCATCTTTATAACCATGATGAATATCCCAAATTTTAATAGCAGTTTCTTTTAATTCTTCATAAATTTTATCCTTCGTTTCTTTAAGATTATTCTGTGCTTTTTCAAACTCAACTTTATTTTCAAAATCTTTTAAATCAAAGTTTTCAGCAATCTCAGAAACTTCTTGATCTATTCTATCCCTAATACCCTTTATATTATCACCCACTTTAACAAAGTCATCATCAATCACACTAAAGGTTTTTCCAATCCATGAAAAATCAGGAACTTCATTTACCTCATTTACCCACTTAGGAAATTGAGGAATAGAATCCCTGACTTGTTCTATTTTCTCATCTAAAGAAACTATATCATTATCATAATACTTAACTTCAGGTAATGATTCCTTTAAAGAAACTAACTTACCTTCAAGTTGCTGCAATTGTTCATCATAATATTTTACCTCTGGGAGGTTTGCAATATGATGTTTTACATTCTCTATTTGATTATTAATTTCTTCTACTTCTTCATCATAATATTTTACTTCAGGAACAGTTGGAATATCTTCTTTAACCTGTTCAATATGTGTAGATAATTGCTCAAGTTCTTTATCATAATATTTTATTTCTGGAATGTCAGGAATACTTTCCCTGACATCATTTACCATCCGAACTAATTCGGACCATTCAGGTGCTTTTACAACATCAGTGACTTCTAAAAATGGATCACCATTTGCATCTTCAATAGTAATACTATCTTCTTCTACTTCTTCTTCTACAAATTCTTCTACGGATGGAAGTTCTACCGTTTCTTCTTCTTTTAAAAATTCTTCGACTGATGGTAATTCACTTTCAGTGAAATCATCTAGTGACGGTAGTTTCTCCGACATGGTATTAGTAATTAATATACTTTGGGATTCCTCTCCCCTTAAGTTTATTTATCCTCTTTAGGTACTCCGTTTTTTAACAACTTAGCAAGTTCTGCTGTGGAACCAACAAACAATGCATTATTAACTGTGTTTGGTCCTTTTTGTGGAGCGTCTTCATTAACATCTTTAACTTTCTTCTGAAGATCCATCAACTTATCAGTAGCATCTGAAACACTCTTAATCAACTGTCCAGCGACCTCATATGCTCTTGGCATCTCACTATCCTGTGCAAGTTCAAGAATGCCGTTAATTGCCTCCTGACCTTTCTCTATAATACTATAAAGATTACCACGAGTATACTCATAATCTTTTTCAATATCATCTTTAGTTAATCTATCAGGTTTTTGTATCCCAACAGGTTCTTTAACTTCAACAGGATCTACTTCCACTTCAGTAGGTGTAATATTAAAAGCATCATCTAAATTGTTTTTCATTTATCCATTCCAAGTAGAAGTTCCACTAAATCCAAAGTCATCTCCTTCCTCCACCAATGCATTATCAGCAGAAGTGATAGACTTAACCTCAGTTCCTCTTATATGAGCAACCTTAGTTGTACCATCTTGACCTCTCTTAACAGTAATCTTATTACTATCCGTATCCTTAGATTTAACGTAAACTTCCTCACCACCAATATCTAGATATACACTAGTAGATCCAGAAGATGCATCAACATTAGTTACATCGTTAAGTGCAATAACAGTTTGTGTTTTGGTTACATCCTCTGCCAAGTTAGTGAGAACTGTTCCATCATAGTTCTGAATTGCTCTAGGAACAACAGAGTATGTGAGATTGCGTTGTGCGTTGGATGTATCTGTACCAGTAAGGTAGTTGACTGTAGACTTGGTAATAATATCCTTGGAAGCATCTGCAACAGGACCAAAGAGGTATGTCTTAGCAGTAAATCTTAAAGTATACATAAGTACTCTTCTTGATTCAAAGTCACCTTCATAATCATCCTGCATAGTAATGTTTTCAAGAACTATAGGAATATCTCTTTTCTCTTTTATAGAACCAACCAAGTTTACTGTAAGGTTATATGATGGTTGGAAATATGGTAATATCTGTTCTACGATTTGTAATGCATCATCATTTAATTTACACATAACAGCAAGTTCAAATTGCATGTTATATGGTACTGGCATATAAACTTTCTTCTCATCAGGAGTATCTGAATCTGGATTCTGAACTACAATCTTTTGAGTCGTTGTAACTTTTCTAGAAGGATCATAAGTCAATCCAGTAAACTCAAAAGACATCCTTGGTAAGGATAATGATGTTGCTTTATTAAGATCAGGTGATTGATTTAATCTTGCTAAAAACTTTTGAGTAGGTCCATAAGCAAGAGGGACTCTTAATGGTGATCCATCCTGTTTGATAGAGATGCCATTAAATAGAGTACCAAAACCAATAATGGTCCTCCTCAAGATTTCGTTATAAAAATATTCAAACATTTTTTAGAGTCCTAGTATCTTATATTTATGGAATTCCAAATGGGTTCTGTTCACTAAAGTCCAGAATATCATCCGCAGCCGATTCTATATTAACATTATCAGCAAATCCATCCTCTGGAGGATCTTCACTTACAACCCTTAATGCATGAACTGCACCAGAAGTTCCACCAGTTAAAGTCTCTCCAATACTAAACATTCCAGAAACATTTGCAACCTCTAGAACATTTGTAGTAGCATTCCATGTTCTTACTCTTGCTGTCTCACCTGTAATAGATCCAGTAACAATTTCATTAAACTTGTAATTACCACTATTGTTAAGTGAAGGATTACCAATTGTAATTGTAGGACTTGAAGTATACTTAGAACCAGCATTTGTAATATGAATTGCTGAGATAGTTCCAGCAGCACTCACGACTGCTTCAGCAGTAGCTGTAGTGCCTCCTGCACCTGGTCCAGTAATAGTTACAGTAGGTGCTGTAGTGTACCCAGAACCTGCGTCAGTAAGTGTAACAATACCAACTGCCCCATCACCTATAAAGACGGTTCCAGCAGCACCTGAACCCCCTCCACCAGTTACTTGGAGTACAGGTGCAAGAGTATATCCAGCACCTGGATTTGTAATAACAACCTGTTGAACAGATTTCTGATTATCACTAATATTTAAATTGCATACATTAATACCACTAATCATAGTAGCAGTAAGAATACCAGTCACTCCACCTACAGGAGCAGAACTAACACCTATAGTTGGAACAGCAGTATATCCACCACCTCTATTACTGAGACTAATTAACCTAATAGATCCTTCAGTATTAAATCCAATTTCAGCAGTAGCAGTTGCTCCAGTTCCTACAAGAGTAAGAGTTTGAGATGATCCAAGGAGTGTAGAAATACCGTCTTCTGAAGTTCCATCTGCTTCATCACCTGTAAGAACATCATCAATCTCAGAAACTCCAGTATCAATAATTTCATCTTCGTAACGAAAGAGCTCACATTTCAGAGTATATACATAAGTCTTCTGAAGTTGATAAAATGGTTTCTCATGTTCTACATATTTAATTTCAAATAAACGATCACCTAATGGAAAATAAACTAAATCCCCTTCTTTAGGTCGGGTAGTTAACTTTACATTAGATTCGTTTTTGAGTAATGGTTGAATATATGTTTCCCATCTTTCTCTAGAAATAACAAGAGTTACTTCATTTGTTTGCTCAATACCAAATTTTGATAATAATGTAGGATTATCTGCATAACCATCAAAGTTGTCAATATATGCTTCTAAAGGATATGAGTCATTAAATGTAGATTGTACAACTTCTTTTATTATCGTTTTTTCACTCATATACTTACGAGGAAGATAATGTATTTCAACACCATACATCCTCAACTGTTCGTTGATTAAATCCTGAACTAAATTCTGTTCGGATCTTGCACCTTGTTGAAAGAATGGATTAAGTGCCATTATCCTATCATGTCAAGTGGAGGAAGTTCATAAGTATTAGACATTTGATCTCTGATAATTTCTAGATCTTTTTCTGCATCATCATAGATTTGTCTACCATTCAACTCTACTCCACCAGGTAATTTAACACCTTGGAATTTAAGTAAATTCTGACCCCACTGTCTTTTTAATAAAGCAGTAGTATATTTCTTTAAGAATGAATCATTCCAAACTCTAGCATAATCACTTGGATCAAGTTGTCTAAAACAATCAATAACCAAGTAATCATCTTTAGAAACACTACCCCAATCAATATCAAGATATAATCTATCCATTCTTTTATTAAATCTTATTTGCTTCTCTGTTGTCAATAAGAAATTAATATCTTCAAGATATGTCTTAGTCATTGCATATGTCAATAACTCAGTACTACCCCAATAATAAATGTCATTCAAAAACATCTGATACTTAACACTAAACATATTATTTGTCATAGTGTTAGTACCATCAAAATGGTATATCTTTGTTACACCAATAACAGATGCAGGAATTTGTAAAAAATTACTATTTTCATAATAACTAAAAGTTACATCCGTACCAGCAATATCAGCAGTTGCCGTTGTAGTTGTTATTCCAGTTTGTTTTTTATTAGTTTCCATCGAGGCTCTTCCTCGATCAATATCATCTTGAGTTATCTTATATTTTAAATACGCCTGAGCAACACCATCAAAATGCCTCTCCTGAAAGTATTGAACTGCATCATCTATTATATCATCTACTTGCTCATCAGCGACATTAATTTCCAGCACGGGAGCACCCAATTGCCTTCTACAATAATCTGCTAATTCTGACCTACTTGATGGAGATGCCATGTATACAATTACCCCTGAATATATTTATGGTGCTGAAGCTATGCCAGTATAAACTAGAATATTTCCATTTACTATATTGTAAATTGATGCTCCAGAACTTACTAAAACATTATACTCATATCTTCCTTCTGAAAGACTTGTAGTTGCTGTTGACCCCATAGAGATGTCAAATATACCACCACCAGCACTTGTAAATCCTACACTAAAAGTTCCTGCTGCAACTGTAGTAGCTGCCACACCTGCACTCTTCTGCATTTGAGCAGATCCTGTCCAAACAGAAGTGGTAGTCAACCCTTGAAAGTCAAAAGCAACATCAGATGTATCAACTACATTAAATGTAGTTTTAAAATCTGTACCAGTATAAATGGTAAGATTAGCAGCATATGGAACACCTGCTGATGGATCAAATGTTAAATTTTTACTTGCCATTGACCAGTTCCTTTAATAGAGATTTTATTTCACCAATCTCACCTTTTAAATTGGCAAGATCTTGTTCCATAGATTCCACTCTCTCATTTTTTAAATCTTTTGCACTTCTAGATGCAATATAATGTTGATAATCCAAAGAATTTACATTAATAATTGTACCTGTATGAGGATCCCTTGCGAGATCCTTATGTCCTTCAATATTGTAAGGTTCCATATTAAGCAAGAGCCATTACACGTAGATCTTTAACCTTTGGAACAAATACTTGACTTGTTGATGTTAATAGAAGTTTAATCCTATAATATCTAAAAGTAGGTAATTTATCTGCAGTAAATGTAAACTCTTTAAATGTTGCATTATTACCAAATCCATATTGGTTTGATGGAATACTTGCTCTATCGGGCAATCCATCACTCTTTTGTTTAGCAATAAGTTCACCTCTACTATTAAGATTATCAAATCCAGGGAAAGGAGTAAATATTGGTTCAAATCCAGGATCATTACCAACAGCATAGAATGCTCTAATCTTAGCATGAGGATTGGTATGACCTGATAATATTATCTTAATAGACGTAGCAGAACTTTCCAATTGAAGTTCTTTTGTAATATACTGGCAAGCAGTAGGATCATCAGTAACAGTTTTTACTCTACTATCTGTAGTAAAGTCACTGACAACACTATTGACCCTATTATTTGTAAGAATAGTGCTTATTCTTTGACCATCAATTACTGGACTTACTTTAGGATCAGTGGTTCCAAGAGTTAATCTCATTTGTAGAGACTTATTACCCTCAACTTGATCTAATTTTTCATCTTCATTAATCTTAGAATAAATTGCTCTTGGTGTATCCAAATAATTTGGTTCGCCTATTGCAATAGATTCAAATCCTTCATCAAGATATGGAGTTTCACCACCACTAATACTTGTAGCAGAAGTCGTTCTTACCTCACATCCTAAAGTAGTTCCTGTAGTAGTAACATTTTGAACAATTGGAGTAATAACCTCAAATGGCATATTTTGGGTTGCCTTTATTTGATATCCTCCACATGACTTAGTTTGATTTAAGTATAATTTAGGGAATCCAACATCATTACTTCTATCATCATTAATAGTTCCAATTCCAGTCATATCAAGTTTGATATTGTAAGAATCAAAAGTAATTGCTCCAGAAGTAGCTGTTGCTGTAGTAGTTGAGAGACCATGAGTTGTGTTTATTCTCTTTAAACTTACTCCACCAAGTTCATACTTATAAACTGGAGTTCCCACAGAATAATCAACTTTATCATCACCTCTAGAAGAAATACTAATTACATTTCCAACTACATTATTATACTCAACAATTTCTTTTCCAATCTTCACATATCCTCTATTAGTTGTACCAACCCCAACATTTTCAAAGTTTGAGAATGAAGTTGCATCATCAACAGTAAATGAAGCATCATTACCCGTTTCTAAAGCAATACTCAACTTAGTTGGTTTAACATCAGATTGGACATCAGATATTTTAACTCTATTTTGAGTTGAATACATTCCATGATTCTTATGATTAACCTGAACATGCAAACCATCTGATTCAACATCAATAGAATCAATTTGAACATCTCCACCATTAACATATCCAAGTTCGGTTTTAATCCCAGAACTATTTGTGTAGAAGAGAGTATTAGCAGTACCAACAACAAATTCACCTTGAATATTATCAATAGTTAATTCATTGGTCATTCCTATACCAGTAATACTAAATCTAGCATTACGACCCACAGTTCCACTGCCACCAGTAGAAATTCCAATAGTAGTAATACCAAGAACATCACCTACAGAGTATCCTGTACCACCATTAGTAATAGTAGCAGCAGCGGCAACTCCATTGTTTACATAAACATTAGCAACTGCTCCCTTTCCAGTACCAGTGATTGTAACTAGATTTACACTACCAAATGTTTGATTACCATCAAGAGGTGTATATCCAATACCAGCATTAGTAATACTCAAACCAGCAGGAATAATAGATCCACCAGCACCAACAATATTACCTTCGGCCATTGTACCATCTTGAATAATGGTATTACCCATTTCATAACTATCACCAACAGTTTGATCAAGACCAACTCTTATTTTTCTAGAACTTAGAATTATTGAATCTGGTTGTAAAGTAGGAATTTGATCATTACCTTCAGTCAATTCTGGACTATAGAATTCAACAGTTCCTGATGTCTCAAACTCTGCTCTATACATAGTGAATTTCAAATCTTCCCATTGACTTGGTTCCCAAGTAGAAGCATTTTGCGATTTAAAGAGAGAACCTAAGTATGGTTGATTTGAAATAAATGTATCAGTTAATAAATCATTTTCACCTATTCTTGAAATATAAACACTATATTTGGTGGAGTTAGATGCTAATGCAACCGCATATTCAGTGTTATTACCTTCAAGGTAAATGGGTGCTTTAAATTCAACTGTAGTTGCAACAGATCCATCTGCAGAAATATTAACCTCTGAAGGATCTAATACAACTTCAGAAAAAGGAAGAACATGTTGCGTTGGTAATCCATTTTGCATAGATCTAATTTGGAATACCACAGGTATATCCATATCATCTTTTGTTCTGAAGAAGACATCACACTTAGTAACAAATATTCCACCAGGATCTTCAACTAAGAATGATTGAGCAAGAGGATCATACCATCCAATAATTTGTTGATTTGTGCTTTCGGCAACTACACTGCTTCCTACAACTTCGGTTCCAAGACTTCTATTAACATTTCTTTCTTGGAATTGCTGTCTTTGTTCAAGTCTAGCATTTCTAACAGAAACAATATTCTCTTGAACCGTTTCTAACGTTCCAGAAGATGTAAATGTTTCATCAGTAACAGTTGTGGCATTATCAGGATTGTTATCTGGATCATTAGTTAATGAAAGAACTTTAGTTCCTGCCTCAAATCTTGGGAAACTAATATTATTAGGATTAGGAATATAAAGAGATCCACCACAGAATGAACCAATATCAGAAAGAAGTTGAACTTCGTCAATAGTTGCAATTGCTCCACTAGATTGACCTCTTAAAACCATTCCCTCTTGAACCCAACCAAAGTAAGATCCTTGTGGTTCATTGGATAATGAGAATGTATCTACATTCAATATATTAGATGTAGATGAGTAAGATGCAGGGAAACTCTGATTTGTATAAGGGTTTTCTGCAAAAACCTTAGTGGGAACATTATATGGTCCTTCTTTATGGTTTGACTGTGCTACTCTGAAAGTAATACTAGGTAAACTATCTGCAGTTATTTGACTAAGACCTGTTGGATTAACCATTCCTATAACAGTTTCACCCACTTGGAATGTTCCAGAGGTCATACTAATTTGAAGAATCTTAGGAACACAATACTTAGTAACATCCTGCCCATCAAAGAAAGCATAAAGTTTTGTTAGAGGTTTAACTCTCTTAGCAATAAATTCAACATTTCTAGATCTCATGAATGGGACAAGATCTCTACTCACAACCCTATCACCAACAGAAGTTCTATCAAATGATTCAGTGACTAATGTTTGAGTACCTGTCCTATTCTCAACACCTTGCTGAGTTGTAGTTCTTGTGGTTTCTCTTGTAACTCTATTAGTTGTTTCTCTAATTCTTCTAGCAGGGTTTCCAAATCCACCACTAAAGTTATTAATCCAACCACCCATTCCAAAGACACGATCATCTGATATTGTAGTATCTCTTGTAGTATCATTAGTTGTTGTTCCAGTCCATGTGGTCTGCCATGAACCCCATACAACAGGACCAAATCCTGTCTGTCTGTCTATTTCACCATTCTCAACCATTCTATTAAAGACTGATTGATAATCACCTTCAACATTAATAATCTTAGGTTGCAATCTAGCAGTATCAACCCAAGTGTCAGAAGATGGAGTAAGTTCCATAGTTCCTTGCCAGAAACTAATCAAGAAAGGAGTAACACTTTCAGATCTAGTTGCAAAACTTTGTTTCAACCACTCAACTTCAGAATAATCTAAAGTTATAATATCATTTTTCTTTCTTACATTTATTCCTTCAATTGTAGAAAAATTAAGATCATCTGCAGGATCATTACCAACAACTGGACCAAAAATTAAATCAACAGAGTTAGTATAATGTCTTGGTCTTAATTCTTTATTTTTTGGATCAATACTATTCTTAACAGGAGTTCCTTGTTCTTGAGTTTTAAATCCAGTAAAATTATCAACAAAGAATCCAGACTTAAATCTATTCAATCCATCACTATCAGCAACAAATAAATTTGCTGTATTAGTTTCTAATAAAGAAAGAGTTGTATAATATTCAAGATTCTTAATCCTATTTTCAAGATTTTTGATGTCTGACATCGTAAATCTCTTACGATCTAAGAAATCAATTTGTGCTCCAGCAACATTATAAAGATAAGGTGGAAGTCTAACCGTTGCTATTTCAATAGCACCATCAACAGGAACAGGTTTTTGTGGATCTTCTCCAGGATCTCCATATTTTATCTGGAATTGACCTTCCTTACTTAAGAATATTCTATCAATTCTTGCAAGATAGAATGAATAATCAATCAATAAAGACTCATCAGATGCTAATATATTAGGAGCAGAGTTTCCAGATCCATTAAAACTTCTTCCTTTAAATTCGAGTGGAGATCTGTCTCCCTCAGAAACAGAAGATACTACACTTGCTCTTGGTCTGATATCTATCATATCAGTATTAGAAATATTATCTAATTTTGGAATATCTATTCCATAATCATATTGATTATAAGAATTTGCAGTTATAAAATCACCATTATCATTAGCATCAAAAGATCCATTAGAATAGTATATTTTTATCTTTTTAGATGGGGAATCTGAATCAGATTTTCTCTTAATCTGACCAATATTGTAAATAGTTGACTGTTGACCATCTACAAATGAGAAATTTGGAGATATATCAAAACTTGGAGAATCTAAACTTGAAACTACTGCACTAGAACCAGATTCTTGGAAATTTACAATTTCTCCTTCTGTAAATAAATGTTCATTTTGATAAATCACAGTGATTTGACTATCACTTGGTTTTTCTGCAACCATTGCAACAGCATCACTAGATTGACCAATTATTTGTTCACCAATAATTAGTTCATTTGTCGTTGTTGATTGTGTTACAATAGAAGATAAATTAATTTTTGGTGATGATGGATCACTTGTATCTGCTGATTCGTATATTGATAATACTTCTATAATATCAGCATCATTTATAGAAATATTTTTATCTTGAACTCTTGTTCCATATGGATAAGAACCATAAGTTAATCCATCATTTAATGTTGTAGTTCCTATTCCAGAAGCAGCATCTTTAGAATAATTAACAACTATTGACTTAACTCTATTTCTTATCTTTTCTTTTGCTTTTGGTTTTTGCTTTTTAAGAGTAGCAATTAAAGTAGCCCCTTTATTTGCAGCAGGAGGATCAGTTAAACCACGAATTTGGCAAGTATTTCCACTTCCAAAATCAAATTGATCTTCTGTCAATTCATGAGTCTTACCATCCGCACCAATCAAAGAATATCTCTTTGGAGTAAATGGTTGAAAACTTTCATTAGTATCTACTGTAGGAATAGGAGTTTCAAATCTACCATTACTAATATTAACATCAAAAGTTTTTCTTATAACAACTGAAGCACCTGTTAAATCAACATTAGATATATTTGACTTAGAAAGTCGTGTGACTAAAGTATTGTCAGTAGAAACATCAAATTTAGTTGATAGAACTTTTAAATCACTTACATTTTTATATTGTGCGGTTGATGTAATACCAGCAGCAGAAGATACGACAGGTAGTCCACCATTACACACACCACTTACAGTTGCTACACCAACAACAGAAACAGAATTTGAAGATACACTAATAACTCTTGCTAAAATAGGATCTTCAGATATTGTAAGATCACTATATTGAATAAGATTACCAATAGTAGTAATACCAGGAAAATTTGGATTAGTACTTTGTACTACGGTTCCAGCAGCTCCTTTATCTACTCCAACTGTAGCAACACCAACATTTAGAAGAGGGGTAGGAATTATATTTGCACTAAAAGTATTAATACCAATTGTATTATCATCAGTTCCGTAAAGAGATTTAACATCAGAAACTGTATAGTCAGTAATTCCTATTGCAGTTCTTCCATTATTAATACCATTAATTATTAACTGTTCATCTGCAATAAAATTACCATTTTTCTCATAAACAGTTAATCCCACTCCAGAAGTAACAGATCCAACAAGGAAAGCAGTTGCTCCACTATTCTTTCCTTCAATAAAAGCAGGAACAGATTGTGTAATTGGTTGATTTAATGTAAGTTCACTAAAAGTTTGTACATCATACAATGATATATCCCACTGATTTTTAGATCTATCACTTTCTGAAACTTCATATGATCCAGATTCGAGTCTAAAATCATATACCCTTGCAAGACCAATTTCTTGTCCTGGAGCACCTTCAGAGTTTACACCAACTCTTTCATCCCTTAAACTTAGAACATATGTACTACCAATACCTACTGTAGGAGTTCTAAAAACACTATTAATTTTAAATGTAGGTCCAGTATTATAAATTATTGATTGATCTTTTAATGTATTTACATCTCTTGGTTTAGGTACATCAAGGAAAGTTGGATTAACAGTTTCAATTTCATAACCCTTAACATAAGCTTTACCTGGAGAAATTTTATATAATGCTAAATCATCACTTGGAGTTTCTCCACCTGGAGTAAATTGACCTGCTTTAAATACTCCTCTATTTCCAATATTATCATCTAAAGATTCTAAAAGAGTAACATCAAAAGGTTTTACATCATAATTACCACTTTCATCATATGTTCTTCTTGCAAGAGTATCTGTTAGATCAAAATTAGCAGAATATACTCCACTAAATCCACCAAGAGCAGCACCTCCAGAAGATCCTTTTCTTGCAGTTCTTAAAACACCATCATTTATTACTGCCAACTCAACAAAACTATTATCATTAAAATCATCTGTGGATTTTTTATATAAACTTAAAGATATTTTTAATCTATCAGCACCTGGTGCAGAATAATTATTAAATCCTTGTGAATTATCATTCAAACTCTCATCTATATCGGCATTAATTATCTCTTCATTTACAAATAATCCAACTCTATAACTTGGAGCATTATTATATTGATCAAGAATAAGAGTTTCTTGATTTACATTACAAAATTGACCTCTAACAAAATATACACCATTTTGAATTTGGAATGATGATCCAGTGACAGCAGCATCACTTGCAACTGTAAGAGCAAACGGAGCTCCAGCAGCAATGGCAGTATTGCCCAATAATCCAGAAGTTATTATTTCTGAACATGTTAATGATTCCCCATCAGAAAATACTTGAGTAGAATTATCTCCAGTATTTGATGTTAGATAATTTACATAAAGGGTTAATTGACCTCTTTCAGAATCTTCCGCCAATAAAACTTTATCTACAACAGCAGTTACACCAGATCTTTGACCTGTTATTTTTGTCCCAATTAATTGATCAACATAAGCTGATACGGGAACTCCCTGATAATTATTATTAATTTGTACACCATAATATATACGATTATATCCAGTATTACCAGGTATTACTTTTGCACCTTCTTTAAAAAAATGTTGACCAAATTTTTCAATCTGATTCTGTAATATAGACTGAAGAGCTGTTAACTCTCTAGCTTGAACAGGATATCCTGGCTTAAACAGCACCCGATAAAAATCGTTAGACGGATCATAATCGTCAAAATATGGGGCTACATTTAAGTTGGTTTGCTGTGGCATGATTTTTTAGAACTGCAAAACTATTTTGATGTCTTCTTTTTGGTTTGTTGACCGAGTAATAGCTGGTCTATTGTCAACGTAAATAATATTTCCTGAGTATTTTTTAACCTCTGGATTAGCAATACCTTCAGTAAAACTTTGACCAAGATAATATGTTCTATTATTTATTACTGTAGATAGACCTGTAAATCCAGTGTCAATTTCTAAAGTAGATCCAGATGAAGGAGTGATTTGAACATTTCCTCCAGTACCAGGAGAAGCTGTAAAAGCATTTAAATTAAATCCATACTGAGGTTCTGTTACTGCCGTTCCAACAGTATTAAAACCAGCAAGAGTTCTATCTTGCCAATACTTCAATACTCCTGTAGTTTGATCATAATTAATAACTCTTGCTACTGCAGTTGATCCAGTAGAAATAGTTTGAGTAACATATGAATCTGCAGTGAATGTAGCAGAACTATATCCAGTTCCAACCAATCTCAAAGCACCAAGAGCACTTGCTTTATCTGCACTTAAAAGTGATGTGGAATTATATTGTTGAGGATTACAAACAACACCAACCCTTGCAATATCATTACCAGTTATAAAATCTGGATTTTCATTATCATTTTCAATTCTAGAATATAGCAAAACATTATATGCACCCAACTCTCTATAAATATTGGATCCATGTCCACCTTGAGGTGGAATAATAACATCAAATAAAGGTCTAGTGCTTCCAGTAGGAACTGAACCTGCTTCTAAATCAACACTTCCATAAGTGTATCCAGATCCTTGCTTAGAAACGACTATAGTATCAACCTGTTGATCGTTAGTTGTAGTTATAGTACATTCTGCACCACTTCCATCTCCCTTAATGGGAACATTGCGGTATTCAGTACCACCCACAGGACCAATACTTACTCCCCTATTAGTAACAGTTACAATCTTAATAGATCCATCTACAGCATTATCTCTTATTGCTGCATTATCACTACTTGTTGACCAATCTGCAGGAACAGGCATAAAGTCTGTAGAATCAAACTTTACAATATCAGATGGTTTAATAGTATAGAGATATTTCCATATATAATTGTCACCACTACTACCAGCAGATTTTGGTTCTAGATCAGTAAATGTTGGTTCATCTAAAGATGGTCTTCCATTAGGATTATCTGGATCAGTACCATTTTGAAGACATGCATAAACCCTATAATCAGTGTTTATAACATAATAAGTTGCTGTATATAAATTAGTTGCACCAGAAACTGGAGCAGTATTTGTTCTGCTATAGTCTCCTCTATACATGTCATAAGTAGTACCTGATGACCATTCTCTTTTAGTTACAACTTGTTTTGCATCTGCGGAATTTATCTTCTTTAATGCAATCATATTATCCCAATAATCATTTTCTTCCGAAAAACTATCTTTGGGAGAAGGTGGAGTTGTATTCCAATCAGTTGCAATATCAGTGGGATTGGTTAATCCAACAAAAGAATAATATGCATTTGTACTAGAAGTTACTCCAGCAATAAAATTCTTTGCATTCAATATTCTAATCTGATCAGTTATTATAGCAGCCATTTGGACAGAGATTTTTCTTTATTTATTAATGATTTGATCAAGGAGTTTTATATTGCTTATATTTAAGTGATTCAGATCTTCTTACTACTGGAGAAGTAGAAATTCCACCTGTTCCACCTAATGTATATGCAGTATAAGTATTACTTTCAGATCTTGAGGTTAAATTAATTTTACCCCAACTATAGGAACCAAAGTAATTACCAGTTTGAATACCAGCACCACTGAAAGTAGGCCATTGACCACTCCAAGTATTAAAGTTGGTTACTTTCACAAACACCCTATTAAGATGAGTTGTACCTATTCCTACACCTGTAGTTCCAACTCCTGTTGCAGCTTGAACTATTTCATAATTATTAACTTCATAAACGTTATTTAGGAATTGAGTTCCAACTCCAATAACAGCACCACCAGTATCTACAGAATTAATTGATGTAGTTGCACTACCAACTGTAGAATTATTAACTATAAAGAAGTCACCAGTAGATATTCCACTAATAGTAACTGCAGTACCAGTAATATTAGAATCTCTTAGATCTGATGTAAGAGGAATATGTAAGTCAAATATGAGTTGATAATTTGTTGAACCAGCTCCAATTGTAGTAGTACCAAATCCAACAATAATACCAGAATCACCTTGATAGTAATCAACCTTATTTTCTTCTTCAGACCAAGCAGGAGGACTAATAAGAACCATAGGTGGATTGGATGATGTATATCCAGCACCAACACTCGTAATTGCAATACCAGTAATAGTACCAGCAGCACCAATTATTGGAGATCCAAAAGCAGTTGTAGATGTTGAACCAACACCAACCTCAGTACCACTTAAAGAAGTAGTTGCAAAACTTACTGTAGCAGTACTATAACCAACACCACCAGTAGAAATAGCAACGGAAGAAATTGTTCCTAAACCAGATACTATTGCAGTACCAGCAGCACCAATCTTATCTTCTTGAGAAATTAACTTAACTTTCTTTTGGAAAACAAAATCATTATCTGTTGGTGATACATTATCAACTTCATCATATGGATCAAAGTATGGTCTTGCATTTTCAACATAAATGACCGTTGATCCTATTCCAACAGATTTAATGATAGGTGAATATGGATTGATAACTGGTTCATAGATTTCTCTATCTTTTCCTACACCCTTCTCATTAACAATTTTATCTTCAGTTTGTCTACACCAATTAATTGGTCTTTCTAAAGTCGAATCATTAGTATTTCCTGGACCATAATATGGTGGGGTTGAAACAACATCTGTAGAATCAACACTAATAGGAACCCTAGTTGTTTCTTGTAACCAAGTATCTTGAGTATTCAAACGTCCTATAGTTAAATCATCACCCTGTTTTACAGTTTCAATAACTTTTCTTTCAACAACGTCCTGAGATCCAGTTCCTTTATAGAAAATAATTTCAATTGTATCATCAATCTTAGGTGCTTCAGTGAATGTAATTACACTACCACCAGGGAACTTATATCCTTTACCAGGAACTTGAGGAATGTTATTAACAAAGACTAGAAGAAGATCTTGAACATCAATCTTCGATCCTTTCTTAGCAACAATAGAAGTTGATTCTCCATTAGTTGTTAATGGGAATTCAGTTCTACTTCCATCAATATATCTTTCAACATTATCAAGAACTTCTAATTGACCAACAGACCATCCAGTAAATTCATCATTAAATACCTTTTCAATATCAATTAACATTTCAGTGAATGTTTTACTTGGATCAGTTGGAATACCTGTAGTACCACCAATAGGAACTGTTAATTTTTCAAGATTACCATAACCACTACCAGTATTTTGAATAGTAAAACTAATTATACTAGATCCTTGACCAACAACAATATCGATTGTTGCACCAGTTCCAATTCCACTAGATGTATCACTATAAGTTAAACCAATACCACTATATGATAATGGATCATCAAAGACTACCTTATTATAACCATTTACATATCCACCTCTAGCATAGATATGATTTCTAGTAGATATTCCAGTTTGAGTTTCAAATGTCTTACCATCAATAACTCTTAAAACTTCACTTCCATTTGCTGCAACATCAAACTTGCTTGCAGAATTATTATTCAATCTAGGAGCAATAATAGCAGACTGAACTGATCCCAATCCAACATAGAAAGTAGGAACAGTAGAAACACCAATATTAACTTCAAATGTAGTAGTTCCCACACCAACAGCAGTAACTGTTGTTCCTGTATAATAAGGATCTGGTTTTCTAGGATATCTATGCACAGTTGCATAATTATCTCTTGAACATCTAAACGATAAAGATTCCGTTTTTATACCAATACTTTGTCCTATACGTAAACTATGACCTGCACCAATACTTACTGTTAATATTCCAGAAGTAGCACTATATGAAGCAGTAGAAATACTATAAAGAGCAGTCTTGGATGTACCTACATTAAGGGTGATAGTATCATCTGTTTTTGAATCAATATTGACAGAAGTACTAAATCCTGGATCAGTATATCTTGGATAAGGATGAATTGTTGCATAATCATCAAATTCACATCTAAATCTCAAACTCTCTTCCTTTAATCGAATACTAGTATCTGCAGATAATCCATGACTAGCAATAGAAAGAACTAAAGCTCCTGTATCAGGATTGTAAGTAGCATCACTAACATTATGAGTTACAGTTGCAGAGGTTCCAACATAAACAGTAATTGTGTTAGTTGTATAATCTGTAATTGCAGTTGTAATTCCTGCAATAGGATCTGTTGAACGAGGGTAAGGATGGTTTGAAGTATGACTATCCATCGAACAAGTAAATACAATACCTCCTGTAGCAATTCCAATAGTATTACTATCAGAAAGACCATGAGAAGGAATAGTAAGAACTAAATTTCCAGTTGCAGCATTATATGTTGCATCAGTAGCAGTTGTTGTTCCAACACCTGTTACACTTACACTTCCAACACCAGAACTTACAAATGTATGATTATAATCACCACCACTAATAACAGCAGCAGGATCTGATCCAATAAATCTGTGAGCATAAGAACCACCTGCGACTATAGCACCAGAAGTGGCAGACACAAATTGATGAGTAAAATTATCACTATTAGCAGCATATCCTACATTAATTGCTATGTTTCCATCGTTATGAGTAAGTCCATTAGGAATTGCACTAACAAAACTATGAATTCCAGTATAAGTTGAAGGTGCTACAGGGAGAACATTAACTCTAAATGTATTTGTAGTTACATTAGAAGCCAATATCCATTGACTAGCAATCGTATCTGATCTTCTAGGATATGGATGTGAAGTAGCATAATTATCCTTATCAC
>VTLG01011460.1_pt1 | contig 20406 bp, 17 predicted proteins | sample 4694571 | NCBI WGS metagenome assembly VTLG01 (sample SAMN12604809, study PRJNA352737) | marine metagenome | biome: ENVO:00000447; feature: ENVO:00000209|ENVO:00000569|ENVO:01000036; material: ENVO:00002151; isolation source: viral sequences binned using virsorter ... | reverse complement strand
GTAAAGTGCCGGTGTACAAAAATATACTCATCTAATCCCATTCTTTTACCCAAAGCCTCTAACTCTCTCTTAGTATAAGAGTCAAGCAAGTTATCAATCATCTCTGTTCTAGTCATCACGTTTCTCCTATTTAGGATGAGCCAATGGAGTCTCTTTCATCTGTTCCACAGTATTATAAGTCGGCTCTGTAAGAATTTCAACCACAACAGACTCAACAAACTCAACTGGAAAGCAATCCCAATCAGAGCCAGTACACATCTCAGCAAAGTTCTTTAACTCCTGATTTGTAAGCGTAGAAACATACGATTCAATAGCAGAATCTCTAACAGCCTTAACTTCTTTTATCATTACTTTTCTCCTTGTTAAATAGTTTACCTAACAACTGTAACTTTTCCTTTAAATACAACCACTTATATCTAAAGGAAAGTTTACTTTTTTTTGCCTCAATCCCCGCATCACTTTCTGCCGTGGGCCGTTGCTGTTTCTTGCTGTTACGAGCGAGCGCCAGCGAGCGAGAAAACTGATGTGACTTGTCACAGCAGTCACGCTGTTAAAAATTTTTTTACAGCATATTAGCATATTATGATGAGCAGTTTTCTGTCTTGCTCAGGACTCCAACAACTACAACTCTGAAAGCGCGAGGTCTAACTTAAGAAGGCGCTCTTTTTTGTGATCGCTTTCCTTATGCTTAACCGCAACCTCTGACCGTCGTTCTCGGATTTTCTCTTTGAGAGTATCAAAAGAACCATCCGGCCAGATATCGGTTTCGCCTGCCGATTGCACATAAGACCAAACTAAAGCGTCCTCGTCGCGCAGTCGATCATGTTCTGACTTGCTGTAAGCAGAGTTCCGAGACTGTTTCAAATTCAACTGCTTATCTGAGGAATAGTGCACAGTCGTGTCGAGACTGTAATTCCTAAGCATCCCGAATAGTTCACGTTGCTGACCATCAATCAAAGCCGAACCAAGAAACACCCATTGATCAAACTCGTCGTTTTCCTTTTGTTCATCGAAGTATTCAAGTCCATTGATCTTTAGCCAACGGTTATAGTCCGGGTCTGACTCGTCACGGTTACGCCACAACTCCAACCGCTTCGCCTTTTCTTTGATCGTGTTACCAATCCAAGCGCACACGCCATCTGGACCACCGAGGATTTCTTCTACTGCTTCTCTGAATATTTGCATTTCATTTCTCTGTTGTTCAAGTGAGGTCACATTATCGTCGATTTGGCCCTTTGCCGTAAATAGGCTGAATGTCCTGTAAGCGTCATAAACCGAACCAAAAGCGACACCGGATTCCTTCCCTTGGTAGCCTAAGGCATATAACAGAGCCATAACCTGCTGTTGCGAGCAACCACATATCTTATAGAATCCCATGGCATTTGTCCTATTCGCGGATGACCTATTACTTTAAGAATTTCTATGATATAATCATATGATTCACATAGAGAGATATAGTTCTTTCTGTCTCTTGTCGTTGCGTTAGGGATTGAAGCCCTTTAGGGTGAAGACTCGCTGTTGTATCGCGAGGCTGAATTCACGAAAGCCCGACCCAGTTGTATCGGGTAACGCCCAGTTAGCCTTGGATGATGTCCTCCTCCCACACACACACGGACTCCTGAGCATCCACAGCGTTGATGAGACTCGGCTGTAATGCCTCGTCTCTCTCTTGATGGCTACTAGGGCATAGAATACATATATGGTAGTGATAAGGCTACCCCACCCCAAACAAAAAAATAATATATATATATGTTCTCCCCATACAGCGGTGGGTATTTAGAGCATTTATAAGAAAACACTAATATTAGGAGTACACTGATGATTGGATTTGGCATGGATGGCAATGTTATGGGAGGACCGGGAGCCTTTGGTTCACCCGGAGCATTAAGTGGTGGAGGAGGCTGGGGTACTATTCCCGGACCTCTTGATAATATTGAAGACCCAGCCATTCAAGATGCTGTTGCTAGAGCAGTATTAGGAATTGACCAGTCTGGAAATCCACAGGATATTGGTCAGTCTATAGGAAACCTTGAACAAGCCCTGAACATGAGTATTAATCCGACTCTTGCGGTAACTAATCCGGCTCAGGCTTATAGAAATATAGAGAACATAGCCACCCATCATCCACGAGGACCATTGGGAGCGGCTAGTCAAATAATGTCAGGATTTGTTCCCGGCCTTACACAAGGATATAATTTTAGTGAAGCATTAGGCAATATTATTGGAGGAAATATTGCTAACTTTCAAGATGATCCTTCTAAAAAGTCAATGCGACAGGCTATGGCTACAGATGTTATGAGCGGTTTATTGGGAAATCCTAACGCTATAAATATGAATGAGGCTATGGATTTTGCAACAGTAGCAAACTTTGTAAATCAAAATGACAAAAACACTTCTTTAAATTATGATGAAAATGGAAATTTAATTGGATTTACAGAGGCTCCTATAGAAAATTTTGGAGTAGGAACAACCGTAACCTTTGATGACGATACTCCTTATGGTTATCAAGGTCCAGTATCCGTCCCTTTAATGGGCAATATTCCTTTGGGAGTTAATCCTTTAAGTCCTATCCTAGATGTTCTAGATAATATAGAACTTGAAGAATATCAGGATAATCCTAATCCTGCATTTCCTAATTTCCAAAACTTTATAAATAGAACATTTTTTAGTCAAGATAATAATGTAGAACCTTCTATAGAATTATATGATCCTCCAACGCTAACCGATCCCGGCTCAACTTTAGATTTTAATAATCCCGGATACCAGTCAATATTTGAAGGAATTGAGGTTAATCCAGTTATGGATTCAGACCTTGAAGGTGTAGAAGGCTTGATGGAGGCTGGAGGATTTTTGGGTGGTGGTAGCGGAGTAATTGGACCTGACTTTGACCAAGGAGCAGTATCACAAGAAGGTGGTGAAGCACTACAGGAAGCCATAGCCCAGAGAGTCGCAGAGACTATTATTGCACAACAGGCGGCAAGACAGGTAACTCCACAATCGAATAAAGTTACTATTCCAGTATCCAGCGGTCCTGATATTGTTATTGACGTTACGCCACCAGAGCCTGTAAGAAGTAGACCAGTACACCCAGAAGTAGAACAAAGAAACCCAAGTGACTCTCCTATACGAATCGCGGCTAAGACAATAGCCAAACCAAAAGCATTTAAGAAACTGCCTAAGTTTGTTCAAAAATCATTAAGGCAAGGTAAAATTCCTGACGGTATGAAATCTTACCATAGTGATATGGTATCAGAATATCTTGCGCGTACCCGAGAACCAGTATGGCAACCGGGTTCAAAAGGTAGACCTGCGGATGCAACTAGATGACAGAAAAACAAGACAAATTTATAGAAACATACGTCCTTACTGGTAACGCCACTAAAGCGGCTATCGCGGCTGGGTATTCTGAAAAGACTGCCAAAAGCAAAGGATACCAACTAAAGAACCAACTGCATCCTGAAATACAAAAGGAAGTGCAGAAGGTTATTGCTGATAAGATTCCGGCCAGTCTTATGTGGTTGACCGACCTTGCGGAAAAGGCTGAGTCTGAATCTGTCAGATTGGGAGCCATTAAAGATATCCTTGACCGCGCTGGACTTAAACCAGTAGACAAGGTAGAAACCACCAACATCGACCAAATGAGTAAAGAAGAGATCATTCGGGAGTTAGAGGCACTTGAAAGGCTTAAGCACTGAACAGTACCGTAAAGAGTTAGAATTAAAACAGGCTCTGAGAAGCCTTGTACGCTTCTCTCGCATTGACGAGTACGACCCTTACCCATACCAGCAGAAGTTCCATAAAACAGGCTCAGAGGCCAACCAGAGGCTTCTGATGGCGGCTAACCGTATTGGGAAGTCTTTTTCCGGTGCGGCAGAGATGAGTTACCATCTAACAGGTTTATATCCTGACTGGTGGGAAGGCAGACGGTACGATAATCCCATCACCGCTTGGGCGGGTGGGGTTTCAAACGAAACAACTAGAGACATTGTACAATACGAACTATTGGGTTCCCCAGATGATCCTGATGCGTTTGGGTCCGGTGCGATACCTAAAAGTAAAATTATAAAAACGGAACGTAAACCGGGTGTACCCAACGCAAAAAGTGTTGCTCTTATACAACACGTTACGGGCGGGAACTCTTCTTTACACTTCAAAGCCTATGAAATGGGTGTGGATAAGTGGCAGGGACGCAGTGTAGACTGTATATGGCTTGACGAAGAACCATCAAGAGAGTTATATTCACAGGCTGTAACCCGAACACTGGACCGTAAAGGCATGGTTTACATGACATTTACACCAGAATCGGGCATGACTGAGACTGTTGCATCGTTTATGAACAATCTACAGCCCGGTCAATCCTTGACAAACGCCACTTGGGATGATGCTTCAGAGGCAATTACCTCCATGAAAGGTAACAAAGGCCATCTAAATGAAGCCGTTATGACCCAAATTCTCTCCAGTTACTCCCCACATGAGAGAGAAATGAGGCGATATGGCCGTCCCAGCATTGGTTCCGGCCTTGTTTTCCCGGTACAGGAAGACAAAATAATGACTGATCCTATCCAAATTGAGGATCATTGGGCGAAAATTGCAGGTATTGACTTCGGTTGGGATCATCCTACCGCTGTAGTGTGGGCGGCTTGGGATAAAGACAACGACGAAATATATATCTACGATTGTTACCGACAATCCAAAGCATCACCGTCAGTACACGCCGCATCCATCAGGACACGCTCTGAGAGCGTCCCTATCGCGTATCCTCACGATGGCAATAGGAGAGATAGCATGGGAAATCCGGGTCTTGCAGACCAATACAGGAGCCTTGGGTGCAATATGATGTTGGAACATTTTACCAATCCTCCAGCCCTCGGACAAAACAAAGGCGGTAATTCCGTAGAAGAAGGTCTGATGGATATGTTGCAGTATATGGAAGATGGGAGATTCCATGTATTCAACACATTAACAGATTGGTTTGAAGAATTTAGAATGTACCACAGAAAGGGCGGTAAAGTAGTTCCGTTCAAAGACGATTTAATGAGCGCGACACGGTACGCAGTATTATCACGACGATTCGCTGTTTCTGGCAGTGATCCAACTTGGACAAACGATATAGAATATAAACAATATGGCATCATCTAAAGTAACAGACGAAGAACTATTAGCCAGAGTTCAGGGAGAAATCACTGACTCTCTAGGCTATAATGACACTGTATCCAAGCAGAGAGAATCTGCTATGGATTACTACTATGCACTTCCATTTGGTAATGAGGTAGAAGGCAGGAGTCAGTACGTTGATTCTTCTGTTATGGATACTATTGAATGGATTAAACCGTCACTGATGAGAGTGTTCGCCAGTGGCGATGAAATGGTTACATTTGAGCCTCATGGACCAGAAGATGTAGAGTCGGCAGAACAGGCCACCGATTACATCAACCATATCTTTACAAAAGATAACAACGGTTGGGAAATCCTCTACACTTGGTTCACTGATGCTCTTTTACAAAAGAACGGCATCGTTAAAGTATGGTGGGATGACTACGAAGACTGGAACCGTGAAGAATATAACGGTCTTGACGAGCAGGAATTCAACTTACTTATAATGTCGCCAGACATTGAGGTTATGGAACACACTCCATACGTTGATGATTATGGCGCGAAACACGATGTTGTTATTAAAAGAACCTCATATACAGGTCGGGTAAAGATCGAAAACGTACCACCTGATGAGTTTCTTATTAGCCGTGAGGCTAAAGATATTCAGGACGCTAGGTTTGTTTGCCATCGTGTCAGAAAAACTTTGTCAGAGTTACGCCTTATGTATCCTGATGAAGACCTCGACCCTAGAGAAATGGGCGGTGGTGATGACGATATGGCGGCTTTCTCTTCTGAAAGACTTAGCCGTTACGAGTTTGACGATTCTGCTAACTACTTTGAAGGCTGGGGTTCTCAGTCTGATAGCGAAGAAGCCCTAAGAACTTACTGGTTGCATGAGTCATTCCTTAAAACAGACTACGATGGCGATGGTATTGCCGAATTAAGAAAGGTATGTTCGGTAGGCAGTAAGATTCTTGCTAACGATCCTATAGACAAGATTCCGTTTGTTAGTATTACTCCGGTAAAGATTCCTCATAAGTTCTTTGGTTTGTCTATTGCAGACCTTATCATGGACTTACAACTCATTAAGAGTACGTTGATGCGGAATCTCATGGACAATATGTACAACCAGAACTTTGGTCGGTACGCAGTCCTTGAAGGTCAAGCGAATCTGGATGATTTGCTATCCCAACGTCCGGGCGGTGTGGTGCGAGTTAAGTCACCCAACGCTATCATGCCGTTGGCAACTCCGCAACTTGAGCCTTCCTCATTCCAGATGTTAGGTTATCTTGACCAACAGAGAGAGTCACGATCAGGTGTAAACAAATACAGCCAAGGTCTTAATGACAATGCGCTAACCTCTCACACTACGGCTACCGCAGTAAACGCTACAATGACAGCCGCTCAATCCAGAGTAGAGTTAATAGCGCGATGCTTTGCCGAAACTGGTGTAAGAGATTTAATGCGCTGTATCTATGAACTTGTCCTTAAAAATCAAGACCATGAGCGTGTGGTTAAACTACGCAACAAGTGGATTCCTGTCCGTCCTGATATGTGGCGTGACAAAATGGACTGCACAGTTGCCGTAGGGATTGGTAACGGTAATCGTGACCAACAGTTGATGCACCTGACTACAATGCTACAATTTGCTGGCGATGCAATGCGCGGTGGACTTAACATTGTCAACGAAAAGAACCTGTACAACATGGGAGCCGCACTTGTAAAGAACATGGGCTTCCAGAATGTCGATGACTTCCTGACTAACCCGGATATGGTTCCTCCACAACCTAACCCAGAAGAGCAGGAAAAGATGATGGAGATGCAGGTTAAACAACAGGAACTGCAAATCAAAGCGGCTGACCTACAGTTGAAACAACAGAAACTTCAGCAGGAAGCGGCTGAATCTGCTGTAGAGGCTCAACTGAAAGCGGCTGAACTACAACTTGAAGCAGAACAGAAAAGACCCATTGCTATAGGATAAATATGAGTAACGAACTAAGAGAGGAACACGCTAGACGCCTCCTCTCAGATAAGTTGTTCAACGAAGCGTTTGAAACGCTAGAAAAAAATTTACTGAACTCTTGGCATTCTTCGGGAGTCAGTGAACTAGAAGCCAGAGAACAAATCTGGTTGTCATTAAGACTCCTTGAGCGGATACGCTTGCATATAACTTCTATTGTGGAAACAGGAGATATGGCGAAGAAACTTAAGGAATACCACATATAGGAGATTATTATGGTGGATACGCAAACAGCCCCACAACTAGCAGGTGAACTACCCAAAGCACCCGGTAGTATATCTGAAGCCCAAGATGCGATACTCGGACTCATGGACTCGTTAGAGGAACCGGAAGAGAAAGAGGAGGCATCGCCGTCTGAAGAAGTAACTGAAGACGCTTTAGAGGAAACAACTGATGAGATTGAAGAAGAGGTTGAAGAAACCGAAGAAGAAATTTCTGAGGATGATGAATCTGAAGAATCCGATGAAGAAGAAGTTGAAGACGACTCGGAAGAGACAACTCTCTATACTGTAACAGTAGACGGAGAGGAACATGAAGTCACGGAAGAAGAACTCGTCAAAGGCTACTCCCGACAAGCGGATTACACAAGGAAAACTCAACAACTTGCAGAATATCGAAAGCAGATAGATCAGGTAGTAGAAAACTATCAGAACGAAATTGCTCAGACTCAGCAAGCCAGAGATCAGTACGTTAGTGCTGTCGCACAAGCAATTGAAACTAACTATTCACATTTAGCGGAATTCCAGAATGTTGATTGGGAAAGGCTTAAGATGGAGGATAGAGAAGAATATTTGACTAAGCGTGATGAATATCGTCAGGCTCAAGACCACATTCAATCTCTACAGCAATCTCAAGAAAAAGCCCAGCAGGAAGCGCAAGTAGAGGCTCAGAAAGAACATCAGCGTATCGTTCAAGAAGAGCATCAAAAAATGGTGAGGCTTATCCCGCAGTGGGCAGAAGACGATAAACGGCAGGCAATGGCTAAAGCCGTATCGGAATTCGCTCTAAGCAAGGGATATACACAAGAAGAGTTAAGTCAACTTGTCGATCACAGGTCAATCATTGTACTTATGCAAGCCAAAGCATATGAAGATATGCAGAAAAAGCAAAACACGGTTAGGTCTAAGAAAGTTAAAAACAAACCTAAAGTAGTGCGTAGCAAGGCTAAAGTAAACAAGGCTGACACTGATAAAGCAAAACGTGCCAAACAAATGAAACGTCTACAGCAGACAGGAAGAGCGGAAGATGCCGCAGGTCTGTTTGAAGATTATGTAGAACTATAATAATAAAGGAGTCATTTTATGGCAATCGCAACTAATACTAGGACTACCTATAGTGCCGTTGGCATTAGGGAAGACCTAAGTAATATCATTTACAATATCAGCCCGATGGACACGCCGTTTATGTCGAGCGTGGGCAAAGGGTCGTGTGACAACACTTACTTTGAATGGCAGACTGATGAACTTGCCGCCGCCGCCGCTAACCAGCAGTTAGAAGGTGACGATAGCATGAACGCACTTGCTGTTGCAGAGCCACGCCGTCTGGGTAATTATGCACAAATAAGTTATAAAGCGGTGCAAACGAGTGGGACGGCTGAGGCGGTGGATTTTGCTGGCCGTCGTTCATCTCAGGCGTATCAACTTGCCAAACGCGCAAAAGAAATTAAGCGCGATATGGAAAAGATGCTACTGTCTGAAGACCTTGCTGTTGCTGGTGCTACGGGTACTGCTCGTAAAACTGCGGCTGTAATGTCTTGGCTTGGTACTGCCTCGGCAGGAACGTCAAACATCGTTGATGGTTCGGCTTCTCCTGTTGTTGGTATCGTCAACCAAGGTTCGCCTACGGCTGGCTATCCTAACGGCTCGTCTGTTGCAAGCCCTTCGGGTTCTGACGTAGTTCTGACGATGGCAATGATTAACCTTGCTATGGAGCGTTGCTTTGATAACGGTGGTACGCCTACCGATCTCATGTGTGATGCTTCCCTCAAGCAGAAAATTAGTTCGCTTGGTGGCTCGGTTATTGCTGACCTTCAGAAAGAAGCGCCGGGTGCGGCTCCTGCTACCGCTATCAACGCCATTGATGTTCTGGTGACTGATTTTGGTACGCTGAAGATTGTGCCTAGCCGTCTGTGTCTGCCTAACCAGTTGTACTTCTTTGACTATGATTTCTGGTCAATCGACTACCTGCGGCCTTTCCAGACCGAAACTCTTGCCAAGACTGGCGACAGCATCAAGCAGTTGATGATTGCTGAATACGGTCTTCGTGCGAAGAATGGTCTGGCTAACGCGGCTGTTATCGGAGTAAAAGACGCTTAATGATAAAATACAATAACACTCCTACGATTGTTGTTGAAGATAATGTGCTTTCACCTGATTTATGTGAACACATAATTAACCTTGCCGAAAATAAAGGGCTTGGTGATAATCTAATAAACCGTGATGGTAAGTATATCCAAGATAAAGCAAGAACCAGTAAAGGCGCTTTCTTTGATTACGGTGACAATAATGTGTTAGATGGTGTTGTTGAAGCGTTGTCCGGTATGTGCGGTCTACCTCCTACCCGGTTGGAACCTGTGAGTATTCAAAGGTATCAGCCGGGTCAGGAATATAAACCTCACTACGATGCGTTTCTTCCTGATGAAATGGGAGAGATGCCAGAATCTTCAAAGATAAAAGAAGGTGGGAATCGCTGTGTCACTATGATCGCGTACTTAAATGATGTGCGTGATGGTGGTGGCACAGTTTTTCCTGTTCTGGGATTTGCAATACAAGCCGTACAAGGCAGGGTTCTTATGTTTGGCAACCTTGATAAGAACAAGGTTCCGCATCCTGCATCATTGCATATGGGACTACCTCCAGAAAACGGAGACAAGTGGATTATAACATTTTGGTTTCGGGAGAAAGATGTAATGGTAACTAAGAAAGAACTTAAGAAAGCATTAAAGGCTGAGGAATCTGTTAAGACTGACAAGAAACCTGTAGATGCTAAACTTAGTGCAGAGAAAGTTTTTAAAAAATTTAAAGAAATTACAGAAGATAGAGGTTCAATGCCGTTATGAGTTCATCAGGATGGAACTTCGACTCTCCAGATTCTCGTCCTTGGAAACTGGATATTAATCTTGACGGTACAGCAACTATTAATACTTACCAAGATGTACAGCCTATTATTGAAAGGAACAAACTTAACTTAAATAACTATGGCGACAAACTTACATTTGGTAAAGCGTCTGCAATGGGAACTGATAACGGAGTAACCGTAGCGTCAATTCCTGTTAATGTCTGGGAACAGTGGTGTAAAGAGACAGGTGACGCAATCAAGAAAGATGACAAACTACTAGCAAAATATTTGAATGATCCTGAAAACAAATACTTCAGGACTACACCTACGAGGGTTTAATTATGTGGTTATATCAACCTACATTTTCAGGCAACGATCAGAAGCCTATTATTAACAACTCTGTCTGGTTTAAGAGCAAGAATAGTTAATGGCTATTAATTCGTACTCAACTCTTCAGACTGCGGTTGCTAACTGGTTAGACAGAGATGATCTGTCTGATCGGATACCAGAGTTTATTGCACTGAATGAGTCTGTGTTTAATAGAGTATTGCGTCTTAGGGCAATGGAGAACATTGATACTACTGCCACAGTGTCGGGAACAAAGTCTTATAATCTACCCACTGGATATGTCCAGATGCGGGAAATACATTTAGATACAAGCCCGATTACGTCTATTCAGTACATAACTCCAGAGATGTTATATAGAATCTGGGCGGGTAGTTCTTCCGGTAAGCCAAATGCGTACAGTATTATTGGCGATAAGATATATTTTGGCCCTACGCCAGACAGTGCATATAATTATGTAATGACTTATTATAAAAAATTTGACTCTCTTAGTGACACAACTACAACTAATTGGGTTATACTTAATGCACCTGACGTTTATTTGTACGGAACTCTATTACAAGCCGAACCATTCCTTATGAACGATCAACGCATCCCTATATGGGAGCGAGGATTGAGACAGGCTATTGCTGACTTACAGGAGCAGGATGACAAAGATAGACATTCTGGCTCTGAATTAAGGGTGATGAACACCTCTGGATATTATTAGGATATAAATTATGGGTATTGAGTCTGGAAATTATATAACAAATCTAAATAGCGCAAATCCGCTATCAAGCGATAATGTAAGTGAAGGCGATGACCATTTGCGTTTGTTAAAAAACGTATTAAAGAAAACTTTTCCAGCAGGTACGAATGATGCGGGACCGGATCAGGCTGTTCAGGTTATTGTTGCTAAGTCTTCAGCGCCTACTATTAGTGGTAGTGCCACACAGTCTATGGGTATGGTGTGGCTAGATACTACAAACAATCTATTAAAGATTAGAAACCAAGCAAACGATGCGTGGGTTACTTTGGCTGTTGATCCAGAGACAAGTAACAGTGTAGATATTAACGCGGGAACTATTGACGGAACTACTATTGGCGCAACTACAGCGTCTACAGGTAAGTTTAGTACTCTTAATGTGGCAGGAGATGGAGCCACAGTAACAGGAATCAAAGATGAAGATGACATGGCCTCCGATTCGAATGTTAAACTTGCTACTCAACAGTCGATCAAGGCGTATGTTGATGCACAAGTTACAGCACAGGATTTGGACCTCATCTCTGACAGCGGCACTATCGACGTTGATCTTGATTCAGAGAGCCTTACTGTTACTGGTGGCGAGGGTATTGATACTTCAGCGACAGGTACGACACTTACAATCGCCGCAGAAGAAGCCACATCGTCAAACAAAGGTGTAGCATCATTCTCTACTGATAACTTTACTGTATCTTCTGGTGCAGTAACTATTAAAGATCAAGGCGTTGCTAATGCTGAGTTGGCTAATATGGCCGCTAACACAGTTAAAGTACGAGATGCTAACTCTAGTGGCGCTCCTTCAGATAAGGCTGTAGGTAATGGTGAGGTTCTAATCGGTGATGGCACTGGCTTTACAGCCGCCGCTCCTTCCGGTGATGTATCTATGACCAACGCTGGTGCGTTTACAGTCACTAAACTGCAAGGTAGCGCGGTAACATCTACAGCCCCAAGTAACGACCAATACCTTAAATACTCATCATCGTCTAACGAATGGCAAGCAGTGGATGTTCTTTCTCCTGACCGACTAACTACAAAAGGTGACTTGCTTGTTTACAATACTGTAGACTCTGAAACAAGACTTCCAGTTGGAGCAAATGGACTTGTACTTACAGCCGACTCTAGTGCTACTAACGGAGTAGATTGGGCCGCTGTATCTGCCGCAGACGAGTCTATAACCAATGCTAAACTGGCTCACATGGCGGCTAATACCGTCAAGGTTAGAGATGCCAACTCATCAGGCGATCCATCTGACAAAGCAGTAGCAGATACACAAGTCCTTATTGGTAATGGCGCAGGATTTACCGCCGCTTCTCTTAGCGGTGACGTTACTATGGCAAACACTGGCGCAGTAACTATTGCTAACAGTGCTGTAGAAGATGCTATGGTAGCCACAGGTATAGATGCCGCCAAACTTGCAGACGGAACTGTATCTAATGCTGAATTCCAGTATATTAACTCTCTTAGTTCTAACGCACAAACTCAGTTAGACGCTAAAGCCGCAGTCGGAACTGCTAACACATGGACAGCAGGACAGCGTGGAGAGATTACTTCTCTTACATCCGGTACAACTATCACTATTGATATGGCAAACAGTAATAACTTTAGTGTAACCCTTGCTCACAACGCAGAGTTTGCGAATCCTTCAAATGACACGGCAGGGCAGAGCGGAAGCATCTTTATCACGCAGGATGGCACTGGATCAAGAACCGCTAGTTGGGGAAGTGATTGGGATTTTGCGGGAGGAACTGCGCCTACATTGACCACGACAGCAGGAGCAGTAGATAGAATTGATTACGTTATTCTTGACGCAACTAACATTCATGCGGTGGCTACTCTTAATTACTCCTAATGCCCATTTTTAATAACATACTCGCTGGCGCATCTGGTCAGGCGACTGGCTACGATATCGACCAGTCGTTGCGGTTTAATAATCCTGATGGAGCGTATCTGACATTTACTCCGTCTTCTACTGCTACAAGTACAAAAATATTTACATTCAGTGGTTGGGTAAAAAGAGGTCAAGTTGATCAGGAAAGGCGTATTTTTACAGCGGGTGAGGCTGGAAGCACTCCAAGAACAGATTTCACTTTTGGCAGTACAGGAGCTTTAAGCATCGGCGTAAACCCCACCGGAAGTGCGTGGTATATGGCTACTACAACCGCGCTATACCGCGACCCTAGTGCTTGGTATCACATTGTTTGGTCAATGGATACCAGTCAAGCAAGTGCTTCAAACCGCTCAACGCTTTATGTCAACGGAGAGCAGGTCACTGACTTTTCTTCAAACACCTTAAATGACTCTACTGCTATCCCACAGGATTCAACTGTTCTTATGGGTCAGTCAGGGATGTTGCAGGCCATTGGTGCTTACGCAAACAATTTGGCGCAAAGCATTTATGACGGCTACCTAGCAGAAGTCCATTTTATAGACGGACAAAAACTTACACCCGCATCCTTTGGTGAAACTAATTCAGCCACCAACCAATGGGTTCCTATAGAAGTAACAGGACTGACCTATGGAACTAACGGTTTCTACCTTCCATTCTCAGCCACGGAACTAGCAAATAGTTTTAGTAACGATACTAATTCTGATGCTTTTGTTCCTTCAGCAAACTTAACTGTTAATTATATAGTTGTTGCTGGTGGCGGGTCTGGAGGAGCGGGAGATAGCGGTAACTACGGCGGTGGCGGTGGTGGCGCTGGTGGATTACTTTCTGGATCAACAAGTGTTACTTCAGGAACTTCATATCCTATAACTGTTGGCGCTGGTGGAGCCGCTATTGCTCCATCTGCTAGTAGCGGTTCTAAAGGAAACGATGGATCAAATAGTATTTTTTCCTCCTTTACCGCAATAGGCGGCGGTGGCGGTGGATTTATGAGTACAGGTGGTAATGATGGCGGCTCTGGAGGCGGTGATGCAGGAGGTGGCGGTGGTGGCGGTGACGGAACTTCTGGTCAAGGCAATGATGGTGGCGACCATAATAACTATTTAGGCGCTGGCGGTGGTGGTGCAGGAGGCGCTGGGCAAACTCGTAGCGGAACTACAGGTGGCGTAGGTGGTGCTGGCGCAGATCATAGTGGAACATTTGGAACCGGTTACGGTGTATCTGGATTATTTGCTGGTGGCGGTGGCGGTGGATATACAACAGGAGGCGGTCAAGGAACTGCGGCTGGCGCTGGAGGCTCAGGAGGAGGTGGAGCCGGTGGAGCGGTTGACGGAACCGCAGGAGCAACAACTCCGGGAACGGCTGGAACTGCAAATACAGGCGGTGGTGGTGGTGGTGGATCGGCTTATCATAGCGGATCAACTAGCAGTAGTGATGGAGGATCGGGTGCTGGTGGGTCAGGCGTTGTCCTTATTCGTTATGAAGGTTCATCTCCACAAGCAACTGGCGGCACTATATCTACGGTAAATATTAGCGGAACAGATTATCAAGTTCACGCTTTTACTAATGTATACAATGACCACACCATAACAGCCAACGGTGACGTAACTAATACCCGCGCTCAGAAGAAGGTCGGCAGTTCATCCATTAAGTTCGATGGTACTGGTGATTTTTTAACTTCTCCACATAGTAGTGATTGGGGTTTTGGAACTGGTGAATTTACATTGGAGATGTGGATTAGATTTGCCAATAAAAAGACTGGTTCAGGAGCGGCTGGCGCTAATGCGTTGCTTGCAAATCACGACAGCCCTGATGGTTGGCAGTGGATTTATCGTGGCAGTGATAATACGTTTGAATTTTGGTCTACAGATCAAGATGAATACAGCAGTAGTTCTATCACCCTTAATAATGACACTTGGTATCACGTTGCTGTAACAAGAGATGGCAACACACTCAGGCATTACGTTGGTGGCGTTCAGTACGGTACTAACGCTTTTACTGAGACTATGAGTGACACTTCTACGACTTTGCAGATTGGGGCGTATGATGCAAGCGGTCTTGGAGTTATTGATGGATACATGGACGAAATCCGTATTAGCGATACTTGCCGTTATCCTGACGGAACAACCTTCACACCATCTACTACAGCATTTACCGCTGACTCTAACACCAAACTCCTGATCCACTCAAACTTTGATGGTGGACTAGGCGCGGATAGTTCCGGCAATACCAACGACTTTACTGTTACGAATCTTGTTGCCTCAGATCAGGTACTTGATAGCCCGACAAATAATTTTCCTACACTTAATCCTTTGCATTGGGGAATACGAAATGCCGCAGATTCTGTTCCTTTATCTGAAGGCAATCTTAAATTTACCGGATCAGATTCAACCAGTGTTTACGGAACTTGGTATTCTACTTTTGAAGTACCTAGTTCTAGTGGATGGTATTTTGAGATGGTTCCAACAGCAATTGGTTCAGCGGAAAAACAATCCCAATCTTTAGATGCAGGAGGTATTCGTTTTAAAGCAAACGGAGAAACAAACTCCGGTTCTTATGGTTCTGCTTGGACAGCCGGAGATATTATTGGTGTTGCTATTAATTCGTCTGGAGCGTGGTTTAGTATAAATAATACTTGGCAAAACTCTGGCAACCCTGCTACCGGAAGTAATGCGGCAGGAACACCATCTTTGCCGGGTACGATTCTTACTGGCGATGGCTCGGCTACAACTAATTCATCTTTAAGTGGTGTATTAAATTTCGGACAAGACAGTTCATTTGCCGGAAACAAAACCGCACAAGGCAACACAGACGGTAACGGAAAAGGCGACTTCTATTACACGCCACCTTCGGGCTTTGTAGCACTCTGCGCCGACAACCTCCCTGACCCTAGCATCGCTGATCCTACGGCTCACTTTGACACAACTCTTGTAAGCGGTAATGGGTCTAACAGGTCAATAACAGGATTAAATTTCCAACCTGATTTTCTCTGGGGCAAGTCCAGAACAAATACTCTTAACCATTATTTAACCGATTCTGTTCGTGGTGTAAATAGCCAGTTGTACTCTGATGGAACAGGATCGCAAGGAACTGAAACTGTAATTTACACAGCATTTAACTCTGACGGATTCTCGCTTGGCACAGGAGATATGAACACGTCAGGACAAAACTATGCACATTGGGCATGGAAGGGTGGAGGCACAGCATCCACTAACGAAGATGGTTCTATTGATAGTTCAGTAAGTGCAAATACTACGGCGGGTTTTTCGATTGTTAATTGGAACGGAACTGAGGCAAGCGCAACGGTTGGACATGGGTTAAGTCAAGCCCCAGAACTTATTATTGTTAAAGATGTTGATTCGGCGAGAGGTTGGCCTTCAAACATAGAAAATATAACTGGCACATCTAACCAATATTTACTTTTAAATGATACCGATAGCGCGGCAACTTCTTCTGCATATTGGGGAGGTACACCGGGAGCGTCAGTCTTTACGGTAGGTGATTCAGCCAATACCAATGATGATGCTTCCATGATCGCCTATTGTTTCCATTCAGTAGAAGGCTACAGCAAGATAGGCAAGTACACCGGAAATGGCGCAACAGATGGGCCATTTATTTACACAGGTTTTCGTCCTGCTTTCATAATGGTGAAACTGGTATCAGCGGCTGACGGTTATTGGGTAATGTTTGATAATAAACGTGATCCTGACAATCCGACTGGCAAAGTTTTTTACGCGAACTTAAATGCCGCCGATACAGATGTTAGTTCTTACACGCCATACGATCTACTTTCAAACGGATTTAAATCAAGAATTCCCGGAGGAAACGGTAACGAAGCCAGTTATAACAGCAGTGGGCAAACGTATATCTACTTGGCATTTGCCGAATCACCATTTAAATACTCAAACGCGAGGTAAACAATGTGGTATAGCGAAACACTAGGAATAATTAAAACGCCTCGCGCTTTAACCGTTGATGGCGTACAGCATCCATCTAATGTTTTTAGAGCATGGTCAAAAGAAGAGTTAGAGGCAATTGGAATTTACTCTCTTGAGATTGTTGTTCCAGACTCTAGGTATTACGATACTGGTGCAGAAAACTTTGAAAAGAAAAGTCGCAGAAATCCTGATGGGACTTTTGCAGGAGGCGCTGATTACTACGAACTAACTTATGACACTACAGAAAAAAATGTAGACAATCTTAAGTCTGACCTTATTTCAAAGATTAAGGAACACACAGGCGTATTGATTGCTCCTTCTGATTGGATGGTGATTAGGTCTGCTGACGGTGGTACTGCTATGCCTGCTGATTGGACTACATATCGTAGCGAAGTTAGAGCGCATGGCAATAGTCTTGAAAATGGAGTAGAAGCGTTTGCGTCATTACAGGCGGTAAAGAACTTTCAAAACCATGAAGTACAGGAAGAGCGAAAGGTTAGTTTAGACTCTGATGAAACTATAATTGTTGATCGCGTTGTAGATAAAACATATTGGAACTGGCCTACGGCTCCCGATGCAGTTGCAGACCCATACCATGTTCGGTATCTTTAATGGCATTAATTAATATAGATAATGTCGGACAGGTAGGTATAGTCAAGGAGAAAAGTTCTTGGAACCTGCCGCCTAACGTATGGTCTGATGGCAATAATGTAAAAACCGAAGAAGGTTCTATCAAAAAATGTCCGGGCTATTCAGAGGTTATGGCTACCTGCCCTATTGCTCCTTACCATATAACGCAGATTACTCTTGGTAATCCAGAGTATTGGGTTGTTGGCGGTCTTACGGCTATATACGCATACGATAATACAGGAACGTCTACAACTCTTAACGGAGATATAAACTCGTCTGTCACTACCGTAACCGTTGCAAGCACTACAGGTTTTGAAGATTCAGGAACTATAACTATAGGTGAAGAAAATATCACCTACACAGGTAAGTCAACTACACAATTCACAGGATGCACAAGAGGTACTGACAGTACTTCAGCGGCATCACATACTAACGGAGATGCAGTAGTTAGGGCTTCTAAATGGTATAACATTACACGCTCTAGCGGAGCCTACTCTGCCACTGCTGATGAAGGATGGACATCTACCATTATCGGTGGTGTCCTTGTAATGACTAATAACTTTGACAATCCTCAGTATTGGGCGTTGACAGATGGCAAGCCATTGTCTAGCCAACTTATGCAGGATTTGACTAACTGGCCTAGCCTTACATTGCTGGATGGCGGCATTAATGATAGTGTTACAACCATTACGGTTGACAGTACAGAAGACTTCCCTAGCGCGGGGACTATTAACATTGGGTCGGAAAAGATTTCTTACACTGGTGTAACGTCCACAACTTTCACAGGATGTACTAGAGGAGCAGACTCAACTAGCGCGGCATCACATTCTGATAACGCTGAAGTAAAGATTACCACCTTGTGTAAGTCAATGAGAGCATTTAGATCATTCCTGATCGCTCTTAATATTACTAAAGACGGTGTAAACTTTCCAAGAGTAGTCAAGTGGAGTACAGAATCTGCGACTCAGACACTTCCTACCTCATGGAATGAGACAACGAGTACGGTTGATGCTGGTGAATTTGAACTGGCAGACAGTAAAGGAGATATCTTAGACGGTCTACAGTTAAGAGATTCCTTTATGATATATAAGGAAGATGCTGTATACTCTATGACGTTTGTTGGTACGCCGTTTATATTCTCCTTCCGTCAGTTGTCTCCTACTATTGGCGCTATATCAAAGAACTGTGTAGCAGAGTTTGATGGCGGTCACGCTATCTTTGGTAAAGGTAACTTCTACATTAACGATGGGCAAAGGATTAAACCAATCCTGCCTATGAAGTTAAAAGAATATGTGTTTCAGTCTATTGATGGACAGCAGACTAACAAATGTTTTGTTACTGCTGACTACGGAAGAACTGAAATACTCTTTTGCTTTACGGCTGATGGCGCGACAACAGACCAGCCTAACAAAGCAGTAGTGTGGAACTACATTACTAATACGTTTACCATCAGAGATATACCTGATCTGTCACACATTGGTTATGGTAACGTAGGAAACCCAATACGAGCAACTACATGGGCCGCAACTACTGATACTTGGGAAAGTTCTACTGGTCCTTGGACTATGAGTTACGACCTACAGGATAAGGTATTGTTGTTTGCTGACCCAGGCAATACTAAACTATACCGTGATAACTCTGGCAACAAGGAAGACACTACGTTTATGGACTCTTACATTGAGAGAAGCGGTCTTACCTTAAATGAGCAAGGACAGCCAGACCAGACAACGGTAAAGAGAATCAGCGCTATCTATCCTAAGATGTCAATCAGTAGTGACAATGAAATAAACGTATATCTAGGCACGTCCATGTCTACTGAAGAAGGTATTACATGGAACGCTCCCACCACATTTAATCCTAATACGCAATCTAAAGTATCTGTCAGAGGTACTGGTAAGTTGTATGCTGTTAAGTTTGAGTCTACTACAGACATGGATTGGGAGTTAGACGGTTACGCAATAGACGTAAAGAACATTGGCGTTAGAGGATCAAGGTCTTACTAATGGCTACTTACTCTGACAGAGTTCAGAAAAGTGTTACACTGTATGAGCCGGGTCCACTGCCTGAAAGCGTAGATGACCTTGGGATATATCTTGTAACCGAGTTGAAACGGCTTGGTGGAATACTATACAATCAGGCTACGTTTAGACTTGAGCGTATACATGAGGAACCACAGCGCCCTAGAGTTGGTGACATTAGGTATGCTGATGGTACTGATTGGAATCCCGGTAGCGGAGAAGGCGTGTATTTATACAATGGAACATCATGGACAAAGTTCTAACATCTGTTCACAAACCTATTGACAAAGATAAACCTACACTTCTCATTGTAAATCCAGATGATGTGGAGTATGTATGGCATGAAGTACAGCCGTTAATAGATAAGGCTCTGGCTCACGCTGAAGGAGAACTATACTCAGAAGATGTACTGCAAAGAATCTTTGACGAAACCCAAACCTTATGGGTAGGAATGAAAGACGGAGAGATATTCTGCTCTGGCGTTACAGAAATCATTACATACCCAAGGAAACGAGTCTTAAGAATAATTACCTTTGCTACCAAAAGCGGCCACGACTACGAGCATTGGAAAGATTTTGTAGAAGTAATTGAAGGATTTGGTGTAAGACACGGATGCTCTGCTATAGAGGCTTGGACAAGAAAAGGTCTTGCAAAAAAATTAAAATGGGATAACGAAT
>VTLG01008908.1_pt1 | contig 20406 bp, 46 predicted proteins | sample 4694571 | NCBI WGS metagenome assembly VTLG01 (sample SAMN12604809, study PRJNA352737) | marine metagenome | biome: ENVO:00000447; feature: ENVO:00000209|ENVO:00000569|ENVO:01000036; material: ENVO:00002151; isolation source: viral sequences binned using virsorter ... | reverse complement strand
AGGTCGATAACGTTTCCTTGTTCATCTTTTTGCTCCTTCTGTTTAAGCAGGTTAGAGATTTCCTGTAGCATGTACTGATATGTACGTGCCTGTCCTAACATATACTGATATTTCTCCATGTTGTCAACACCACCACTAATCATAGTATCACCAACTCTTTGAAGATTGTCTTGTAAAATTTTTTGTAACTTAGCGACGATAACTAATGGATCCACTTAGCACTTCCACTTTCTTAATGCTTTTGATAGTCTATCCTTACCTGTATTGTTGCTTGGTTTTTGTCTTTTTCTCATACCCCTCATTCGTGCACAGAAAGATTTTTTTCTTGCTCCACCTTCTGGTTGAGGTGCTTTTAAATTTGATCCTGGATTAGCTCGTTCGTAAGATTTACGTCCTTTTTCATTAAGTCCACCAGAAGGCGATTGACCTTCTTTTCTTGTCCACGCTGCACCACCATTATTCATGTATGCTCTTCCGTATCCTCTTAAAGCTGCTCCTGGCATTAAATCATTCCTTTATAGTATTTTTCATAAGACGGATTTGATAGTTTAACTCCACCATATTCACTTTTAATAGCAGTTCCAACATATCCACCAGAGTTATAATTTAATCTTTCTTTTTTTCTTTTTTTAATAAGATTTTTTCCACCTCGGCCAATACCAACAGTGGTTCCACCTTTTTTTCCAATTATGGAAAACATTACGCTTGGCTTTCTTTTAAAGCTTTAGCAGTAGGTGCACCTTTAGCACCTTTAGCTCTCATTTTTTCACCACTACCTGATTCTATTCTTTTGCGTTTAGCATGAATATTAGCCCACAAACCATCAGCAGCTTTTACTCGACCACCTAAGTTTAATTTTTGTCTAAATTTATTTCCGTAGTCGTTTCTCATTATTAACCTTTTTTAGCGTTTAATATTTTTTTCTTTAAAAATGGTGGTAAATTTTTTTGTTTACCAACTATTTCTCCAGCTTTATAACCCGCTCTTTTCATCATACCACCACCCATAGCACCACGTCTATTTGTAGTTTGTGTATTGTGTCTTGGATTTGCCATTATTTTTTTCCTCCGTTGTTTCTAAATACTTGTGTACCCTTTATACCAAATACGCTCGCTACGACCAAAATCCACAAATTTGTAAACCATTTTGGCAGATTTGAGAAATACTCAAAGAATACATCTATCTTTTCCATAGCCGCCGGATCCTCTGTCCACACCGACCATGCGAGCACTATAATGGGCAACGTTAAAATTGCAAGAACTATTTCATCCTTGTAGTCGTTTTGCCGAGCTTCTAAAAGTTTGCCCTGGTAAGATTCCTCACCTCGAGCCATACGCTCTGCATGCATCAATTGTGCATCAGACATTGCCATTTTAGTTTTTTGACGGTTGGCATATATTTTACCACCCGCTTGTAATGCTATTTTTGCTAATCCAAACCAAGCCATATTAATACCAAGTTACTGGTTTTTGTGGTCTAGCGGCTCTTGTTCCAGTTACAGGATTTGTATCTTTTTTATCCTTGCTAACTGCAACAGGTTTGTTGTTTTTATTTGCATCCGGTGTAGCAATCACTTTTGATTTGCCCAATGGTGCATAACCTTTACCTACTGTCATTAGTTGCTCCTTCCATTTGTTCTTGTTTTTATGCCAGCTAGTTTTTCTCTAGCTTCATTTGCCATTTCTTGTTTTTCAAGAGATGTTTCAGCTCTTAGTTCAGCTAAATCTTCATTTTGATCTAATTTATCTTCAATATTTCCTTGATTCATCATTGCTCTCATACGATCTAAGTTAATTTTTTCTTCTGTCGCTTTTCTCTTAGATTCATTGTCCATAGCTCTAATATCAAGCTCTCTTGCTCTTAATTTTGCAACAGGATCGTGATCAAACTGAGAAGTTACTTTTTTCTCCTCTTTCATAAACTCTTCCATCATTTCAGAGATTAAAACAGCTTTTCTTGCATCAATTTTTTGTTGTAAAAACATAATTTGTTGTTGTAACTGAGGATTTTGTGGTGAATTTTGCGCCATTTGTTTCATTTGTGTTAATTGTTGCATTTCATCTCTAAATTCTAGCTCAATTTGCTCTTGTGCCATTAAAGAAATGTGTTGCAAACAATTTTTTTCAATTGCAGCGCCTACCATAGGTGCATTTCTAACCATATTAGTCGCTAAAAAGTTTAAATGTGACGTAATGTGAGCTCTGTGGTCTTGTCCTGGAAACGCTTGAAAGGGTAAACTTGCTAAAGCATCAATATGTTCGAGTGCTGGATCTTTTGGCATAGGTTTTGGAGGTCTTTTTAATATTAAATCAATATCTTTTACTCCTAAGGCTTCATACATATTTCTATACACTGCATATTGGTTATGTATCTGCGGATTTGAGGTTGCCAATTGCAATTCCGTCTGCGCAAGGGAGATACGCTGAGTTTGACTAAAGATGTTTGGATCTGCAACTGGCAAAATATCTACTCTGTCGTCAAAATCAGTTTGCATGATTTGTTTTTGCCCTCCGACAACATCGTATGGATATACGGGTGGTAGATAAAGTTTAAAAACTCTTGCAAGTAAATTAAATTCTCTTTTCATGGCTGAATAAATTCTTTTATGAATAGCAGACATCGTTCGACTGCCTCTTTCTAACAAGGCTACAGTCGTGCCCACAGCTGCTTGTTGATTCCCATCGCCCACTTGCAGGTCCGCTATTGAAGCGAATCTTTGTCCTGCGTTTACCACGACTCCCATAAGTTGTAATAAGGTTGCTGATGGTTCTTTAAACGGAAGCGGCATAAAAGCATCTCTTAAATTGCCTCCAGGTGCATCAACATCTCTAAATTCTCCAGGTTGAATAGCTTGTGCCTCGTCTCTCATTTTAATACCACGCATTTTAAATCCTGCGGGTAAATTCGACAAGGTACCTGCATCGAGAAGCTGTCTCAAAGCAGCGGTTGCTGTTCTTGATAATCCACCAATCATGTGAATTAAACCAAAACCATAAAAACCTAAGCCTGGTAAAAATTTAAAGTGAACGAAGTATTGTATTTTTGTTTTCTTTGCATCACCTATTTCATAGTTTCTTCTTATGGATAATATTTTTCTTGTGCCTTCTTCTAAAGTTACAACGTAAGGAAGTTTAATACCTGTCGGTTCTCCATCTTGTCCAGCGTCTTCAAAACCTTCTAAATTTAAATCAACGTGACACTCAAGAAGTGTATACATACGATCATCTCTTCCACGTGTCGCTCCTTCAAGTGATCTTTCTTTTTTCTCTGCTTCTGTTTCTTGCATATAAGAAGGATTAAGTTCTAAATCTCTATAAAAACCACCTACTTGTTGTTTTCTTAAATCATTTTCTGTCATACGAACTATGTGAATAATCGATTCGCAATCATCGAGTGATGTCGCTGTGTACGGAACCACTAAATCATCTGCAGGAACAAACTTAGATACAGCTCGTTGCATAAGTTCATCATAGTAAACTTTTTTAAACGATGATCCTGCGAGTGGTAAATAAAATAACATTTGATCAAATTCTGCTTCATACTCTTTCATCTGATCCATAATTTGGTAATTCATATATTCTTTAACACGAACAGCTTGTTGTTCTTTATCAGGAGATGAAAGACCTATTAGTTGTGTTCTTACAGGTCCACCTGCGGGTAGTAATTCTTTATAAGCTAGTGACTGAAACTGTGTAACCGCTTCTGCTAGTACAGGGTGTGTTGCACCACTAGCACCTTTAAAAGGCTCGGTTCTATCATCATAATTAAATCCTAATAAATCTAATCCTGAAATATAAGATCGTTCCCAATCTTTTCTTGATGTTTTGTAATCGGTATAGTTGTTAAACAATTCACTGCCTAAAGGATCTAAAACATCGTCAGGTAACAGTTCTGCTAAATTAGCAAAGTGTTCGTTGCTTTGATCTACGCTGCCGATAGAAGGGTCGAAGTTAATATCGACACTGCCATCTTCATTTAACTGTGTTTCAATAGGTTGACCAGCTTCTTGTTGCTCGTTTATTTTTTCTTGTTCTACAACTTCAACATCTTCGGGTGAAGGTATATTTATTGTTTGTTTAACGTTAGGTAATGATTTGTCAATATCAGCCATGTTGTACTTTTAAGTTCTCCCTCTTGGTTGTAACCTTTTTATTACCATTATTCAAGTCTTACTCCTAATAGTAAATATGCTTCGTTCTCAGTATTTTCTCTTGCTTATAGTCTTCAGGGTGAGGTATTAACCCTCCCTGTCTAAAGCGCATGACTGCTTGTGTCATACTATCCACCAAGTCATCGTGGTCGCCATAAGGAAATGCTGCGCATTCCTCTATAACTTCCTGTGCAAACTCTTTGTGAGTGGGCGCCCATATAGTGCCACTTTCAAATAAAGGGGCAACTGCGTTTACTCTTGCATGCTTATCATTTCCTTTGCTCGGTGTAAAGTTAACAATGGGTATTCCCATATTTCTTAATTCATGTGTTAAAGGCAATCCTGAAGCTTTGGCTTCGATTAAAACAGTTTCAGGCTCCCAATATTTATACTGCTCAAGTGCTTTTCTTCGAAGATCGGGAAACTCTAATCGTTCTTTAACAGCGTCAACCAGTATTAAATTAGGTGGCATGTCCTCATTTTCTCTAAAGACACCCCATGTGGTAATGGCAGAATAATCGGCTGTTTCCTTTTTCATAAAGGCAGTGTCATAGGATTGTATAATATGCTCTAACTTCGGCATATAATCTTTGTCCCAATTTTTCCACCACTCTCGTTTGATGATCGCACCTTCTTCTGAAGTTGGATTTTGCATCCACTGTGCATTCCATTTACCCAGTGATAATGAAGCTTTGACGGTTTCTAACTCATCAAGCTTCCAGTATTCCGGCCATACTGGTTTACCACTCGGCATAATCGCCGGAAACTCGATGAGTTCCCACTGATCAGCTTTCGCTTCTTTTTGTGCCTTTAACAACATACCCGTTAAATCTTTTGTATTCCATCGTGTCATTACGCAGATAATTTTACCGCCAGGTTGCAAACGTTGTCGTGGTCCTGAGGTGTACCATTCATATGCTCGCTCAAGTGCCGTTATATTCATCGCATCTTGCTCCGAGTGTGGATCATCAATGATCAGTAAATCTGCACCTCTTCCTGTTATCGCTCCACCAACACCCGCTGCGAAATACTCGCCGCCTTGCGAAGTTTCCCATTTACCTGCAGCTTGCGAGTCTTCTCGAAGCGTTGTTTTAAAAATTTCTTGATACTCAGGACTATCGATGAGCGTCTTTGCTTTTCGCCCGAATCGTATAGCGAGCTCACCGGTATGGGTTGTTTGTATAATCTTCAATTTAGGATTTCTCCCGATCATCCAAGCGGGAAGCAAGGAGCTGGCGAACTCGGACTTAGTATGCCTAGGTGGCATATTGACAATAATTCTTTTTGCCTTGCTGTTTGCTATATCATTGAACTTTTGAGCTATAATCTTGTGATGAGGTCCTTCTATGAACTCTGGCCACATATGTCTTACAAAACTTAAAAAATCATTTTTAGCTTGGTTTTGCTTCTTCTTTTCGCCAAGCTTAAGGTACATCTTGTAGAAGTCCTTTTTGACATCAGGTGGCAGCTTCTTTATTTTTTCTAGATCTATTTGCATTTGAAAAATTTTTTTTAAAATTTTTTTACCTTTTCAATATGAATTTTTTTAATTTATTCCATATTACGCCAATAATCAAGGGTAACCCCCATAATGGTTTTGGTGACTTTAAACGTCTAAATCTCGCAATAAAGACGACAAGTAATAATTCTTTTTAAAAAAAGAGAAAAAATAATATAGATAAATTCAAAGTTTGTAAGTGTGTTGGTACCTCTATTAAATTGCTGTTGATCCTCGCCACTCGTTGCGAGTCTATAGATCCTCGCCACTCTTAACGAGTAGCGAGGAACAAGTAGATATATTTAATTAAACTATTTTTTTGATTGTCTGTTTTTTAAATAGGTTATGTTGTTCTCTGCAATATATAACCTATCTGATAACTTCTCTGCTTCTCTTCTCTTATCTTGATACCACCAAACCACACCAACAACGAGAGGCAAGGCGATCAATAGTATTACTTCTTTTTCTATCATAGTTATTTACTCCTTTAATATCTTATATAAATTAATTAAAACTAAATACAAGCTCTATAATTTAGAATCGTTCTAAACTAGAATACAACTTCTAGTTGCGAGAGGCTAGAAAGTTTTAGCAAGAAGCAAGAGACTGAAATTTTTATAATAATAACTTTTTATAACTGTAACTTATAATCATTCTAAATAAGGCAATAACTCTTGATAATATACAACAATAACGTGAAATGAATGCCCAATAATAGAGCTATAATTTAAAGTACAAAAAGACTTGAAAAAACACTTAAATATCTGTAGGATATTCCGAGATGAACAAACAAAGAAAGGTTATATAAAATGGGATACACTAACTATTGGAAACAAAATAAGTCCTTTACTGATAAAGAATGGAAATTAGTAAAAGATGAATATGAATACTTAAAAGAAGTATGTGAGGGTATTATCATAGACGAAACAAAAGATAAAAATGAAATTATCTTTAATGGTAATTCTATTGGTGACTTATGCCACGAAACTTTTGTTCTTACTAAAAATCCAAGAACAAAAAAACATTACGAAGATGATGATTTGTCTTTTCATTTTTGTAAAACTGCTTGTAAGCCTTATGATTTAGCAGTTTGGCATTTATTATCTTTTGCTAAAAATAATACAAAAGGTTTAAACAGTATAAGTAGAGATAGATAGATTGAAACACCCTCAATAGAGGGTGTATTAGGTTAAATACCTAACTGATGAGATCAGAAACAATGAAAGGAAAAAAGATGTTTATAAAAAACTTAAAACTTGATGTAATTGCTACATTTGAAGACCAAAACCAAGAAATGTTTCAATTAAAGTTTTTAACTGAAGAAGTGTTAAAAAGTAGAGAGTCATTATTTACTTACATTTTTAAACAGTTAGAAAATAAGAGTGGTTTAGTTAAATTGTCTTTGTGTTGGATAACTAAAGACATAACCAAAGCTATAAAAAAACACTCAATAGTTAAAGAAAGCATAGAAGCCAATGGAAAATATGTTTTTGGAAGTTGGGCATAATACAATTCTAGGTAGAATTAAAATTTGACTTCTATGTGGGATAATATAGTATAAAAATGAAAGGAAAAAAGATGTACAATAGAGAAAGAATAAAAGAAGTAATAGAAGAGTGTTTAAAATATTACACTATGGGAGATACAAAAACTGACAAAGAAGAGAAAGAAAACTTTGTTGAAAGTGTAATGATGGAGTTGGATAATTCTAATACAATCTTAATAGGAAAGGAGAAAAAAGATGAGTAAACATAAAATAATAATGACGACTGAAGAGTGTTTTGAAGTTGTTAATATACTTGAAAACTATGTTCAAAGAAAAAATGCAGATAAACATTTATTATCTGCTTATAATAAAATAAATGTAAAAATACCAAGTATTGACATCTCAAAATGTAATTTTGATTATACAGTTAAGGAATTTGAACCAAGAAAGGAGGAAAAAGATGATATTTAATGAATGGTTAAATAAGTTACCATTAGAAAAAAAGGAAAAATTAAATGTTGTTAGAAAAAATCTAGATAAATGTTTAGATGAAAATTCTAAAAATCTTTACTATCTTAAACAAAGATGGTCAGACGAAAGAGAATACGAAGATTTTGATGAATATAGTAAGATATTCAAAGATACTTTTAAAAAGTATGGATTTAATAATCTTAAACTAACAAAATCCTTTAAAGTTACTTTGAATCATTTGGGTTGGAAAACTCAATTTGGTTTAAACTACAATGGAATTACTTTTAAATATAATTGGATAGGCTAATAATACAAATAACAAAGAAGGGAGAAAAGATGAACTATAATATAATACTATATGTTGGTATTGCTTTTTATATTGCAATCTTCATTACTTTTATTGTGTATCAAATGCACGATAGAGAAGAAGATAGAAAGCAATGGTTAAGTGACCAATTAACAAAAGCATTTAACAAAGAAAAAGGTAAAAAATAATTATCCACAAGACAACCTATAATGGATATAATAGTCTAAAGTGGAAACAGAACGAGAAAGAAAGGAGAAAGATGATAGACTTTAAATATAAAGGTTATGAAGTCAAAATAGGTGGAATAGCCAACACGACTAAAGTTACAGCAGATAATGGAATGGACAGTTGTGTGTGGTTATTTAGTGTTAATAGTCCTAAACAAGCCAAATGGCATAGGTTCGTCAAAAAAATACAACAAGCAATAACAGAACGAATAAATTATATGAGAAAGGAGGAAGTGTAAATAACTAACCAAAACATCTACTTGCCTATATTCTCAAAGTATAGGCAAGACTCCCTCAAACCACGAACAATAGGTTTAACTAACAAACCCTTTTCAAAGAGCTCTCTTACTTGATTTCCAGAATATAAATGACAATCAGCTTTTGTCTTTACTAATATAAAAGCATTTTTAGGATGAAGAATATGAAAAGAAATTTGGTGAGGAGATAAACGAACTTTGCTGCCATTAGCAACTTTTAATTCAACAGTGAAAAACCTGCCAAAATCATTATAACCCAATAGATCAGGAGTACCGAATACGCTAGTATTTTCAATCCTTGTCCATCTAATCTGTGGTGTAATTCTTTTAAGCTCATTGTAAAATTTAGACTCTAATTTCATACTCTATTCAAGTAGTCAAGTCTTTTACAATTTTTTCTTAACTTTACCCATTCCCCAAGTTTGAGGTGCAATCTCAATTACAATTCTGTGACTTTCTCTTTGACCTAACATATTATTTTCCATGAGACTCACAGACAAAATATCAAAAAATCCATCTGGTGATCTGTATTCACCACGAGGTAGTTTAACTTGTACTCTTGCATTTTGACACGTTGGAGATTGTAAAAAATTATCCAATTGTTTAGCTAGTAACTTTCCACTTATCATAGCTTGATTTGTACTGAAAATTACGTTATTAGTCAACCTATGGGAGTACCTAAAAGACTTACAGAAAAACAAATTAAATTTGCTCAATTAGTTGTGTCAAATGAAGGTCGAATGAACGGCACAGAATGCGCAAAAGAAGCAGGTTATGGCGAGGCGTGTAGAATTAGAGCTTATGAACTACAAAATCCAAAAAAATATCCTCTTGTAGTTAAATATATTGGTGAGCTAAGAGCAGAAAATCAAAAGAAATATGATGTTACTTATGGTCGTCACATTACAGAGTTAGCTAAAATTCGCCAGGAAGCGTTAAAAAAAGGAGCTTGGAGTGCCGCCGTCAATGCAGAAGTGGCAAGAGGCAAGGCAGCAGGGCTTTACATAGAACAAAAAATTATACGAACAGGTAAGTTAGATGATTTATCGGAAGAAGAATTAGAAAAACGTATGGCAGAAATCATAGATCAATACGCACCGATATTGGAAGGTGTAGAAGAAAAAGATTTAAAAGCTAAGGTTAAGGAGAAACAAAAAGAAATTAGACTTAACCCAAAAGAGAAAGAAAAAAGCAAAAAAACAAAGCCATTACAACCACTGAAAAAAATACTAGACGATACCGATCAGGATTCCACATCTAAGACTTCTTCCTAATCTTACGTAGAAATTTACGTACATTATTCTTTAAATCAATTATCTTTTTACGAGCTGATCTTTTCTTCATTGTATTTTTGTCATCTTAACAATCCAAGTAGTTGGTATCATTGTTCTATCTCCATAAGTCATTTCCTTAGTTGTAGGATCTAAATCATATGATGCAAACACTTTAACTGAAGTTTTATCTTTAGAATATAACCAACCCTCATTGACAGGATATGCTAATTTCATTTTATTAAACTCCTTATCATCCGCCCAACCAGAATCACTTAACGCATCAACCCACTCAATTCGATACTTTGAAAATGGGATATCGTTTGATTGTGTAGGTATTACGAGTTTTCTTTTTCTTCTCGGCTTTCTTCTTTTGGGTTTTTTGTTTGCCATAATAGTAATCTGGATTGTGTATTCTATTGAACATATCAAAAAAATTCTCTGTCGTCATTATTTTTATAACTATATCCTTTTCCACATTTTTAAAAGCGAAAAAGCCTTATATACCAACGATTACCACATTTTCCACATTTTTGAGTTTAAAAACGTGGTAACTACTTTCCTTATTTTACACCATTAATAGTCGATTTTGACCTTAATTCCACATTATAAGGAGTAAAATACTTTCATGAGCATTTGCAGCTAAAAAGTTTTTGAAAAATGTGGAAACGTATGGGATAGTGTTTTTCCCTTATATATCAATGACTTAGGAGCAACTCTTAACAAAAAGTAAAATGTGGAAAACGTGGTAAAAATCAGTTTTATGCGAGTTTTTGGACTATTTTTCCACATTTTTGCCCTAAAACAGGAATCGAAAACGTGGTAAAAATCAGTTTTATGCGATCTTTTGAAAAAAAGTTCCACATTTTTGAAGCGTTGAATTGTGTTCATTTTGTGTTTTGAACACATTTCTGCCACAATTGAAGTAAAAATCAACTTTTCAGCTTATAGTATTGGTCAACTTTTTCTAGAAACTTATGTTTATATCTCGTGAATTCTTTACCGTTGGAAGTAAATTTTTGGAAGTATCCGTCCTTAGAACACATCAATATAACTCCCTGATCAACACAAGTTCTGTAAACAACGTCATGCGCCATAGCGTATGCTCCCAACTGAATAAAGTACTCCTCTATCCACTCTCTTCTTTTTGGTTTGTTGGTTTGCTTGTAGTCAACGATACTTTCTCTTCCACCATAGACACCGCACAAATCCGTAGAGCCTGCGTAAAGACCAGGATAAAATAATGTCACCTCGCTGCCCCACACTTCTTCCATGTCTCTAAGTCCCTGATCAATGATTACCTGCCCCATGTCGCTCGCCACTTTTCCCTCGTCTGTAGTATCAAGAAGCTTTTCGCCTCGTACATAATACTCTAAAAAAGAATGCATCAGCGTGCCACGAGTAGCTGAAGTTTTTTTAATGTTCTCCGCCTCTTGCTCTCCCACTCTTTTTCTCCATTGCTCTAAGCTTTGCTTTTTCTCTTCAGATTGCGTTAGAGAAATAATAGTCGTCACCGAAGGAAGTTTCTCGTTGCTCACATCATAATGACGATTGCCCTCTACTAAAGAACGAGAGCTTTTAGGGTATTTATAAAGTTTATTCCATTTCATTAATTTTTTTAAGTTCCTTTTCTCTTTTAATAAACGTTCGCCAATCTGCCTTAGTCGAGCTACCTTTACGAGCATTACAAGCAAAGCAGCAACAAACAATATTACCTTTTTTATAAGTCTGTTCGCAATCAAAACGATCAATAGAAAAATTAGTAGTAACCACCGAGCCTAGCTTACGCACACCGTTTCCTTTTTTTCGTCTTATATACGTCCAGGGTTTTTCACAGAAAAAGCACAAACGACCCTTACTTTTAGGAAATTTTTGTTTCATATAAGCAATGTGATTCATAATAATAAGCCACAGTTCTTTTTTGTCCACTTCAGGATACCACACTTTATGCCTATCTTTTTTATGTTTGTATCTTAAAAATATAGAGTTAATGACCTCCATAATTTTACCTCTTTCGGAATTGAGATATTGAGTGTCGGTTTGGTCTTGTTTTTCTCTAAGCTCAGGCACACCACGAGCAGTTACCCAACGATCATTGACAAGATAGCGCCTTGTGTTGCCTTTATATTGTATTTTATACTTTGTTTTTATCAATTCTTTCTCTTCTATTCGCTAACGATTGCTTATAAGATTCATTTAATTCTCTTTGTTCTCTTTGTCCGTAAATTTCTTCCTTACGATTTTTCCAATAGGCATAAAAACCTTTATCTTTCAAATACTTAGCAATACGATCAGAAGAGACTTGACCGGTAACGATACAATCATATATAATTTCGTAAAATTTTTTGTCCATTAAAAAATAACTTCCATAATCAAATACAAGGTAATAAAAATAAACATACTCATCATTTGTATATCATAGGGAGAATTGTGCATGGCTTGACGTGTAGCACGACTTTTCAACAATAGCAAATTAATGAGTTTCATTTATCCTTTTCTCAGCTATATCGAAATAGTTTTTATCTAACTCTATTCCAATAAACTGCCTATTTAAATTTTTAGCTGCAACACCGGTTGAGCCTGACCCCATTGTAAAATCTAAAACAGTATCACTCTCATTAGTATAAGTTTTAATTAAGTATTCTAATAAAGCTATTGGTTTTTGTGTGGGGTGTAGTTTTTCTTTGTCATTAGAAAATTGAATAATAGTTCTAGGTTTTCTAGTTCCTTTGTTTGTTGTAACAACTTGTTCTATTTTTGATCTAACAGTAGAATTTTCTTTCTCTGTTTTTTGTTTTCCACTTGTTTGTTTGTATGCTTTTCCTATTGTTTCTTGAGGATTGTATAACATAGGTTTATTTTTAGAATAACTTGTTGGTGCATTTCCAAAAACAGATATAATTTCATGTACTTTTAAAGGTTGATAATTAGCAACAAGAAAATTAGCACCACTAGGTTTCTCCCATATCCAATCATATTTAAACCAATCTCCATTAGATAATCTTAAATTAGAACTAAAAGGCTCTGTTCCAAATAAAACAATAGAACCTTCTTTTTTTATAATTCTTTTTAACTCTATCCACATTTTATCTAACGGAATTACACTATCCCATTTGCAAGGTGTCGTACCATAAGGAGGATCTGTAAGGATTAAATCAACAGATTTATCTAGTAATGTTGGCAGCACTTTTAAACAATTGTCATTAATGAGTTTCACGTCTTCTCCTAAAGTAACTTCTCCATATCCAAGATCTTAAAATAGAGATACACATAAAAATAACAGCAATGTGAAAGCTCTCCCAAACCGTTGGATACATTCCAAAGAAAGGAAAAACAAACAGCTGCAACGCTGTTGCCAGGAATAATCCCGAGCCTACGTCTATAATGCTTTCTACAAGGCTACTAAGTTTCATTTTCTGCTTTAATAATAGCTCTTCCTATTTCTTCCGCGATTTGCGGGACGATAGAATTGCCCAATCCTCTAAGTCGGTGTACTCTGCCGGATACCCCATGAGCCACTCGACCCACGTCGGGTTCAATGTCCCACCACCCTTGTGTTCCTTGACTGCCATCGTTAAGCCTACTTGTTTGCCTAATTTGATTCGTCTCTGTATTGCTGGATCCGATAGGTTTCCTCGATCTCGATTGTCCGATGCGTTCGGTGTTGGCCACATCTTCGCTACCTTCTCCTCTAATCTTCCTCTGTCCGTTCCTCTCTTCTTGATGTTCTTCACGTCCTCCGACATCGCTGCTGAAGCTCTCGGTGTCGGCCACATCTTCACCGCTTTGCTGAGTCCTGCTCCTTTGCCTGTCTTTGGGTTGATTCCACTTCTCTCTGTTGAGGTTGGTGTCGGCCACATCTTCACTGCTAGTGTTAGAGGTGTTCCTCCCTGTTTGTATTTCTTGGTTCTCTCCGTTGCCGAGTCTTGTGTTGGTGTCGGCCACATCTTCCTGTCTTGATACTCCACTAAAGCGTCTAGCCTCACTCCGTATTTCTCCCCTGTCGTGTTGCTCTGACGATAGTATTTGCCGTCCTTCTCTTTTATCGTTCCGCTGCCTCCCTTGTAATCTCTGGAGCTCGGTGTCGGCCACATTAGATTCGGATGAGCTACCTGATCGTTGATGCTGATTGGCATCTTCTTTTCTAATTTCATCTTCATTCGCTGCTCCGAGCTTGCTCCCCTGTCGCAATGTGCGTCTGGAGTTCTCCATACTTTCATATCCGTTGTCGCCTTTCCGTATTTCACTTGTTCGGCTAAACTTCCTGGTGGTACTGTTTTCCGACCTATGCTCTTTCTGTATTCCTCTCGTCTCTTCATCGCTTCTGGAGATCTCTTGTCTCTCATCGTTGCTGACGGTGTTAGCCACATTTGATTCTTTTCGGTGGGCAATAATCCAGACTCTTTCTCTTCGGTGCGGAGCACCGACGCCTGCAGCTGGAATAATAAACGGTTGAACTTCGTATCCTTCGCTTTCCAAGTCAGTGCACACAGTCTCGAAGACCACGCCGTCTTGGATGTTAATAATTCCTCTGACATTCTCGCCAATAACGAACCTCGGTTTGAATGCTTTGATAATGCGAAACATCTCTGGCCAGAGATGTCTGTCGTCACTCGTTCCTTTTTGCTTGCCTGCGACCGAGAACGGTTGACACGGGAAACCTCCTGTGATGATGTCGGGAGATTCAATTCCATCTGCCTCGAGTCTTTCTTTTGTGATTTCTTTGACATTATTGTATATCTTAACTCCTTTCCAATGTTTTTGCAGCACTAAATTTGAAAACTTATCGTTATCGCAAAAGGCTACGGTTTTAAAGTGTCCTGTTCTCTCTAATCCTAAACTAAACCCACCCAAGCCACTAAAGAGATCTAGTATTTTTAATTTCATACAAGTTTAGAATCCAAACTTTTATTTTCAGAAATATTATAAACATCTTTTATGCCAGCGTTTTTAAGTTTTTCTAAATTTTTAGTATGAGACATTATACTTAAAGCTTTTTTGTACATTTGTCGTATACGTTCTCTAGTAACATTAAGATGAAGACCTACTTCTTCTAAAGTATGATCTGTTTTTAAATCAATACCATTTAGCATTCTAACAACAGTTTCATAACGTGTGGGAAGTTCTTTCAACATTTCTCTTAATATTTTCCCTGTATCCTTTTCCATAAGCAATAATTCATGATTTTTTATAGGATTGGATAGTTTAAGCATGTCATGTTCTTTAACTTTTTTAACAAAAGAAGTTTTAATAAATCCTTGTAGCTGCCTCTCTGTAAAAGCTTCCTCAACTGTAAGCTTTAAAATACTTAATATTTCTTCAGCAAGAGGAATTAAATTTCCTTTTTCATTAATAGGTTTTAATTTTCCTCTAAAAATTTCTGCTGTTCTTATGTAATCTAGTTGATTCATTTCAGCAAATTTCATAACACTTTTATAACCCATATCTTCCATTGCCGTTAATAACCGATCATTTCGTATAGTAACTTTTATTCTATAATCTCTCATATAACTCCTTTACTTGTGGTAGTTATTGGTTTAACGACTATGAACAACAGGATATCGAGAAAAATCGAACCAACGTCGGTGCTATACCAAGAGCCTACCACTACCCTAAAGGGACTACTTCTCTTATCCATTCCAAAATTCTTCTTTAGCCAATAGAGCAGCTTCTTTCTCTCGTTGTTCTAAAGGCAGTTTATTATCTTTACTGAGAATTTCTAAAAAATCCTCATAAAGTCTTTCCATTATTTCTTCGTTTACAAGACAGCTCATATTAATAACGAGCCGTTGATACAACGTATTTATAAGCTCCATTTTGAAGATCATTAGCTTCTTGTAGTTTTTGAGCTACTTCGCTTGCTTTGTTTGGATCAGAAACAACAGCTTCCATATATGCGTATACAGTTTTGCCATCAGCTTCTCTGATTCTAATTACTGTAGTTAGTGTTTTCATGTTTTCTCCTTTCTAGTTTATATTCTTTTTTGTTGTTAGCTTTACTGTGTATAATATCACAATACTCATCAAAGTAAGGATTTGTATCACTACAAGGTATTCCTCTTCTGTTACTCCAACGAGTAATTGCTGCTACTCTTTTATCTTGCCAACTTGTTTTATCTTTCATAATTATACTGTATAATCCTATATTAAGGTAATGTCAAATGTTTATTTTTTCCATCTACTGCAACATCCACATTCCAGCCTTTTTCTCTAAGTATTTTTTTACGTATTTTTTCGCATACATACTGAGAGTTGCGTCCTGCCATTTCACATATCGTTTGTAGATTTTCATTGTTGCTCGTTAAAAAGTTCCTCGCTGCTTGTTTACTTAACTCGTCCACATGACTCGAAAAAGCATCATGTACCGCTTGCGATAAAACGGCAGTAAAAAGTTTAGTTTCAGGAACTGTTCTACGAACATTCATTGAACTTGAATTGATCCACCGAGATCTAGCCATTAGTGTACTGTCTCCTTATCATTATAAGGTTTAATATCTTTTTCTGAGTCCAATATGGTTTTTAGCATTGAATGAAAACCCTCATCATCTAACGTTGTTTTATAAAGTCTTATGGCGATAGCCATCAACGTACCAGCTACCATTTGAGCTTCATACCTCTTCATATGGCGCAATGTTTCTTCAAATATTTTATCGTAAATATCTTGTAATTCTTTGTCTTTATTCTTTGGCATCTTTTAAAAATCTTTCTGTGTTGGTTGCATTTAATAATTCGTTATCTCGATAACCATTCGCTCTTGCCCACTCTTCGTGAAGTTTTTTTATATCTTCATTTTCTTGGCGTATACCACCCCAGTTTTTTTCTTTTCTTTGTTTGGCTTTTGTTATTTCTCCCCAATGAGCTTTGTTTTTAATATAATATTCGTGAGCTTTTTCTTTGTTGTGAGGCAGTCTACGATAATCTTTCATATAATTTTTTGTGAGCTCTTTACCATGCTCGCTGTGAGCCCATCTTAGTCGTGCACGTTTACGAGCTTCACCATATTTAAGTTCTATTTCTTTCACATGCCTGCTTTTCTTAAACGATTAACTTGATCTTCTATTTGTGTTGCTAGTTTTTTGTTATCAAGGACAACTTCATTTCTTTCTTCTTCTAATTTTCTATTTTCATCAATAAGAAATTGATAGTCATGTTGTCTCGTATAGTCACGAGATTTTAAGGTTTCTTCTAAATCCGCTACCTTGTTTTTAAGGTCATTGATTTCTTCTTTGGCTGCTTTCATTTCTGGTGAGTTCATACCCACAGCTTTTACAAGAGATGTTTCTAGTTCTGCATCGTGTACTTTAGTTTTTAAACCTGCAATTTCACACTGCAGCTCACCAATCTGTCGAGTTAAATCTAGTGGTCTTCGATCATCTTTTATTTTTTTAACATCAGTCACACTCATATTATACTTTCTAGCAATAGCATCTAAATCTATTGGTTCTTTATTTTGTGCTTTCTTTTTTATTATATTCTCGTACTTTGTCATAAATATGTTTTTTTATATCTTTATCTGTATTCATAATCGTTAGCACATCAACACCATTATAGGCTTTAACGTATGCATTTTGTGATACAGCAATGGAACTACCAGATGCAAGTAAAGCAAACTCACTGCAACTAGAGCATGTAATTAAGATAGCGCATAGCAAAAATATTTTTTTCATCATTTTTAATCTCACCTTGGTTATCGCACGCTTCACAATCAATAACTACCCTTAATTTTGAGGTAGTATCTTTAAAAATCTTACGATAACCGTTGCCTTTACAGGCAGGGCAAATAAGCTTATTGGGCTTTATCTTTGCCATTTTTCTCTTTGGATTCTATTTTAGTCCAAGCTGCAATTCTTGCTACAAGTCCTGCAACTTCAATGTAAGGTTTTTTAGCTAAATATTCTAAAAAGATTTTACGATCTTCTTCAGGTACTTTAAACATTAGATACCTTTCCATTTAGTCTTTTAACTTCTTTGTTGACTAAAATATTTATGGTTTGGCTTCGACTCATTATTGTATTTGGTGTAATGATCCGTCTTAATTTATCTATCTTTCCGTAAGTGTCTTTTGATAAAGAAACGTTTTTATATTTACTTATGTCCGTCATTGTTATATTTTCCTTTCAGTTAGTTTATAACTATATAGGATATTATTCATAAATTACAAGTTTGTCAATGAAGTTTTTTTTAATATTATGGGTGTGCTCAGCAATACACGGTTCTTGCATAGTGCCTCCAATAACAGTTCCTAGTGAGTATGATAGCCACACGGCGTGTGTCAGTGCAGGGTATAAAGAAGGCTATAATGTGTTTATAGCTATTGATAAAACATTGGCTGAAAAACAAAGACTTTTTGTAGCTTTTCATTGTAATGCAGAATCTAGTATTTAAATACAATAAAACCCGTAGACAAGTTGACCTTGTTTAGTGTATAATCCTTGCTCCTTGTCGCCTGTCGCTCGATGCTTGCTGTGTATCTCCAGCCACATAGAGCCTTGCTCCATACAACTTAACTTATTTTCGTATGGTATTTCTATAAACCCTAGACTTAGTATTATAATTAAACTCTTCATTCCATTTCCTTATTAGATTGTACCATTCTTCTTTGTATCTTTCATCTCGAGTCTTTTCCCAGTTTTTAGCTGCGTTGTCTATTTGTTGTTGTGTTGTCATTTCATAAATTCGGGTACGTCACGATTGGTGTACTTAGCAAAATGTTTTTTGGCATTGACGTAATAATTTTGGTACGCATCAACATAGCTAATTTTTTTATATTCATCTGGCATACATTGTGGTGGTGTTGTCATGTAATTAGAGTTACCTGTAATACCTAGTTTTTGTATATCTAGTAGCATAGTGTGTGATGCATGAATTTTATTATAACGGTGTGTATATTCTTCACCTAGTGCAAGACCATGTTCTAATGCCCAGGCAAAATTGTTATTGTTTTTATTAACCCAAAGAGTCATAGGGTGTTTGGGATAAGCTAACAGATAGCCTACATCGTGACCTTGATTGCGCACAGCAGTAGAGACCATTTGTGCAGTTTCAAGAACCATTTTAACAACGTGCTTGTCACATTGTAATTGTGCAGCTTTAACAGGATCTTTATCTAAAAAGAATATGTTCATAACTTTCTGTCTGTATTTGTAGGATATTATGTGTTAATTGTCAACCTTGACCACGTGATTTTTTACGCTTTGGAATGCGCTTAGAATATGACTTTGCGTGCCTTCCTGGCCGTTTTTTAGGAGTCTGTTTTTTGTAGTTAGATACGCCAAATAAAGGTCTTTTAGCCATGATCTTTATCTATGAGTGTATCTTTACCAATGGGTAGATATTTAATAACACCATTAATTTTTTGTTCAACGTCAGTGCCACAAGTCATACATTTATAATAGTCATTAACAATAGACACAAAGCTAGACATTTCTCCACAGTTTGGACATACACCTGGAGTGACTTCTGGATTGAGTTTTAATTTATATCTTTTAAACAGGCTCATACTTAGTGCTACCATTTTCTTTGTAAGCTCTCAAGTATTGTTTTCGATTGCCCTGAGTATTGAAGCTGCAGTGGACCCAGCCTGAGTTAGGTTCATCTTCGCCTTTCCAGTACTCAAGAATGAGTTGATCATAGTCTAAGTTTTCATCGATCCAATCAGCAAGTTCTTTATTGGATACGCCAAAGATTTCAAAATCTGAAGCCTCGCCTTTTGCATGTTGACTTTGTGTGGAGCTGCCTATGGCAACACACAGTTCTGGAGAGCGATATCCGCTAGAAACGCTTACAACCTGCCCAAAGTGGTCTCTAATTGGCTGTAGGATCATCTCACAGAGCGATTTCAGGTTTTCTTGGTGCTCGGTACTAGGGGTGTTATCTATGCCCTTTCTTTCGGCTGTTTGTGACTTTGTTAGCTCGTTAAGGCTAAAGTTTTCCGTCAGTTTCATCTGTTTTCTCCTGTAATTTATCTAAATCTTGTGTTGTGTATTCTAACTTTTGTAGCGCTCTTTTCAAGGCGGCATCTTTGACTTTACAGGCATCAGTCAGTTCATTATTTTGCTCTTTAAGAACTCTTACCTGTTCCTTATATTCTGATATAATTTCTTGGTAATCTGCTTTAGCCATTAGCCACTTCCTAAAACTTTAAGTATTTTTTTTCTACCTTGATATATTTCTGTTTCTGCTGTTACTTTTTTACAAGACATAAGAACGGTATCGGGATTTATTTCTCTCATCGCAATACGACGACTTTGTAAGCATTCTGACATCGTTTTTTTGTAAGTAAATTCAATCATATCTCCGTTTAAAAACATCATTAAAGCTACTACTACTTCAGTCATTAGTGTCCATTTCCATTTGCAAAGTTACGCAAATTATCTTTTAATTTTTCAACATCTCTTTGTGCTTTTTCCATGTCTTTTTCTAATCGTTCTATGTTGACCTGGTTGTGCATCATAGCATCAACTCGTTCTACTAACTTCTCGGTGGATTTGTATAAATCCTCCAACATCATAAATTGCTCCTGATCGATTGGTTTTTGTGTGCTAGCCTCAAGTAAATCTTGTTCCATCAATTGTTTTGATGTTTCTAAAAATGTAAGCCTTGTTGTAATCTCACTATAAGCCCAGACTCCTGCTGCGACAGCTACTAAGATAGATAGCAAATTACGCATAGGCATGCTGATTGCAGTGTTGTCTGATATTTTCATATTAGTTTGATAGTGGATTGCTCGTGCTTACTTT
>VTLG01015820.1_pt1 | contig 20411 bp, 25 predicted proteins | sample 4694571 | NCBI WGS metagenome assembly VTLG01 (sample SAMN12604809, study PRJNA352737) | marine metagenome | biome: ENVO:00000447; feature: ENVO:00000209|ENVO:00000569|ENVO:01000036; material: ENVO:00002151; isolation source: viral sequences binned using virsorter ... | reverse complement strand
GGTATTATAACAGCAACAAGTTTCACGGTTGCAGGAACTTCTCTTGCTGAAACTATTGCAGATACTGTTGGTGGTATGGTCAGTAGTAATACAGAATCTGGTATTACCGTTGCATATCAAGATGCTGATAATACTTTAGATTTTACTGTAGGAACATTAAACCAAGATACAACAGGAACTGCTGCACTTGCAGAAGGATTGACTGGTAACCCAACAATAACAGTTACCAAAGTAAATGTTGGAACTGCTGCTACTATTGCTGCTAATGGTAATGCTACCTTTGCTGGAATTGTAACTGCTACATCATTTACTGGAGATGGAACTGGTTTAACGGGTGTTGCATCTACAGACAATATTCAAACAGGAACTCCTGCAACATTTTTAAGTAATGTCAATATAACTGGAGTCGCAACTGCAACAGGTGGTCTTAATGTTGGAACTGCTGCAACAATACATTCTACAGGTGGTATAACTGCTGGAATTGTTACTGCTACAAGTTTTGTAGGCCCATTAACGGGTAATGTAACTGGTAATGCATCTGGTTCCTCTGGATCTTGTACAGGTAATGCTGCTACTGCTACAATCCTTGCTACAGCACGAAATATTGGTGGTGTATCATTTGACGGTAGTGCTGCAATTAATCTGCCAGGTGTTAACACTGCTGGTGATCAAGATACTACTGGTACAGCAACTAATGCAACTAATGTTACTGCTGCTGATGAATCGTCAGATACTACTTGCTTCCCCTTATTTGTAACGGCTGCAACTGGAAACTTACCACCAAAAACAGGTTCTAATTTATCTTTTAATTCATCAAGCGGAGCTTTAACTGCTACATCATTCAGTGGAGATGGTTCTAATTTAACAGGAACTGGCCCACAAGAAGCAGATACTAGTGTTTCATCTACAAGTGCAACAACAGTATTATCAGTTGCACATGCATCATATCGTGGATCATTTGTTAAGGTATTAATTACACAAGGTTCTGCATATCAGATGGGTAATTATACAATCATACATGATGGAACTACTGCATCAATTATAGAGGAATCTGCAATTGCTACAGGATCTATGTTAGGAACATTTAGTGCAACTATTAGTGGAATTAATTTATTAATGCAAGTAACTATGGGAAGTTCTTCTTCAGCAACCGTCACAGTCAAAGCAGATAATATAACAGTCTAATGATTACAATTTATAATGATTTTTTGAGTGAATCTGATTTCAAACCAATAAGAAATTTCTTTTTTGGCCCTGATATTTCTTGGCGTTGGTGTGATAATAAATCAGAACCTGCAGAATGTGATGAATTAGATAACTATCAGTTTTATCATATGCTTTATGAGTATAATGAAATTAAATCTGATGCTGCACAACTTCTAGTTCCTATTCTTGATAAACTCAATAGTGAGAAACTCATTAGAGCAAAAGTAAACTGTAACCCAAGACATACTAAGATTGTAAAACATGGGTTCCATATTGATCAACCATTTGATTGTATAACAGCAATATATTACATTAATACTAATGATGGGTTTACAGAATTCCAAAATGGTGATACAATCGAGAGTGTTGAGAATCGATTGGTAACTTTCCCATCACGATTACATCATACTGGCACAACCTGCACTAACCAAAAACGCAGGATAGTTATTAATTTAAATTATCATGGAATCACCTGCTGATCGCATCGCAGATGCACTTGAAAGAATTGCAAACATTTTAGAAACTGGTGCTCACATTAATATTGATCATGGCCACATTGAGCATATTGATCATGTAGATAATGTAGATCATAACCATGTTGAAGGTGATCTAAATACACACGCAAAGACTTGGTAAAATGCCTAAATCTATTAAGTTCACCATCAGACAAGATGGAACTGTAACTGAAGAAGTTACTGGTACAGTCTCTAATGAATGTGAAGAACTTACAAAATTAATAGACAATAAATTGGGTACCGTTACCCAAAAACTTTATAAACCAGAATATTATCAACAAACAATCCAACAAGAAAATGTCTCACTTCAGCACAATAAAGACCAAGCTTAAGGATCGTTCTAACTTACTAGAAGCATTAAATTTGCTCAGTTACGATGTTAAAGAAGATCAGAATCTTGTTATTACAAATCCTGATCACGCTGAGAATCATCCTGTGGTTCATGCGGAAATTGCTGTATCAAACGATATCGGATTTCGTTGGAATCAAGAAACCCAAACTTATGATCTTTATTCTGATCATGCTACTTGGAATCTTGATGTTCCTCCTTCTAGGTTCATAGATAAGGTTACACAACAATATGCAAGAATGACCATACACAATACTATTAAAGATATGGGATTTCAAGTAGCTGAGGAATGGGAAATGGATGACAATTCCATTGAATTAACCGTTACACGTTGGTAGCGATATAGATAGTAAGGATACTGATAAAAATCAGATGACCTATCCAGCACCAGACGAAATTCCTTATGATGTTTGGTTTGATAATAAAATAAACCCATTAGATCTTATGCCTATTGCCACTGACAATCCAAGACCTGAAGAAGAAATAGCAGATGATATTAATAATATGCATGAAAAAATGTATCGTATTGCTACCGCCAAATACAACCCCTTTGCCGTAGGTGGGTCAGAAAGTTTGAAAAAAGAATAATTAATATATATTAATTAGTTATTGGTTGCATTATGACTGGTGAAAAAACAAAGTGGATTGCCATTGGAGTAATCGGAAGTCTTTTTGCTTTATCTCATATAGGGATGATAGGAATGCTTGCGAAGAGAGAAAGTAAGTTTCCTGAAATAAATGTTCCTGTAGGGGATTACACGTCATATAATGTGATGGCAGGAAAGGATGGTTATAGTATTAACTATAAGGCAAATGATCCTACTGTTATGAGTGTTGATAAAGATATTAAAACAAAAGGTGGGTTTCTTGGGTTATCTAATAACACCACTAAAGTCACTGAACAATATGTTATGGATGGAGCATACCATCAAGGTGGGCCAACATCTAACCATAGGTCATGGCAGGATCCTGCAACACTGGGAGCAAGAAATAACGAAAAAAAGATTAGTGCAAGAACTGTCGCCTGTATCGAGGCAGCAGGTGGAGGAAGATCAACAGGAAAACTTGTCGGTGGTAGCGTTGGTGCTGCTGTTGGTTCTGGTCTCGCCTCTGTACCTTTTGTTGGTTGGGTTCTTGCTGGTGCTGCAACAATGATGGGTATGGAACAAGGTGGAAACATTGGTGCAGATATGGCACAAATGGGTAAAGATTGTGGGCCAGAAGTTGCAGAAGAGATAAATAATTAACGTCTTATTATTTTTATTTGTAAAATGGGGTGGTCACCAGCACAATTAGGTGCGTTAGAAAACTGTGGTATTCAAGTCGAAGATGCCACTGGAGATATCACCTTTCGTGAATTTGAAGTCGTTGATGTGATTAAACCAGAACCAATGAGGGTTCCACAGTCACAGATTCAATACGAAGACCCATTAAGAGAAGCAACCAAACTTCCCAATTATAATAAAGTAGGAAATATAATAGATGTATATCTTGCTTGGAGAGGATCAAACTACATGTTAAAAATGTTTTTCCCTTCAGTCAAGAAACCTTCACGCAGAGAAGTTCAGGATCAAGTGAGAAAAGTGTATCCTGGATCTAAACTCTGGAACTACCAAGTATCGGAACATGAACCTGGAGAACCAATCCTCCAAGTCGGAGGAAAGTAAAACTAAAGACTTAGAAAAAAGATTACAAAATTTAGAAAAAATACTAGACTTACAACAAAGAACTATAGAACACGATAGACAACACTTCGGACAAACATATGAGATGACTTAATTATGGCTGATCATGACATTTACCTTGGCAATCCCAACCTAAAGAAAGCCAATACTCCAATTGAATTTACTCAAGAACAAATTCTTGAGTTCATGGCTTGTAAGCATGATCCAGTTTACTTTGCAAAAGAACACGTTAAGATTGTTACTCTTGATGCGGGTTTAATGCCATTCGAACCTTATGATTTTCAAGAGGGTTTAATTAAGAATTTCCACGAGAATAGATTTAACATTTGTAAGATGCCTCGTCAGACAGGTAAATCTACAACTGTTATATCATACTTGTTGCATTATCTACTTTTTAATGATAGTGTGAATATTGGTATCCTTGCTAACAAGGCAGCTACTGCTAGAGAACTATTAGGTCGTTTACAGACTGCGTATGAAAATGTTCCTAAGTGGATGCAACAAGGTGTCTTGTCTTGGAATAGAGGTTCACTGGAGTTAGAAAATGGTTCGAAAATCTTGGCTGCGTCTACCTCTGCTAGTGCTGTTAGGGGTATGTCTTTCAATATCCTTTTCTTGGATGAATTTGCTTTTGTTCCCAATCACATCGCTGATTCTTTCTTTGCTAGTGTTTACCCTACTATTACTTCTGGTAAAAGCACAAAAGTAATTATAGTTTCTACACCACATGGTATGAACCATTTCTACCGTATGTGGCACGATGCAGAAAAACGTAAGAATGAATATGTTCCTACAGATGTTCATTGGTCAGAAGTACCAGGTAGAGATGAGAAATGGAGAGAACAGACTATTGCAAACACATCCGAATCACAATTCAAAGTTGAGTTTGAGTGTGAGTTTTTAGGATCTGTTGATACTCTTATTGCTCCAAGTAAATTAAGAACACTTGTCTATGACAGCCCTAAAAAAAGAAGTGCTGGAATGGATGTATATGAGGATCCCAAAGCAAAGCATGATTATGTAATCACAGTTGACGTTGCTCGTGGAGTTGGAAGTGACTATTCAGCATTCGTTATTATAGATATTACAAAGTTTCCCCATAGAGTAGTAGCAAAATATAGAAACAATGAAATTAAACCTATGTTATTTCCTAGTGTAATCTATGAAGTAGCAAAGAGTTACAATGAAGCATTTATTTTATGTGAAGTAAATGATGTTGGAGATCAAGTAGCATCAATTATTAATTATGATTTGGAATATGAAAATCTTCTTATGTGTTCCATGAGAGGAAGAGCAGGTCAAGTTGTAGGTCAAGGATTCTCTGGTAAAAAGACTCAACTTGGAGTTAAGATGTCTAAGACTGTTAAAAAGGTTGGTTCTCTTAATCTAAAGACTATTATTGAAGCTGATAAATTATTATTCAAAGATTATGAAATATTAAGTGAACTTACTACATTCATCCAAAAAAGCAACTCATTTGAGGCAGAAGAAGGATGTAATGATGACCTTGCTATGTGTCTTGTAATATATGCATGGTTAGTTGCACAAGATTATTTTAAAGAACTTACTGATCAGGATGTTCGTAAAAGATTATATGATGAACAAAAGAATCAGATAGAACAAGATATGGCTCCATTTGGGTTTGTTTCTGATGGATTAGAGAGTGAAAGTTTCGTCGATAAAGACGGAGATCGATGGCATACAGACGAATATGGAGACCGTTCATACATGTGGGAGTATATGTAAACACCCAAAACAATAAATAATTTTTAGATAAATCTGAGAATCGGAGAACAAAAGCATGGCTACTCCTCAATTGTCTCCTGGTGTGTTAACCAGGGAGGTTGACTTAACAGTAGGAAGAGCTGATAATGTATTGGACAACATCGGTGCAATAGCAGGCCCATTTAGAATAGGCCCAATCGACGACCCAATTGATATTTCAACTGAAGAAGACCTAATTGCTACCTTTGGTAAGCCATTGTCTACGGATGCTCAATATGAGTATTGGATGAGTGCAGCGTCATACCTTTCATATGGTGGCGTTTTAAAAGTTGTAAGAACAGACAACACTAACTTAAACACTGCAAATGCTGGTGTTGGTATTGCTTCTGAAACAACGACAAAAATTAAGAATTATGATGACTACCAAGCAAACTGGACTTCAACGTCTGATTTCTCTTGGGCAGCAAAAACTCCTGGTTCTTGGGCAAATGGTTTAAAGGTTTGTGTTATTGACGATCTGGGAGACCAAACAATCGCAATTACCACAACCAGTCCTGGTGACTATGGTGCTAAAGTTGGTCATGGTGTTACTGCTGCACTTTCAAGTGTTGTAATACCTGGTGCTGGAACGACTTCAACATTCAATGGATATATTAAAGGTATCATCACTGGTGTTTCTACAGACGCTACTAATGGTGCTTCATCTATCGATGTTAAAATTGTTTCCCGTGTAACTGGTGCTGCTGGAACAACTGGAAGTTATGCAGAAACTAAAATTGATTATAAAGAAGGAACTAGATATGCTGGATTCCAAGCATCTGATAGTCTTTGGTTTGTAGATAACGTTGGTTTTAATACTGGTGCTCCAAATGCTCCTGCAACTGCAGTATATGCAACAGCTGGAACTGTATCAGACTGGTATAACAATCAGACACTTACATTAGATAACGCAACTATTTTCTGGAAATCTCTTGCACCAAAACCTGCTTCTAACGTTTATGTAACCGATAGAAATGGTGAAGGTGACGGAATCCACGTTGCTGTTGTTGATGATTATGGAACAGTTACTGGAATTAAAGGTAACGTAATTGAGAAGCACGTAAGTCTATCTAAAGCAGTAGACTCAATATCTGCAGTAAATTCTCCTCAAAAGAATTACTACAAACAGTATATTGCAGATTTCTCAGACAATGCATATGCTGGATACAATCCATCAAGTGCTGCTGATACTTATCACAATACTACTCCAACTGCAACTGGATTTGGAACTGCATTTACTCCATTCACGACTGCTCAAGGTCTTTGGAGTCAGAATGCTCAAGACACTACATTCTCTGCAATAGGAAATGTAACTTATACACTTGGTGGTGGTGAAGACTACTCCGCAGGTGTTCCGTTGGTTGGTGGTAACGGTGGAATGACCGCTACTTTGGGTGATCTAATCACATCTTATAATGAGTTTTCTAATACAGACGAAATTGCAGTAGACTACTTAATCATGGGGCCTGGTCTTGGATCTAAGGATCTATCTCAGACAAAGGCAAATAAATTGATTGCAATTGCTGCAGAAAGAAAAGACTGTGTTGCGGTTATCGGGCCTCATAGGGCAGATATTGTAAATGTTACAAACACAACAACACAAACAACTAACTTAATTAATTACTTCGCACCACTTACATCATCATCTTATGCAATATTTGATAGTGGTTATAAGTATACCTATGATAGATTTAATAATGAGTTTAGATACGTTCCATGTAACGCTGACGTTGCTGGTCTGATGTGTCGCACAAATATTGTTGCGTATCCTTGGTTCTCACCTGCTGGTCAGCAGAGAGGTATGATTAATAATGCTATTAAACTAGCATATAATCCTACTAAGGATCAAAGAGATCAACTTTATCCACAAAGAGTCAATGCCATAGTTACAAAACCTGGCACTGGAACAATGCTCTTTGGTGATAAGACAGGTCTTGCTTATGCATCAGCATTCGACAGAATCAATGTTCGTCGCCTGTTCCTAACAATTGAGCAAGCACTACAAAGATCTGCTGAAGCACAACTCTTTGAACTTAATGACGAATTAACAAGAGCCAACTTTAGAAACATTGTTGAACCTTATTTGAGAGATATCGAAGCAAAACGTGGTCTTTACGGATTCCTAGTTGTTTGTGATACTTCAAATAACACTCCTGATGTTATCGATAATAATGAATTTAGAGCAGATATCTTCTTGAAACCTGCCAAGTCTATCAACTATGTAACTCTTACATTCGTTGCTACTAGAACTGGAGTTTCGTTTGAAGAAGTCGCTGGTCGAGTTTAATCCTATCAATCATCTAAATAACTAACAAGGAGAGTAAAGAATCATGGCAACATCCAGAGAAAACAAAACAATTTCTCAGTTTAAGTCAGCACTTATTGGTGGAGGAGCAAGACCCAATCTGTTCGAGGTAGAGTTAACTACTCTACCTGCAGGTATCGATTGGGATGCAAATAGTTTCCGATATATGTGTAAAGCGGCTCAGCTGCCAGCACAAAACATCGCTAACATTGATGTTCCATTTAGAGGTCGTATTTTTAAAATAGCTGGAGACCGCACCATCGATACATGGACTGTAACTATCATCAACGATGAAAGTTTTAATCTTAGAAGAGCATTTGAGCAATGGTCAGAATTAATCGCTAAGTTGGATAACAACCTTGGTGCAACTGATCCATCAGCATATATGACAAATGCAAAAGTATTCCAACTAGGTAGAGGATCTACTAAGAGTAGTCAAGACAGTACTGGTGAAACAAACTCAGTATTAGCAGAGTATGAATTTGTTGATATATTCCCAACAAGCGTAGCGGCTATTGACTTATCTTATGATTCAAGCGATGCTATAGAAGAGTTTACCGTTGAATTCCAAGTGCAATCCTTCAGGGCAATTGCGGCTGGCGGTTCAAATGGCTAACTAAATAGCCCTAAGGTAGAAAATAAATCATGGCAAAATTATTTGGGTTCTCAATCGAGGACACCGAACCACTATCTCCGTCTGCGGTATCTCCCGTTCCTCCAAATAATGAGGACGGGAGTGACCACTATATGAGTAGTGGTTTTTTTGGTTCTTATGTTGATATCGAAGGTATCTACCGAACTGAATTTGACCTTATTAAAAGGTATCGGGAAATGGCACTTCATCCAGAAGCGGATAGTGCAATTGAAGATATTGTAAATGAAGCAATTGTTTCAGATACAAATGACACTCCAATACAAATCAATCTTGATAACTTAAGTGCCAGTGATGGTATTAAAAAGAAAGTTAGACAAGAATTTAAACATATTATAGATCTATTAGATTTTGGTAAAAAATCACATGAGATCTATAGAAACTGGTATATTGATGGTAGGATCTACTATCATAAAATCATTGACTTGAAAAAACCTGAAGAAGGTATTCAGGAGTTACGTTATATTGACGCAATGAAAATGCGTTATGTTCGTCAAGAGAAGAAGAACGCAGATGATAAGTATAAGGTGAAGTTGAATAGCGAAAATCCTATGGATTACGCATTCCCTGAGATAGAAGAATATTTTATCTACAATCAAAAAGGAGGATATCCAACTGGTAATATTAATGCACAAGGTGCAAGTCAAGGAATAAAGATAGCAAGAGATGCAATTACATATTGCACTTCTGGATTAGTAGATAGAAACAAGGGGTCAACTCTTTCATATTTGCATAAAGCAATTAAGTCAATCAACCAACTTAGAATGATTGAAGACTCACTTGTTATATACAGATTATCAAGAGCACCCGAAAGAAGAATTTTTTATATTGATGTCGGCAATCTACCAAAGGTTAAAGCTGAGCAATATCTCCGAGATGTGATGATGAGATATCGTAACAAACTTGTTTACGACGCTAACACTGGGGAGATCCGTGATGACAAAAAGTACATGGCAATGCTTGAAGATTTCTGGCTCCCTAGAAGGGAAGGAGGCCGTGGAACTGAAATTTCTACTTTACCAGGAGGTCAGAACCTTGGTGAAATCACGGATATTGAGTACTTCAAAAAGAAATTATATAGGTCGCTCAATGTACCCCCATCAAGAATGGATGGAGAGGGAGGATTCAACTTGGGAAGATCATCAGAGATATTAAGAGATGAATTAAAATTCACTAAATTTGTAGGTCGTTTAAGAAAAAGATTCTCTAGAATGTTTGACGACTTCCTTAAAACCCAATTAGTTTTGAAGAATATCATTACTCCAGAAGACTGGGAAATAATGAGTGAACACATACAATATGACTTCTTATATGATAATCATTTCTCAGAATTGAAGGAAGTTGAGTTGTTTAATGAAAGAATCAATGTTGCTGCTACTGCAGAACCATACATTGGTAAATACTATTCTCAAGATTATGTAAGGAGAAATATTCTTCGTCAGACAGATGAAGAAATCCTTGAAGAGGATAAGAAGATTGAACAGGAAATTAAAGATGGTGTTATTGCAGATCCAACTATACCTGTTGATCCAGAAACTGGATTACCTTTAGATGGTAGTGCAGATGGAATGGGTATGGGTGAACCAGTAGCTGAACCAGATTTAGAAGGAGAAACCATAGGTAAGGAGTTACCTAAAGGTGGTGAAATATAATCCACACTATTGATAGTGTATAAATACTTTTTGACTGTTATTTTTATTAACTAAATACGATGCCTGAGAATGAAAAACCTGATATGGATTCTGTGCAATCTGAATTGATGGATATGATTACTAAAGATGAATCACCTTCACAAATTAGTGATCGTATTAAAGATATGCTGTTTTCAAAATCAGCAGAAAGAATTGACGCATTTAAACCTGAAGTAGCCAATAGTTTATTTGGTGACCAAGAGGTTGAAGATGAAGTTGAAGATGAAATCGAAGTTGATGCTGAACTTGATACGGAAGCTGAAGAGGAAACTCCTGTAGCTGCTGAAACAGGTGCAGAATAATTTTATAAATAACTAGTAAAATGATCCAGAGTTATAAGTAATGGCACATAGACCCGTCGGAGCAGGACAATCTTTTGCAACTGCAGCAGTGGCTTCAACGTCATCTGCCTTTAATGTTCAATCTAGTGTCTTGAGATTAGTGACTACAGATGCACCTGCATTTGTTGCAATTGGAACTGATCCAGTTGCTAATAACACTGATTATTATATTCCTGCAAATACATCTGCAACTCTTGCTTTAACTAAAGCATCTCAAAAAGTTCAGACTATAACAAAAGGAAGCACTACATTAATTGATTGCCCCGAAGGAACAGCGATGCCATTTAACATTGGTGATCGTGTTACTTTAACTGCAGCAAATGATGCTAACTGGACAACTTTAATTAATGACACTCAAGTAACTGCTGTAAATACAACAGCAGGTGTAAGTGGTTTCTTTGGTACTAGGATAACAGTTGAAGCTAATACAAGTGGTATTAGCACTGCATGGTCTCATGTTGATTCAACATTAATCAGATCTCAAAAAGTATCTGGTATTTCAACTGGTGGTTCTAAAGGTGCAGTTTACATACAACAAGTTCAAACAACAGGGGATGCCTGATGAAACTGATTAGAGAAGAAATCGAATCTGTTGAATTTCTCGTCGAACAAAAGAACGGCAAGAAGTCAATGTATATTGAGGGCGTTTTTCTACAGGGAAACATAAAGAACCGTAATGGTCGTATGTATCCTATGGAAACTCTTAGAAAGGAAGTGGGTCGCTATAGCGAAAACCACATTACTTCAGGAAGAGCACTCGGTGAACTTGGTCATCCAGAAGGCCCTACTGTTAACTTGGATAGGGTATCACATAAAATCGTTTCTTTAAAAGAGAACGGTTCAAACTTCATTGGTAAAGCAAAGATACTTTCTACACCAATGGGTAAAATTGCATCTTCACTAATTGAAGAAGGTGTTAAACTTGGCGTATCTTCTCGTGGTGTTGGTTCACTTCAACAAACGAAAGAAGGCTATTCTGTCGTAGGTGAAGATTTTATGTTAGCAACTGCTGCTGATATCGTTGCCGATCCTTCAGCTCCTGATGCATTTGTATCTGGAATTATGGAAGGAAAAGACTGGGTTTGGGATGGTGGAATTCTGCGTGAGAGGTTCGCAGAGAAAACCTACAAACACATTAATACATTAGTTGATCAAAAACAACTAGACGAGAAAAAGTTGAATTTATTCAATGATTTCTTATCAAACTTATAAAACTTCTAAATAAATATAGATTTTAATTACAAGAATCGGAGTCGTACAAATGTCTCGTGGTAAAAAATTACAAGAAATGGATGAGTCTGTTGCTAACCCTAGTGTTAGTCAATCTAAGACTGCTGTGAACGCCAACGCCAAACCTGGTGATCCAATGCCTAAATTAACTACTGGTGGCACTGCCCCTAGTTATGAAGATCTAGGCGGACCTACACCAGAAAATTACAAGGTGGATGACGATTCAGCAAAACTCAAAACCCCAGGTGCATCACTTAAGCAAGTGAGCGATGTGGTTACTAACCGTAAAGGTAAAATGAAAGCTGAAGAGACAGAAGTTTCTGATGAAGTAATTGAAGAAGAAGAGCAAACTACTGAAGAAGTTGTCGCAGAGGAGGAAACTGTGGAAGAAACGGTTGAAGTTAACATTGAAGATGATGTTAATGCCCTACTAGGTGGCGAAGAACTCTCTGAAGAGTTTAGAGAAAAAGCAAAGCTTGTATTCGAGACTGCTTTGAATTCTAAAGTTTCCGAAATTCATGAAGCTTTAGAAGCAAAATACCAAGAGACACTTGAAGAAAAGATCGAGGCAGAAAAAGCCGCACTTTCTGAGCGTGTTGATAACTATCTTGAGTATGTTGCAGATGAGTGGTTTAACGAAAATGCCCTTGCAGTTGAGCAAGGTCTTAAAACAGATATGACTGAATCATTCCTTGAAGGAATGCGAGGTCTTTTTGAAGAACATTATGTATCAATCCCTGAAGACAAATATGATGTGCTTGAAAGCATGGTAGAAAAACTAGATGATATGGAAACCAAGCTCAATGAGCAGATTGAGAAGAACGTTGGATTAAACAGTCGCCTTGGCGAATCTGTTGCTAATGGTATTCTTGAATCAGTTTCTGACGGATTAGCGTCTACTCAGAAAGAGAAGCTCGCTTCACTTGCCGAAAGTGTAGAGTTTGAAAGTGAAGAATCTTATCGTGAGAAGTTGGAAACTTTGAGGGAATCTTATTTCACTTCACAAGTAACACCAACAGCTAAATCTGAATCACTTTCAGAAGGAGTTGATATTTCACCTGAAAATGCAACAGGTTCAATGTCTGCTTATCTGAAGACACTTTCAGCATTTAAGCAATCCTGAATTTAATATTAATCAAACGTAAACTTATTAGGTAACCCTACAATGTTCCAATCAGAACAGTTGCAGGAAAAGTGGGCTCCGTTATTAAACTATGAAGGTCTTGATCCTATCAAAGACAATCATCGTAAAGCGGTTACCGCAGTTCTGCTAGAAAACCAAGAGAAATTCCTCCGAGAGGAGCAAGCCTTCGGATCAGGTCTAAACCTGATGGAAGCAGTCCCAACTAACTCTGCAAACGCTGCAGGTGCTAGTGGTGGATTTGGCGGTGGTGCTACCGCAGCAGGCCCAGTTGCAGGTTTCGACCCTGTGCTAATTAGCCTCATTCGTCGTTCTATGCCTAACTTGGTCGCATATGACCTTGCTGGTGTTCAACCGATGAGTGGTCCTACTGGCCTCATCTTTGCAATGAGATCACGTTACACCAATCAGTCTGGAACAGAGACATTCTACAATGAAGTAGATTCTGCGTTCTCAGGTCAAGATGCTGGTAACGATGAAGAATCTGGCTTTACCGATGGTAACGCTGGTATGGGAACTACATCACAAAGTGGTGCAAACCCTGCTGTTCTGAACCCTGTTGGTTCTGCGTCTACTCGTGGATACAACACTGGTCAAGGAATGGTTACTGGAGACTCTGAGAATCTCAGTGGAACTGGTAATGATGCCTTCAACCAGATGGCATTCAGCATTGAGAAAGTAACAGTTACTGCGAAATCTCGTGCGTTGAAAGCTGAGTACAGTTTAGAACTTGCTCAAGACCTTAAAGCAATTCATGGTCTTAACGCTGAAGCAGAACTTGCTAACATCCTTTCTACTGAAATCCTTGCTGAAATCAACAGGGAAGTCATTAGAACTATCTACAAGGTTGCCGAGCAAGGTGCTGTTCAAAACACTGCTACTGCTGGTGTATTCGACTTAGACATCGACTCAAACGGAAGATGGTCAGTTGAGAAGTTCAAAGGACTTCTATTCCAGATCGAGAGAGATGCGAACGCTATCGCACAAAGAACTCGTCGTGGAAAGGGTAACATCATCATGTGTTCTGCTGACGTTGCGTCTGCACTAACCATGGCTGGTGTTCTTGATTACACTCCTGCTCTTAACGCTAATCTTAACGTTGACGATACAGGTAACACTTTCGCAGGTGTGCTACAAGGTAAGTATAGAGTCTACATTGACCCTTATTCTGCTAACCTTACTGCTGCTAACGCTGCACCTACAGGTGGTAACCAGTATTATGTTGTTGGTTATAAGGGAACATCCCCTTATGATGCAGGAATATTCTACTGCCCTTACGTTCCACTACAGATGGTTCGTGCCGTGGGTGAGAACTCCTTCCAGCCAAAAATTGGATTTAAGACAAGATATGGTCTTGTTGCAAACCCATTCGCTGAAGGAACCACTCAAGGACTTGGCGGTCTACAAGTTAACGCTAACCGTTACTACAGACGTGTTGCTGTTAAGAACCTCATGTAAGCGAGACGCTTATATACTTTCAAAGACCTCCTCTTGCAGGGGGTCTTTTTTTGTGCTATAATATTGGAGTCGTAAGTTTTCGCTACCTATGACTGCTCTAGCATACTCTTTGGTGGGTTCTGCACTAGGGGCGACAAGAACCCACCGTCTTTATATTATTAGTTTGTATGCCAAAGATAGCAGTAGTTGGTGGTGGTAATGCTGGATGTTTCACTGCATTGTATTGTGCATGGAGAGGGAAGCAAACTAATTCAGAAGTAGAGTTAATATATAATCCAAACATACCACCAGAAAAAGTTGGTCAAGCAACAGTATTAGAACCACCAGGTTTATTGTGGGCTACGACTGGGTTTAACTGGTATAATAACAATATAAATGCCACGATGAAGAGTGGTATATTATATGAAGGTTGGGGTAAAGTTAATAAGAAAGTATTCGCACCTTTCCCATCAGACAGTATGGCAATGCATTACTGCCCTTGGGAAATGCAAAAAAGTATCTTACAATCTGGTCATTTTAAAGTAACAGAAGGTGATGTAGATCCTGAAGATGTAGATGCTGATTTTGTATTTGATTGTAGAGGTAAACCAAAAGACTTTCTAGAATATGAAGAATTAAAGAATCCAACTAATGCATGTATTCTAGGAGAACCAAATTGGAATACTGCAAAGAATCCTTGGAGCAGACATGTGGCAACTCCTGATGGATGGGCATTTGTTATACCAACACGTAAGAAATCACCATCACATCAGTATTCTGTTGGTTATTGTTATAACTCAACCATAACACCTAAAGAGGAAGCAGAATATAATTTCTTAGAAATGTTCAATGTTGAAGTGACAAATCATATTGATTATAAAAATTATGTCGCAAAGAATCCAATCAAGGATGGTAGAATATTCCTGAATGGAAATAGATTATTCTTCTTAGAACCATTAGAGTCATCTTCTACTCAGACATACATTGAAATGGCTAGAGCAGTATTTGATTATTACTTACAAGAAAAATGTAGTGCAGAATTTGTTGCGAATGATATTAAAAATTATATCAATCAACTTAAGAATTTTGTTCTTTGGCACTATCAGTTTGGATCTAAGTATGATACACCGTTCTGGGATTATGCAAAAGCATTTAGATTTGAGGATCCAACCTTTGATAAGTTTTTAGGGTATAGTCAAATTAGTGATTGTATACCAACATCAAAGTATGGTGGAGCAACAAGGGATAAGTTTTATGGTCAATGGCCAGCATATTATTTTAAAGTATGGAATGAAGGGATGAATATAAAACTAAATACATAAGGAGACCTGCATGAACTAATGGCAACGAGAAAGGCACAAATTGAAAATAGGAATTTTTTATCTCCAGTAGGTTTTAAATTCAATCTGCAAAGATCACCAGGTGTTGCATATTTTTGTAATCAGGCAAACATTCCTGATTTAAATCTTGGTGTTGCAATACAACCAAACCCACTTAGAGATCTTCCAACACCTGGTGATAAAATTGATTTTGGAGATTTAAATATTAGATTTTTAGTAGATGAAGATCTTACTAATTACATGGAAATTCAAAAGTGGTTAAGAGGATTAGGATATCCAGAAAGCACAGAACAGTTTGATGAGTGGGAAAAATCTGGCACTTCTACAATACCTAAAACATACAAGAATACTGGAGATCAAATATATTCTGATGGAACTCTTCAGATTTTAAGTAGTAATATGGTAGCAAAGTTTAATGTTAATTTTAATGAATTATGGCCTTACTCTTTGACAACTATGACTTTTGATGCTACAGATACTGACATAGAATACTTTACAGCAGACGTATCTTTCAAGTATACTATGTACAATATAACCGATACTGCTAACAATCCTTTATGAGTATAAATCTTGAATCTATTCAAGAGATGTGGGAAAAAGATGCAAAGATAGACAGAGATAATCTACATGAAGAATCTTTAAACATCCCCTCTCTACATGCAAAGTATTTTGAATTATATAATACAATCTTCTTATTAAGAAAGAAGGCAGAACAACAAAGAAAGAACATCCGTCATGAACGGTATGAGTATTTTAGTGGGAAAGCAGACCCAGAAGTATATCAAAAAGATCCTTTTGGAAAAAAGATAAGAGATAAAGATACAATGACCAAGTATCTTGATGCAGATGAGAAACTTTCAAACTCATCTCTTAAGATAGAATACTATGATACGATGCTTACATACATTGAAAGTATATTGAAGGTGGTGCAGAACAGAACTTTTCAAATAAAAAATGCAATTGAGTTTATGAGATTCCAATCTGGATTGGGTTGACAAGGCTATCTAAATAGAATTAGATTCATGGGCCTATGTGATTGATTCCTCAGCTAATGTTGTTATAGGAAAGATGAATGAGGTGTTCTTGCAGATTAATGCAGAACCTCATATTCAGTATGAACTACGTGACCACTTTACTTTTGAAGTAGAGGGTGCAAAGTTTATGCCACAATACCGTAAAAGAAATTGGAATGGGGAAATACATTTATTTGATTTAAGAACAAAAAGAATTTATATAGGATTACTCGATAAAATAATATCCTTCTGTAACAGACACGATTATAGTTATAAGTTTGTAGATAATGAATACTATGGTGCTCCCTTTGAAGTTAACAATGGGATATCATATGAAGGTGTTACGGATTATATGAAATCCATATGCTCTCATCCCCCAAGGAAATATCAAATAGAGGGAGTATATGATGCTCTAAAACATAACAGAAAGCTACTGATATCACCAACTGCTTCAGGCAAATCTTTGATGATTTACTCTCTTGTAAGATACTATGTTGATAGGCAGCAAAAAATTCTCTTAGTTGTTCCAACGACATCTCTCGTAGAACAGATGTATAAGGACTTCGAAGATTATGGTTGGAATGCTGAGTCATACTGTCACCGTATCTATGCTGGAAAAGAAAAAACAAATGAACTTCCTGTTACTATAACCACATGGCAATCAGTCTATAAATTAGAAAGATCATTTTTTGAAGATTATAATGTAGTTATAGGAGATGAAGCACACCTATTTAAAAGTAAGTCATTAGTATCTATAATGACAAAGTTACATCATGCTAAGTATAGGTTTGGGTTTACGGGAACTTTAGATGGAACACAGACCCATAAGTGGGTGTTAGAGGGGTTGTTTGGGCCATCATATAAAGTAACGAAAACAGATGAATTAATGAAGCAAGGTCATCTTTCTCAGTTAGATATTCAATGTTTAGTATTGAAACATCCTCCTCAGAAATTTGAAACTTATGAAGATGAAATACAATATCTCATCTCACATGAACAGAGAAATAAATTTATAACTAACCTAACTTTAGATTTAAAAGGCAACACGCTCGTATTGTATAGTAGAGTGGAAACACATGGTGCGATACTTTATGATAAGATAAATACTAATAAGCAAGGTGACAGAAAGGTCTTCTTTATTCACGGTGGAGTGGATGCTGAAGAAAGAGAATTGGTTCGTGAAATTACGGAGCAAGAAAAAAATGCAATCATCGTCGCATCCTATGGAACATTTTCTACAGGGATCAATATTAAAAATCTCCATAATATTATTTTTGCCTCTCCATCAAAATCTAGGATCAGAAATCTCCAATCAATTGGTCGAGTTCTCAGAAAAGGATCTAATAAAATTAAAGCAATCCTTTATGATATTGCCGACGACTGCTCCCAGAAATCAAGAAAAAACTATACCTTAAATCACCTCATAGAGAGAATTAAAATCTATAACGAAGAAAATTTTAATTATGAGATAATAACAATTCAATTAAAAAAATAATTATGGAAGACGATTTTTACGCAACAATTAAATTTAAAAATGGTGAAGAGATCTTTGCTAAAGTAGCAGCCTCTGAAGAAGAAGATCGCACGATGCTTGTAATATCTTACCCCATTACTACTGTTGAAATAAAATCAAGAGGTGGAATCGTTGGTTATAAAGTAGAACCTTGGTTAAAGACTACCAAAGATGATATGTTTATTATTAATATGGATAATGTTTTAACGATGTCTGAATCTTCAGATCTTCAAATGATCAATATGTTTCAACAATTTGTTCAAGACCAAGCAAGAGATAGAAAAGGCCAGCCTAAACTAAGTAGAAAAATGGGATATATCTCTTCTGTAAATGATGCTAAAGATATCTTAGAGAAAATATATAAGTCTAATCAAAATAAAGAAACAAGCTAAAGCCTTTTCATGAACCCTGACAGAGTTATTCTACATATTATTTGAGAACTTGTCAAGTAAATTGATAAGTGTTATAATATCTACATAATAGTGATAATGACTTATGATTAAAACAGGCACTATGGCGAAACGAAAAAGGTCAGAACACTATGTTAACAACAAGGAATTTCTTGCTGCTTTAATTAGATATCAAGAAGATATTGAAATTGCACGATTGCAAGATAAACCAAAACCAGTTATCCCTCGCTATATTGGTGATTGTTTTTTAAAGATAGCAAATCATTTATCATTTAAACCAAATTTTGTTAACTATATGTTCAAGGAGGATATGATCTCAGATGGAATCGAAAATTGCGTTCAATACATTCATAATTTTAATCCTGAGAAATCCAAAAATCCTTTTGCTTACTTTACGCAGATTATACATTATGCGTTTCTCCGCAGGATACAGAGAGAAAAGCGTCAGTTAGAAATTAAGAATAAGATACTTGAAAGATCTGGCTTCGATGAAGTATTTTCTGGAGATTCAGTTGACGGTGGAGACACTTCCGACTATAATCAAATTAAAGATGCTGTTCATTCGAAGTTGAGATATTAATGATATTAAAACAAGAAGTCATTGACAAGATTCAATTGGCAATGCTACACACCAAAATGAATGGTGAAACCAACTGGAAAGATGGTGATGAGATAGATGTTTGTCTAGGTGGCACATTTGCAGGTGATAAGTTTATTAGTATTATAAACAGAACTCGTAGTAACACGACTAAACAATGAGATTCAAAGCACTCGTTCATGTCAGATTGAGAGGATCTGTATCAGATGCTGCTGGTAATGCAGTGATGAATAATGTCAATCGAATTGCCCCCAATCTTCAACCTCATTTGTTGAGGATAGGTAAAGCAATAGACTTTTGGTTTGATGCAGAAACTGAAGAGATAGCAAGAGAAGAGATGGATCTTCTTTCTGATAGGATGCTTGCTAATACTGTGATAGAAGATTGGGAATATAAATTAGAAGAGACTGAAGAGACAGGAATAGGAAATATATCAAATGATAATGCAGGAACCTCAAAACATCATTTGTTTGAAAAATGAAGATAGCAATTATTACAGATCAGCATTTTGGTGCAAGAAAGAACTCCAAACATTTTCATGAATACTTTTTAAAGTTCTATGAGGATGTATTTTTTCCTACTATAGAAAGGGAAGGTATCACCACGGTTATTGATATGGGTGATACTTTTGATAGTAGAAAGGGTGTTGATTTTTCTTGTCTAGGGTGGGCTAAAATCAATTACTTTGACAGACTAAAAGAATTAGGATGCACGGTTCATAGTATTGTTGGAAATCATACAGCATACTATAAGAATACCAATGAAGTAAATGCTATTGATTTACTACTTCGTGAGTATGGTAATGTAAACATCTATTCTGAAACAACACCTATAGAAGTAGGTGGTTTAAGTATTCTTCTTGTTCCTTGGATTAACAGCGAGAATGAAGAAAGAACTATGGCGATGATTAATAAAACAAGATCTCCTGTTTGTATGGGTCACCTTGAATGTAAGGGGTTTAGAATACATAGGGGATATGTGATGGAGCAGGGAACTGATATAAATGTTTTTGATAAATTTGACAAAGTTTATTCTGGTCACTATCATACTAGATCGGATAATGGAAAAATCTTTTATCTTGGAAATCCTTATGAGATGTTCTGGAATGATTTAAATGATACTAGAGGTTTTCACCTCTTTGATACAGAAACTTTGGAGCATACTCCTATAGATAATCCTTATCGAATGTTCTATAATATTTACTATGAGGATACCAATTAT
>VTLG01001046.1_pt1 | contig 20411 bp, 32 predicted proteins | sample 4694571 | NCBI WGS metagenome assembly VTLG01 (sample SAMN12604809, study PRJNA352737) | marine metagenome | biome: ENVO:00000447; feature: ENVO:00000209|ENVO:00000569|ENVO:01000036; material: ENVO:00002151; isolation source: viral sequences binned using virsorter ... | reverse complement strand
GATAATATAAATTTACTTATAGATGGAATAACTATGATGCAGGGTTCTGCCCTTGAAAAAGCTAAAGACACTGACAGAATTTTAACAGCTCCAGAAGCAATTGATAGTACAAAAGATTTCATTACTAGAGGAATAAATAAATTAGGTAGAATATTTGACTAAATTACAATAAAAGGAAGTTATGGCCATAGATAAAAAAATACAACCAGAGAATGCAGAGTTAGAAGCTCAAGAAGAAATTATAGTTGATGCACCTGGAGAAAAAGAAGAAATAAATATTGAGATGACTGAAGATGGTGGAGCTCTAGTTAATCCACCTTTACAAGCACCATCTACTGATTTTTATGCAAACTTAGCAGAAGTTGTCAGTGATGATGAATTAATGAGAATATCAAATAAATTATTAGGTGAGTTTGAAGATGATAAAAGTTCACGAAAAGATTGGGAAGAAGGTTTTTCAAAAGGTTTAGATCTTTTAGGTTTTAAGTATGATGAACGTTCACAACCATTTCAAGGAGCAAGTGGTGTTACACATCCACTATTAGCAGAATCAGTTACACAATTTCAAGCACATGCTTATAGAGAAATGTTACCAGCAAAAGGACCTGTCGATGTAAATATTGTTGGTGAAATTACCATGGACAAAGAAGCACAAGCAGAACGTGTAAAAGATTTTATGAATTATCAAATTGTTAATGTGATGCAAGAGTATGATCCTGAAATGGATCAATTGCTTTTTCATTTACCTCTTGCAGGTTCAGCATTTAAAAAAGTTTATTATGATGCTGGATTAAATAGAGCTGTTGCAAAATTTATTCCAAGTGAAGATTTAGTTGTTCCTTACAACGCTACTGACTTAATGTCAGCAGAACGTATTGCCCATGTTTTAAAAATGTCAGAAAATGATTTACGTAAAAAACAAGTATCAGGTTTTTATCGAGACATAGATTTAAATCCAGGTATCTCTGAAGATAATCCTATTCAAGAAAAAATGGATAAACTTGAAGGTGTGCAAAAAACAGATGAGGAGTATGACTTTAATCTAATAGAGTTTCATGCTGAATGCGATATAGAAGGCTTCGAAGATTTAGACAAGAACGGAGAACAAACTGGAATCAAACTTCCTTATATTATCACAGTTGATCAAAACTCAGGAGAAATATTATCTATCTACAGAAATTACAAACCAAACGATCCAACAAAACAAAAGATACCTTACTTCGTACACTTTAAGTTTTTACCTGGTCTTGGTTTTTATGGCTTTGGTCTTATCCATATGCTTGGGGGTTTATCAAGAACGGCCACTTCAGCGCTCCGTCAACTTATTGATGCGGGAACATTGTCAAACTTACCAGCAGGGTTCAAGGCCCGTGGTCTTAGAATCAGAGATGATGATTCACCAATACAGCCAGGAGAATTTAGAGACGTAGACGCACCAGGCGGTGCAATTCGTGATGGCTTAATGCCATTACCATACAAGGGACCTGATCAAACATTATTTCAACTTTTAGGATTTGTCGTACAAAGTGGTAGAGAGTTCGCTTCTATTGCTGATCAAAAAATTGGAGATGGTTCACAAGCCAATCCAGTTGGCACTACTATGGCATTATTGGAACGTGGTTCACGGGTCATGTCAAGTATACATAAAAGATTGCATTACGCACAACATATCGAGTTTAAAATTTTAGCAAGAGTATTCGCTGAATACTTACCACCAACATATCCGTACGCTGTACGTGGTGGAAATAGACAAATTAAATTAGCAGACTTTGATGATCGTGTTGATGTAATACCTGTAAGTGATCCAAATATCTTTTCGATGACTCAACGTATATCGTTGGCTCAAACACAATTACAATTAGCTCAAAGTAATCCAGAGATTCATAATATTTACGAAGCATATAGAAGAATGTATATGGCTTTGGGTGTGGATGGTATAGAAGCAATCCTCCCGCCTCCACAACCTCCTGTCCCTCTTGATCCTGGAAAAGAAAATTCTAACTCACTCAAAGGTATTCCCTTCCAAGTGTTCCCGGGTCAAGATCACAGGGAACATATTAATGCTCATCGTGCTTTTATGTCGTCGTATTTAGTAAAAAACAATCCGCAAATATTATTAATTTTACAAAGTCATGTATCTGATCATATTTCACAAGAAGCAAAAGAAGAAATTGAAACGAAGAATGCACCACTCATTCAAGAACAAGCAATGAAATTTGGTGGACAAGTCCCACCAGAATTAATGCAACAGTTCCAAATGCAAAATGAAAAAGAAATTGCTGCACTTGTTGCAAAAAGAACTGAAGAAATGGTAGCAGAAGAACAAGAATATTTAGAAGCTAATCAAGCTGATCCATTACTTGAGCTTAAAAAACGTGATTTAGACATTCAAGAGTCAGAAATACAACGAAGAGCTTTTGATGATCAACAACGTTTTGAATTAGATAAAGAAAAAATTGATGAACAAGAAAAAATTGCTAGAGAAAAAATACAATCACAAGAAGATATTGCTCAACTTAGAGCAAATGTTAACTTAGCAAAGCAGAAAGGTAACTAATGGCAACAGGATTATCAGCAGCAGAAATACGAAGATTAAAAAAACAACTTAAAAATAGAAAAAAATCTATAGATCCAAAAGATATTGCAAAATTATTGAAAGCAGGTGTGCAACCTTCTCAATATAGATCATTGCAAGGCTTTAAAAAAGGCGGTTCAACGTCTAAAAAAGTATCTAAAGTGATGAAAGAGTTTAAAGAAAAAAAATTAAACATTGGAAAGTCAAAAAAGAAGGTAAAATCACGAAAACAAGCAATAGCTATTGCTTTAAGTGAAGCAGGTAAGTCTAAAAAACGTAAAACTTAGTTGTAAAACTGATGATTGTGTCTAATATTAACAATATGAATACTGCAACCGAAAGATTACAGCAATTTTTTGATAATTTATTGGCATTTTGTGATCAAACTACTAAAAATCAAGAAGATCAGATACTTTTAGCGGGGTCCATGATGGCTGTAGCTAAAATATTGTATCATAATAACTTATCAGAGATAGAGTTTCAAAAAATTATGGATCATAATGGAAGAGACTTGCTAAATCTCATAAAACCAACTATACATTAGCCATGTCTGACGAAAATTTACAAACTGCTACAAAAGCTTTTTTAAAATTACTTGAAGCTCACCCAGCGGGAAAAAGTATATCTACTTTAGCTAAGTTTGCCTCTGAAAAAACTATGGAATTAGTTGGTAATTTAAATGAAGACGAAAAAAATCAAATAAACAAATCTTTAAAAGACGAAAAATTAAAAGATAGTGAAAATAAAACTTCAAAAAAAGAAACAAAAAGATCAATAGGACCCGCAGGGGCATCAATAGTAAGTGATGATGGTAAAAGAATAAAAACAGCTAATTTAGCAAAAGGTGGTTTCCCTGATTTATCAGGTGATGGTAAAGTTACTCAAAAAGATATTTTAATGGGTAAAGGTGTAATTAAAATGAAAAAAGGTGGTATTGTTAAAAAGAAATCATCTAGAACAAGAATTGCCAAAAGAGGTTTTGGTATTGCAAAGAGAGGTTATTAATGAAATTTAAAAATGCAAAAATGACGGAAGTTCCTCAAAAAAATCCTTTTCCAAACAGAGGTACAGCTTCAACTGCTGAAATAAGTATTTCTCCTTTTGTTGTAAAAGATAACAAAGGAACTGGACCACAGGGTCAAACAAGTAGAATGCAAATTAAAAAAGTAGCTTTTAAAGGCATAAAATAGTATACTTCGCTACTTTAACAAAGGAGGTTTTATGAACCTATTAAAAGATCTATGGGACCATATTAAAGAATGGTCAGATTGGAAAATGAAGGACTGGATAAAAGCCGCTATTGTAGCGATTGTTGTTCTCTGGGTAATTAGCTGGATGACAGGCGGAGCAGCATAGTGCTTAATCTTATCGGTGGCTTACTTGGTGGTGGAAAAGGTGGAGCCTTAGCAACCATTTCAAAAGTTGTCGATGAACTTCATACAAGTGAGGAAGAGAAATTAGATAAAAAGATTTTAATGCAACGCTTACAACAAAAGCTTGCAGAAAAACAATTAGATGTTAATGCAAAGGAAGCCAGCCATCGCAGCGTATTCGTTGCTGGCTGGCGACCGGCTATAGGATGGTGCGGAGCCCTAGCCTTATTTTTTGCTTTTATATTATCACCATGTATTGAGTGGTATGCAAAATTTTCAGGTATGGATATTGTACCACCTGCCATAGAAACTGGGCCCTTACTAGCTATAGTCACCTCAATGCTCGGGGTAGCCGGCATGAGAAGTTTCGAGAAGGCAAAAGGAATTGCTAAGTGACATACGACGAATTAGCTGGTTCAGTAAAATTATCCGAGGGGTTTAAAGACCACGTCTATATGGATACCGAAGGTTTCGCTACGATTGGCTGGGGCCATAAAGTTACTCCTGATGATAGTTTTGAAGAAGGTAAAACTTATACAAAAGAAGAATTACAAGAAGTATTTGATAACGATTTAAATAATGCGATTGGTAAAGCTAGAACACTTATGGAAAATAATGGTGTTTCTGATTTACCAACGACTGCACAGCACACTCTAACGGAGATGGTGTATCAGCTTGGCCCTACAGGCGTGTCCAAGTTTAAAAATATGTGGAAATGCCTGCAGGACCGAAATTTTGAAGGTGCGAGTTTAGAAATGTTGGACTCGAGATGGAATCGTCAAACTCCAAATCGCTGTAAAAAATTATCGGATCAAATGAAATCATGCGCTTAGAAAATTTTTTTACAGCTTATAAAAAAGATTTAATTAGTAGACAAAAGCAAGTAGAAGAGTCTATATTAGGAGGGTTAGTTAAAGATTGGTCGGATTATAAATATTTGACTGGAAGATTAGCAGCACTTAAACAAGAAGTACAGGAACTCACGGACCTGCTAAAGAAAACGGAGCTAGAAGATGACTAAAACAGCAAGTAAAATACTTATGCCAAAACATGTATGGGACGGTAAAAGTGTAGAAAAAAAGAAGAACGAATTAGAAAAAGTACCAACTCCAACTGGGTTTAGAGTAGTTTTATTTCCTCTTAAATTACAAGGTAAAACAAAAGGTGGTATTCATTTAACAGATGAAACAATTGAAGAATCACAAATTACAACAAATATTTGTAAAGTTTTAAAAGTAGGTCCTAGTGCTTACAAAGATAAAGAAAGATTTCCTGATGGTCCTTGGTGTAAACAAGATGATTGGGTGATAATAACTCGTTATGCAGGATCTCGTATTAAGATTGATGGCGGTGAGTTAAGAATCGTAAACGACGATGAAATAATCGGGACGGTAGATGATCCTAGAGACATTTTGCCCGCTAACATATTATAAACATGGAGAAGTCTATGCAACAAGTGCAATCAGAACAAGATAAAATGGTTCCTATTGATACTTCTGGAGAGTCAGTAGAAATAGAACTTAAAGACGATAAAGCTGTCGAAACAAAAGAAGATACAAAGGAAGAAATTGTTGTTGAAGAACAATCTCAAGAAACAAAAAAAGAAAATGAATTAGACCAATATTCTGATTCAGTAAAAAAACGTATTGATAAACTTACAAAAAAAATGCGTGAAGCTGAAAGAAGAGAACAAGCTGCAATTGAATTTGCAGAAAAAATGAAAAAACAAAACGAAGATTTTGAACAAAAAGTAAAAGATCTTGATACTGGTTATACAAACGAATTTAAAGAAAGAGTTAATACTCAATCTGAAGTTATAAAAGATAATTTAAAAAGAGCTTTATCATCAAAAGATAATGATGGTGTTGTAAAAGCTCAAGAACAATTAGCACAAATTGCAATTGAACAACAAAGATTAAAAGAAGCAGAAAAACTTTTAGTTGAAAGAGAAAATTCTTCTCAAGAAACAAAAATAGAAGCTCCTAAACAACAAACATATAAAAGACCAGATCCTAGAGCAGAACAATGGGCTGAGGATAATGAATGGTTTGGAAAAGACGAAGTAATGACTTACGCTGCATTTGGTATTCATAAAAGACTTGTAGAGCAAGAAGGGCTTGATCCAAAGTCAGAAGAGTATTATAGTAGTTTAGACTCTCGTATGAGAGAAGAGTTTCCTCAAAAATTTGGGGATAATACAAAGAGCAATCGTGTAGTTCAGACGGTTGCATCTGCAAATAGATCTACAAAATCTGGACGCCGCACTGTGAAACTCACACCCTCACAGGTAGCTATTGCAAAAAAACTTGGTGTGCCACTTGAAGAGTACGCAAAACACGTGAAGGAGGCGTAAATGACTACAAAAGGAATTAAAAACCTATCACGCAAACAAGAAACCCGTGAAAAGGACGCTCGACCGAGGGGATGGGTTCCTCCGTCAAATTTAGAAGCACCTGAACCACCTGAAGGTTTTCACCATAGGTGGGTAAGACTTGAGTATCGTGGCATGGCTGATGAAAAAAATGTTATTGGCAGGTTACGAAGTGGGTATGAATTTGTAAAAGCAGATGAATATCCTGATAGAATGGATTTACCATCTATCGCTGACGGCAAGTACAAAGGTGTTATTGGTATTGGTGGGTTAGCTTTAATGCGTTGCCCAATTGAGGTGAAAGAGGACCGAGATGAATATTTCAGAAATCTTACTAATCAAAAAACAGATGCCATTGAAAATGACTTACACAAAGACGAGCATCCAAGCATGCCTATCCATCAGGAAAGGCAAAGCAGAGTAACTTTTGGAGGCAAAAAGTCTTAATGAGTAAGATTTTAGTCTCTGAATAAGTAAAAGGAGACTGATATGGCTAATATAGATGCCGCTTTCGGTTTACGTCCAATTGCTAAAGTAGGTTCGGCTCCAGGTGGGACAACTGGAACGACTAAATACTCTATTGCTGATAACCAAAGTACTGCGATCTTCACTGGCGACCCCGTTAAATATAAATCTGACGGAACAGTTGAAGTAGCGGCTGCTGGTGAAGCATCATGCGGAGTATTTATGGGATGTTTTTATACAGATCCAACTACAAGCAAACCGACGTTTAAAAATTACTTTCCAGCATCGTTATCACCTGGTGATGCGATTGCTTTCGTAGCAGATGATCCTGATCAAATGTTTGTTGTACAACAAGATTCAGTTGCTTCAAGTTTATCTGGTGCGAACATCAACGAAAATGCGAATCTCATTTTCGGTTCTGGTAGTACCACTACGGGTCTATCTGGAGTAGAAATAGATTCCAGTTCAGCAACAACAACAGCTACCCTTCAGGTTAGAATCGTTGCTGGTTATGAGACTCCAAGCAATACAATTTCCACTGCAGCAGCAGGGAATAACAGTGTATTTGTTGTGAAGATCAATAACCATCAATTAGGCTCTAGCACTGGAACAGCTGGCGTATAGGAGGTTATTATGGCTATTAATAGAGCCCAATTAGCGAAAGAGCTAGAACCTGGCCTAAACGCCTTGTTCGGTATGGAGTATTCTCGTTATGAGAACGAGCATGCTGAAATTTTTGACAATGAATCAAGTGACAGAGCTTTTGAAGAAGAAGTAATGTTAGTTGGCTTTGGCGAAGCAGCAGTAAAGCAAGAAGGTGCAGCAGTTCAATTTGACACTGCACAAGAATCTTTCACTGCTAGATATACTCACGAAACTGTTGCGTTAGCATTCAGTTTGACTGAGGAAGCGGTCGAAGACAACTTGTACGATACTTTATCGGCTCGTTACACAAAATCATTGGCACGTTCAATGGCATACACAAAGCAAGTTAAAGCAGCGAACATTTTAAACAATGCTTTCTCAACTGCTGGTGGTGATGGTGTTTCTTTAGTAAACAGCGCACACCCAACTGCTTTAGGTGGAACTTTTTCAAACATAAGTTCAACCAATGCTGACTTGAACGAAACCTCATTAGAGCAAGCAATGATTGATATTGCAGGCTTTATCGACGAAAGAGGCTTAAAAGTTGCAATGCAGGGAAGAAAATTAATCATCCCAGTAAACACGCAATTTGTAGCGGATAGAGTGTTAAACTCTACTCTTAGAGTTGGTACGTCTGATAATGACATCAACGCAATGAGAAACATGGGTATGTTACCTGATGGATACGTGGTTAATCACTACCTATCAGATACTGATGCATTCTTTATTAAAACAGATGCTCCTAATGGATTTAAACACTTCGTAAGAGCTGCCCTTGCTACTGGCATGGAAGGTGATTTCGATACAGGAAACATGAGATATAAAGCACGTGAAAGATACAGCTTTGGTTTCTCAGATCCTAGATGTGTATACGGATCTCAAGGTTCATAAGAATTAACTAAATCTTTCTTAGGTGAAGAAGGCGGTTGCGAGACCGCCTTTTTTATTATACACTTCTCACAAGTATCCTAGATTAACAAAGTCGTGCACACTGGCTAGGCAGACGTGTATAGAGACTGCATGACAAGGGCTATACAACCAAGGAGGCAATATGGCTAACCCACATTTCCAGAACATGATTCTATGGGCAGGTAACACAGATGCTACTGAGTACAAAAAGAATCAACCAATGTTCCAACCGTATCCATCAGATCAAACTTTTTATGGATATTTTAATGACTTCATGACCTACAATGCAGGGGATTGGACAATTACAACAACTGAATCGGGCTCAGGCGATGCAAGTGAAGCACTTACATCTGGAGCAGGCGGTCAATTATTAATTACAAATGATGATGCTGATAATGATTTAGACTTTTTACAATTAAAAGGTGAATCTTTTAAACTAGCTTCAAATAAATCTGCATACTTTTCAGCAAGATTTAAAGTAAATGATGTTGATCAATCCGATTTCGTAATGGGATTACATATCACTGATACATCACCATTGGATGTAACAGATGGTATTTTCTTCATTAGTGCAGATGGCGACGCAGGATTAGATTTTCAAGTTGAAAAAGATAACACTGCAACAACAACTGAAGACGTTGCTACAATGGCAGATGATACATTTATTACTGTATCATGGTTTATTGATGCAAATAGAGATGCTGTTTATTATTCAATTAATAACGCTGCTCCTCTAAAATCTGCGGCAACTAACCTACCTGATGACGAAGAACTAACAATTTCTTTCGGTATTCAAAATGGTGAAGCTTCTGCTCAAACAATGACAGTTGACTACGTAACTTGCATGATTGAAAGATAGGAGTTGTAAATGTACGCTTTAAAAAACAAACAGTTGACAGCAAGCGGACAAGTGACAACTAAAGTATCGGCAGGCACTAATACACTTAGTGCTCCAGCTAGAGTTGTTGGACTTAACATTAGATGTGGTGCAACTTTAGGCAGAGTTGATTTAATTGATAATGGTTCAAGTGGAACTGTTAAATTTACAATTCCAACTCCAGCTATAGGTTCAGGCGAAGATGAAATTTTACAAGTTAGTTTTCCAGATCCAGGAATGAGATTTGAAACTGATCTTTACTGTTTCTTCAATCAAGCTACACATGTAGAAGTCTTATATGGCTGATAAACAACCACGTAGAAATAAAAAAAATTTCCGCCCTACTGAAAAGGGGGCGGGAATGACTCGTGCTGGAGTTAAAAAATATAGAGCCATGAACCCTGGTTCTAAATTAAAAACAGCAGTTACAGGTAAAGTTAAAAAAGGATCTAAAGCTGCAAAAAGAAGAAAGTCATACTGTGCAAGAAGTGCAGGACAAATGAAAAAATTTCCAAAAGCAGCAGCTAATCCTAAATCAAGATTACGACAAGCAAGAAAACGTTGGAAATGTTAAATGAGAATTCTTTTTCTAGCATTATGTTTTGTTTTAGTTTTTAGTGCAATAACTAGCGCTAATGGTGCAGATACGAACACTGTGTCTTCGACGGTAGTGACGGATAAATCGGTACCTACCGCAAATTCACCAAGTGTTGTTGTAAACAATTCTGATGTCTGTAAGACAGCTGCGGCGGGTGCCGTGCAAACTCAAATTCTAGGGATTAGCAGCGGAATTACTATCACAGACGAAAACTGTGAACGTATAAAATTATCACGCTCACTTTACGCATCAGGTATGAAGGTTGCAGCAGTTAGTTTGCTTTGTGGAGACCCCAGAGTTTGGGATGCGATGCATATGGCAGGGACAAGTTGCCCTTACATGGGTGCTATCGGTTCGGAGGCTGAAGAAGCTTGGAAACAAAACCCTGACATGATTCCTGAAGGAAGTGTAGTGCTTGCTAAAATGGAACAAGAAGAAGAAAAAATAAAAAAATCACAAGGATTAACAGATGGTCAAAAATTTCTCAAATTTGTTATATTGGGTATGGCTATGCATTCTGGTATCGTGGCATTCGCCCCTTAGAGCAGAATGTCCTGTCACATCCACAGGATTATGTACGCCAGGAGTTGAAGAAACCATTGTTATAGATGAAGTAGAAACCATTGAATATGAAGCTGATGGCTATACAGTCACAACCGAAACTACCACTACAACCACAACAGTAACTACAACAAATCCAGATTCAGGAGATATTCTTGATGGAGATGCTGGTTATGTCTCATCATCAAAATATGAAGGTGACATGGATTTGGACTGGGGAGGACAAGGTCCAGCAAGTATGCCGTCTGGAAATTCTTGTTATAATTTAGGCACAGATAAATGTGCTCAAATAACTGGATCAGGTAATTCAACATCAACAATGGGTGTATCTGGTATGGGAACAACATTTATTAATACAATAGATATATCCGAACTTGATATAGAAAATGGTGGTAGAACTAATTATTCTATAAAAGTTGATAAGAGAGATCCTCAAGATCGTATTTATATGCATATTACAGGGCGTAATGGTAATACAAATATATTTCAAGGCACTGACATCTTATCTGAATCTGGTGTAACCAGTGGTTATCAAGAATACACAGGTGGATTTGATTTTGCAGGAACAATTACAAAATTAATTGTAGAGGTAGGTGGAAGGGATGTGTCTCTTGCAATCGGACCGCTTTTTGACGATGTACAAATAAACGTATTATACAACGTAGTTTCTACCATAGTTACAGAACATATACTTAGTGTTGAAATGTGGGTAGCTTATGGAGGAAGTACAGAAACAGAAGTCATAGATATTGTAGAAAATATATTTGAACATAATGATATTGTAGTTCCTGATGCTCCAGGAGATGATATGTATTTTGAGCCAGAGTTTGATGAACCTGATATGGAAATGTCTTATGAAACTGTAGAGATGGAAATGGATTTTGAAATGGATTTCAATATGGAAATGCCTGACATGGAAATGGATTTTGAAATGCCAAATGTTACAGTAGAGGAAGTTGAAGTAGCTGCGATAGAATTTGAAATGGAAATGGAAATGGAAATGGAATTACCAGAAATGGAAATGCCAGAACCAGAAATAGAGATGCCTGAGCCAGAAATAGAAACTCAACCGGAAATAGAGGAAGTAAAAGAAGAACCTATGGAAGAAACACAACCGGAACCAGAGCCAGAACCACAACCGGAACCAGAAATAGAACCAGAACCAGAAATAGAGATGCCTGAGCCAGAAATAGAAACTCAACCGGAAATAGAGGAAGTAAAAGAAGAACCTATGGAAGAAACACAACCGGAACCAGAGCCAGAACCACAACCGGAACCAGAATTAGAACCAGAACCAGAGGAGGTACAAAATGAACCTACTGAAGAAGATATTGAAGAAACTGAAACTAATACGCAAGAAGAGCCTGAGCAGGAAGAGAGCGTTTCAGAGGCTGAAGGAGATGAGGAGCAACCAGAAGATATGGAAGAACCAGAAGATAAGGGTGAAACCGAAGAGAAACCTGTAAAAAAACCAGAGTCTAAAAAGGAAAAAGCAGCGAAGAAAATTGTAAAAAAGATGGGGGATAAGGGTAGATATGATTCAACAAATCAGTTAAAAACATTAATAGTCATGCAGGTATTGGGTGATACTAAAACTTTTTTTGATTCACAAAAAAAGTTAAATGATAGAATGGATTTTTTTACGGATTATATGATACCAGATAGTAAAATACAAAATAATAATATAGCACAATGGTATTTATTTGCTGGTAGTGACGGCTTAATAAATGAAATGATAGATAGTCAATGGCAACAGAGGTAGAAGTAGGCGGTATTAAATTTAGAGGTGGCAAAATATTTGTCATACTTACAGCATTAACCACAGCAGGTGGTGCTTTATGGGGTGGTTTCGAATTTTACAAAGACTACCTTAACATGAAAGAACAAATACAAAATTATGTGGCTCCAGACTTATCAGAGTTTGACAAGAATATTGCTCTGACAAAAGAAGAAATGTCTAGTAAAACAGAACTGTTACAAACAGAAATAGAAATGTTAATGGGTGAAATGGAAATGATGATGCAAGAAATAAGACTTGTTTCCGATGTGGCTAATGAATTAAAAAATGATTTACGTCAAGATGTTCGTAGAGTTGAATCAATTGTTAATGATGTTGAACAACAAGTAAAAGAAGATTCTAGAGATAATGCTAAAGATTTAAAATCTACAATTGATACTTTAGAAAATGATATGAAAAAATTAGAAGATAGAATAAAACAAGCACAAAAAGAATTAGAAGAAAAAATAGATAAAAGGATTAAAAGAGCATTAGAAAATCCTTTAGGAGGGTAATATGAAAATATCGGACAATACAAGTGTAAGTATGCCTATGAGAAATCTTCTTAGTATACTTGGAGCTACAGCTCTGGGTGTGTGGGCTTACTTCGGTGTGATAGAACGTTTAAATAATATTGAAACACAAGGTAAGTTAATGTTATCTGACGTCGAGAAAAATACAGAGTTTAGAATTAAATGGCCTAGGGGTGAAATGGGAAATTTGCCAGCTGATAGTCAGCAGGACATGTTAATTGAATTTATGGCAACTCAAATTGAAGCTATGCAAGAAGAAATGGAGGGAATGATGAGCAATACCGTAAACATAAAAAGAGCACAACAAGATATTGAAAAATTAATTGCAGATACAGAAAAGCTAGAGGATAAAGTGAGGGCAAATGGAAGTCATTAGCGTAATCCTTATGTTTGTTTTTGGTAATATGAATGATCAAGCAAATCAAATGACACAGTATATTCCTATGGAGTCATTATCTAAATGTATGAAAGAAGTAAGATTACTTAAAAAGAAAAATACAGGATATGACAAGGATGCTTTTTGTGGACCAGGCATTGTACATATAGAAGACGGCGAAGTCATTGCTCTTTATAATGAAATACCAGAAAATGCTACGATGATAAAAAAAGACATAGATGCAGAAGCATTTGAAAGATGGGCGCTTCGTGCAAAAGCGAAGTGGGATTAATGGAACCAGTAACTATAGCATATATAATCTTTGGAACTTTATGGGTTATGGGTGCTATTACTTATTTATAAAATATGGCGATAAAATTACCAAACAATCAATACTTTACACCAGTCAAAAAAAGGACTAGCATAGGGCGTTCTTCACGCACAAGGCCGAAGAATAAAAACAAAAGACGTCAATATGTCAAATACAGAGGTCAAGGCTAATGGGTAAATTGTGTCCTAGAGGTAAAGCAGCAGCTAAAAGAAAATTTAAAGTTTATCCAAGTGCATATGCTAACATGTATGCAAGTGCTGTTTGTTCTGGAAAAGTAACACCTGGTGGAAAAAAGAAACCAAAGAAAAAAGCTCATGGCGGAATGATTGAGTCAAATAAAATTTCACAACAAAGAAAAAAAGTTTCACAATTTAATAAAGGTGGAATAGCAAGAGGTTGCGGTGCAATAAAAGAAAAAAAACGCAAAAAAACAAAATATAGATAATGGCTAAGAAAGGATTAAGAGCATGGGTGAAAGAAAAATGGGTAGATATTGGAGCTCCGAAGAAGAACGGAAAATATCAACCATGTGGAAGAAAAAAGGGGAGCAAGAGAAAATATCCAAAATGCGTTCCACTTGCAAAAGCCACACGAATGACAAAATCGCAAAAGGCGAGTGCTGTCAGCAGAAAGAGAGCTGCCGGTAATCCTGGTGGCAAACCAACTAATGTCGCAACATTTACAAAAAAAAATAAAAAAAGACGTACGTAAGTGGTCAAAAGAATTTTTAGAAATACCTAATAAACATTTAGGTGGGTTCCCGGCATGTCCATTTGCAAAGAAATCATGGAATGATGATAAAGTTGTTATTGAAACTAAAAGAAAATTTAAACAATACAAATCAGAATTAAATACACATTTAAAACAATTAGACTTTAATGTGCATGAAATATTAATTTTTTGTGATCCTTATTTTAACTATACATTAGATGAATTTCAAGGCATTATAGATGACTATAATGATTGGTATAATAAAAAGAATATATTTTTTATGGGTTTTCATCCCCTCAATCCAGCCAACGAGGAAGAGCAAGAATTCTTGGTCACTCCTAATGGGAGTACCCCTATTGTAGAAAGTGATTTAGAATATTCAATGATGCTCATACAAAAGTTCTCGCAATTACAAGAAGCTTCTGATAAACTGCACAGAATTGGTTATTATAAAAAATGGCCAACTGGGTACTATCAAGACGTTGTGGTATCAAGACAAAAAACTTATAAACGAATATTCGGAGGTAATTATGAAAGTTAAAAAAAGTGCAAAAATGAGAGGCGGCGGAATGGTTCCAATCAAAATGCGTGGTGGAGGCATGATGAAAGGCAAAAAGAAAAAAGTTTCTAAAAAGAAAAAGAAAAAGAAGTAAGTAATGCCAACTTACGCTTCAACAGCAACCTTCGATTTATCTATAGATGATATAGCAGAAGAGGCATTTGAACGTTGCGGTTTACAAGTACGTAGTGGATACGACTTAAAAACCGCACGACGTTCTCTTAATCTTTTATTAGCTGAATGGGCTAACAGAGGATTAAATCTTTGGACTATACAATTACAAGAAAAAACTATTGCAGCAAACACCACAAATTTATCTGGTTCAGATTTATTTGGCTCAGGTGCTAATGCTGCTCAAGAAATAATTGATATTACAGATGTCGTTATATCAGATAGTAGTAATAATGATTATTCTGCAACATCAATTAGTAGATCAACATATTTTAATTATACTGTTAAAACGACCAGCGGAAGACCAAGTCAATACTATTTTGAACGTACGATAAACCCAAAACTATATCTATATCCTGCAGCTGATACAACGTACACTCTAAAATATTATGCTCTTCTTCGGATGAAGGATGCGGGCGCTTACACCAATAATGCTGAAATTCCTTTTCGTTTTCTTCCATGTATGACTGCTGGATTAGCTTATTACATAGCTATGAAAAAAGCGCCAGATAGAATCCAATTATTAAAACAAATTTATGAAGATGAGTTTCAAAGAGCAGCTGATCAAGATGGTGAAAGAACAAGTTTATTTTTAACTCCTAAAACTTATTTACCTGGAAGTTAATTATGGGAAAATATGCATCTGGTAAGTTTGCTAAAAGAATATCAGACAGATCTGGTATGGCTTTTCCTTATAACGAAATGGTTCAAGAATGGACTGGTTCATGGGTACACATTAGTGAGTTTGAACCTAAACAACCTCAATTAGAACCATTGCCAATTGTAACAGACCCACAATCTTTACAACATGCAAGACCTCAAATCGCTAATTCGAGAGTTTTTGTAGGAGGTGACACTGGTCCTATAAACTCTGGAAGGACAGTAGTAAAACCTTCAACTGGTGATGCTGCTTATGACAGTGTTGGTTTTGGTACAACTGTAAATGAGTTTCAAACACTTGATATGCCAGTTACTAATTACTATGCAAATGGAGTATCTTATGCCTCTACTCAAAAGAGCATGATGCCTTTGAGTCTACAACAACCAAATAAACCTACAAGGTTGATATCTGCCGTAGGTAATGTTACAGTAAGTGCATCATGACCGATTATTCAGATTTAACAGATAATGTAAGAAATTATACAGAAACGAGCACAAATGTTCTTTCTAATACAGTTATTCAACCTTTTATTGAATCTGTTGAAGATAAAATTAGAAGGACAGTAGACTTAAATTATTATAGAAAATATGATACTGCAGTGTTAACAGTTAATAACGCTTTTTTACCACTTCCTTCTGATTGGGAAGCAACGAGATATATTCAGTTAATAGATGCTAATGATGATAGAACTTTCTTGATACAAAAAGATATTTCGTTTATGAATGAATACGCACCAGATAGAACATCTGCAGGTGCTGGAACGCCTAAATATTATGCCGACTGGGACCAAGATACACACTATCTAGCGCCAACCCCGAACGCTGCATTAACTGTAGAGCTCGCATACACGTATAAGCCTCCTGGTTTAACAAGTACGAATACATCAACTTGGATAAGTCAGAACGCTCCAAACGTGCTGTTGTATGGTTGTATTTTAGAAGCACTTGGATACTTGAAAGGTCCAGCGGATATGATACAATACTACGATAAAATGTATAATCAGTCTGTACAGGCTCTTGCCACATATGAGATGGGGCGTGACCGTAGAGACGAATTTCGGGACGGCGTTATTCGTATCCCTCTCGAATCAAGGAACCCATAGGAGATTATTATGGCAATTACTCAAGCTGTATGTAACAGTTTCAAAGTGGAAATCCTTAAAGGCCTACACAATTTTACGGCTACGACAGGGAACACTTTTAAACTAGCATTATACGACAACGAAGCAACTTTAAGCAAATCAACAACTGCATTTCAACAAACTGACGAAGTAGGTGCATCAGGCACTTATGCTGAAGGTGGAGGATCATTAACTTCAGTTACTCCTGCTCTATCTACAGATACTGCTGTTTGTGACTTTTCAGATTTATCATTTACAAGTGCAACTATTTCAGCACAAGCTGCTGTTATTTATAATAGTTCAACTGTATCTGGTTTAACTACAAATGCATCTGTTTGTGTATTAGATTTTGGTGCTGTTAAAACTTCAACTTCAGGAACATTTACAATTACGTTCCCTGCTGCTGAAGCAACTGCTGCAATTCTAAGAATAGCATAAGGAGATAAATTATGGCCTCCCTCCAAGGATGGGGCCGACAAACCTGGAATTCGGGTGCATGGAATACTTTTGCGCCCGTTGACGCAACAGGTACTGGCCTCACGTCATCTCTAGGTTCGTTAACGCTTACGGGCGATTGTAATATAACACTTACTGGTGTAGCTGGCACTTCCGCTGTTGGGACTGCTGTTGCTACTGGTCTTGTAAATGTTGCCGTAACTGGTCAACAACTTACAGGTTCTTTAGGAACAGAAACCGTTACAGGTTCTTCTGCACATACTCTTACTGGTATAGGAATGACATCATCACTTGGTGATGAAACTGCTACGGGTGTGCCTCAATCTGGTTGGAACCGTGGTGCAAACCAAGATACTGGAGAGGAAATAGGATGGGGCGACAATCTTTGGAATATTCTTACATCATCTTATTCTTTAACAGGAGTTCAAGGAACATCTTCAATTGGAACTGCAACTGGAACCGCTGACTTTAATATAACACCTACTGGACTTGGATTAACCTCTTCTGTAGGCACTGTAGGCACTTCTGCCCAAGCAACAGGAGTTTCAGCAACATCGTCTATAGGAACATTCTCTATATCAGGAGATTCTCAATTAACTGTTGTAGCTGCAAGTGAACCAGAAATGGATGCACTTGTAGGAAGTGTAGCTGTTGCAATAAGCCCTAGTGTATTACCAAGTGGTATAGCTCTTACACCAAGTTTAGGAACATCTACTATAACTGCAAACGCTGATGTTACGGTAACTGGTATTGCTTTAACAAGTAGTTTAGGAACGGAAGTTGCTAGTGCTGATGTTAATGTTGTTGGAGCTGGTGGACTTGTTACACAAACAGTTACTGTTGTAGAAACACCTAGCGGTAATAAATATTACATAGATGGGTCTCAACAAGCAACTTTAGAATTAACAGAAGGAAATACATATAAATTTGATCAATCAGATTCAAGTAATGATGGACATCCTCTCCGCTTTAGTGAGACTTCAGACGGTTCTCATGGTGGTGGATCTGAATATACGACAGGAGTAACAACAAGTGGAACTCCAGGTAATTCAGGAGCATATACTCAAATAACTGTAGCTTCAAGCGCACCAACTCTTTATTACTATTGTACTCAACATTCAGGAATGGGTGGGCAAGCTAATACGCCTTCTTCTGATGCAAATGGATTTACTGCAACTGGTTTAACTTCAACTACTGGTGATGCAAGCGATATTGCAGCAGCAGGCGCTATAGTAAACGTTACAGGAAATGCGTTAACTTTAAGCTTAGGAGAAGAAACGCAAGAAACAAGCTATGAAGCACCTAGTGTTTCTCTCACATCATCTCTTGGATCTTTAACTATAACAGGAACTTCTACTTTGACAGCTACTGGCGTTTCTGCTACAAGTACAACTGGAACTTTGCAAGGGACTTTCTGGTCTGTTGTCGATGATTCTAACTCGGACATAAGTTGGACAGAAGTCCATAAAGCCGCATAAAAGTTTTGACAAACTTTGAATTAATAATTAAAACTTCAAATAGGAGATAGATAAAATGAGTTCAACATATTCAACAAGTTTAAGAATAGAGCTTCAAGCTTCAGGAGCAAATTCTGGTACTTGGGGAACTATTACAAACAACAACTTTTCTCAGTCTTTAGAATTTTCCATAGCTGGTGTAGTTAATGTTGCATGTGGCGACGCTGCTGTAACAACGCTTACAAACGCTGATGGTCCACAATCACAAGCAAATAACCAAGCAAGAAATGCTCACATAAGATTAACGGGTGCACACGGTGCAGTAAGAATAGCTCAATTCCCAGCTACACAAAAAGTTTATTTAATTACAAATGCAACGACTGATTCAGGATCTTCTGGTCCTTATGCAATGACTTGCAGATTAGGTGCTTCAGGTAACACACTTTCAATAGCTAACGGCACAACTCGTCTTGTTTCAACAGACGGCACAAACTGGTATGATGTTTTTTCTTTGGCAGGATCAATAGACCTTCAAGGTCAAGAATTAATACTAGACGCTGATGCAGATACATCTATAACTGCTGACACCGATGACCAAATTGATTTAAAAATTGGTAATACTGACGTTGCAAATTTAACAAATTCATCAAGTGATTTTGTAATTACTTCAGCTGTACAAGATAAAGATATTCTATTTAAAGGTGATGATGGCGGAGGTGCTATTACAGCATTACAATTAGATATGTCTGATGCAGGTAAAGCTGTATTTAATGCAGGAGCTACATTTGGTGATGTCGTAGATGCAGACTCAGGTGTTACTATCGACAATATTACAATTGATGGAACAGAAATAGATTTATCATCTGGTGATTTAACTTTAGATGTTGCGGGCGATATAATCTTAGATGCAGCTGGCAACGATGTAATTTTCTCATCTGGTGGAACAGCTATTGGTCATATTACTAATAGTTCAAGTGATTTAGTTATTGAATCAAAAGTTTCTGACAAAGACATGATTTTTAAAGGCAATGATGGGGGCTCTGGTGTTACAGCGCTAACTCTTGATATGTCAGGTGCTGGTGCAGCTACTTTTAATAATGATGTTACTGCTTTCTCTGATAAAAGATTAAAAACAGACATAAAAAATATTGATGATGCTTTATCTAAAGTAATAAAAATGCAAGGTGTTTACTATAAAAGAAATGATATACAAGACGCTAAAGAACAAGTTGGAGTATTAGCTCAAGACATGGAAGAGATTTTACCACAAGTTGTTATAACTGCAGATGATGATATTAAAACAAAATCAGTTGATTATGGAAAACTAACTTCTGTTTTAATTGAATCAATAAAACAACTTAAAACGGAAATTGATGAACTAAAGAATAGGAGTTAAAAATGACCTTACCTACAGGTACTATATCCTTATCCCAAGTTAACACAGAATTAGACATTTCCCCTTCTTCTACTACCATTAATATGGGCGCTACGGCTGTAAGAACATTAGCAGACGCTCCTAGTGGAGCTATTGCAATGTCAGATTTACAAGGGAAATCAAACGCACAATTTATTCAAGCTACAGGTGGAACTATTGCTACACAAGGAGATTTTAAAGTACACACTTTTAATTCAAATGCTACTTTTACAGTACAAGGTGTTGGTAATGAGGCTGGTTCAAATACAGTAGAATATTTAGTTGTTGCTGGAGGTGGCTCTGGTGGCGCTGGATATGGTGGCGGAGGCGGTGCTGGTGGCTACAGAACAAATTTTCCTTCTCCTGCTTCTGGTGGACTTCCTGTTTCAGCACAAGGTTATCCTATAACAATAGGTGGCGGTGCTAGTGGCGCTCCAAATGCTAGATATACAACAAAAGGACAAGACGGTA
>VTLG01014959.1_pt1 | contig 20412 bp, 34 predicted proteins | sample 4694571 | NCBI WGS metagenome assembly VTLG01 (sample SAMN12604809, study PRJNA352737) | marine metagenome | biome: ENVO:00000447; feature: ENVO:00000209|ENVO:00000569|ENVO:01000036; material: ENVO:00002151; isolation source: viral sequences binned using virsorter ... | reverse complement strand
ACGACCGCCAAATTTTCTAGCTTCATACTGGTTTTTTAATTCTTGAAGTGCCGCAATTAACGCTGTAACTCTTGTATTTATAGGTGAAATTGACTGATGATCTACTACCCAATCTTGCCCCATACTATGTGCTAAAAATTTGACCTCTTTATTTACTTGATCTATTACAGCTCGACCCTCCGCAACTTCAGTTAGCATACCTCGTCTTTTTTCTTCGGTGGGGTTTAATCCGCCTCGTTCTATACCGTCTGGCGATGTTGCAAAGTTTTCAAGTTCTTCTAAGAACTTGTCAGCATGAACTAATCCTAGTTGAGACGTTTCAATATCCTTTCTTAACGCATTTGTAGCCGCTCCAGCGCGCTGCATGTTATTTACATACTTCTCTACTAACGCTTTCCATTTTGGGCCCATATCCTGACCTATAATTCTACTGTCTAGTTTAATAGCCATTATTTATATACCTTATACATATCTAGTACTCTTTTGATATGGTCTGGAAATCCTGCATTATTTCTAATGCTAGTAGATGTTGGGTTTTCAATCATTGCTCCTGCAATTTGCATTCTCTCTTTTCTTTCGTCTTTTAAATAGTACTTAACTAAGTCAAAAAGTGCTAATTTTAAATCTTCTGGGCAAGCGCTGTATCCAGCAGTATAAACTACTTTTACAGATCTTCTCCCTTTTGGAAATGCTTTGTCAATATTTTCATTAGTACGAATTATACTATCAGTCATAGTATCAACAATATATTCATATTTACCACTACTGTCAGAATTTTCTGTGATTAGTGTAACATATGCATCTGCTTGTGATTCTCTTTCTGATACGGAACTTACCGTATTAATTGGTCCTTCATCTAACATGACTCTAGTCGTTTCGCTATCATGAATATCAAAATATTCAGTTTTATTCGAACTATAATCATCTACGAAACTAGTACCACAATAGTTTTTAACTAGTTCGCTAACAGAATCGATAATAACATTTATACGGGCGTCCATAGTTACTCCCGTCAACCCTGCGAAATCCTTGTACTGTTGTAATGTTATTAAATCTGCCATATTTCTCCTCTTAATTTTAGTGGGGAGATAAAAATCCCCCCACAAAAAATCATTTAGCTATTAAGAGCCTTTATATTGATATGCCCACTTAGAAGTAGCTCCATCGATCATGTCGGTGAATCCAATTCTTTGTGAAGCAACCAAAACTCTTCTTTGGTTAGCAACTTCATAGTCAGACTCTATAGTCATACCTCTTAATCTAGGTACAACATAGTTCTGAGGATATACTGCTATAGCTGCTGGCATATTTACTGCTGCAGCTGGGAATTCGTCACATACTAGGACTTTAGATCCAAATACGCTTCCGATTTCTCCTCTTAGCTTTGTTGCTACATCGCCTACTAAGTTCACATCTTGGAACTCAGCATCTTCTAATAGTTGATAATAACTTGTAGAAGAAACTATATAGACTACATCAGATGGGTTAATTCCATATTTACCCATATTTTTTCTGAGTGCTAATAGTTTAAGCGCTGTCATTGAGTCAGATGCAAATGCAGTAGCTGATTGAGTTAAATCACTATCAGCTTCAGCTAAGTGCCAAACACCATCGAAAGATGCTCCTGAAGTACCAAAGGCACCATCAGCATTGTTACCTAATAGTAACGCATTTTCTACGGCTCTTGCGTGTGATCTAACAACCGACTCCCTAATTAAAGGAAGGATTGGTAGAATCGCATCTTCTTCAGTCTCGTTACCTAAGTAAGATTGTGAAATAAGTTTTTTAGTTGAAAGAGTTCTTTCAGTCAAATCAACACCGCCGAAAGGTGCACCATAAGTGTCTCCCCTTTCTTCTAAGTTACCATGCGGGCTTGAGCCTGCTGCTGTTTGAGCTGAAGCAAATTCAGCGTAACCAGCATCTGGTAAGATAGGTACGATTTGAGTAGCAGAAGACATTGCAATTTCTCTAAATAGAGGTGCAAGTACTAACTGCAACTGGATATCTCTTTCCACGTTTGTAGATACAGTCTGCTCGAAATCAGCTGAAGATACTTGAACACCTGAGTGTTCGTTCACTTTAGTCATTACATCTTTCGCATAATCAGTATCCCAACCTCTTCCTGTAGCTAGTCCTAGAGTCCATGCATCATTAACATCGGTCTCAAAGGCTTTCTTCCAGTCAGAGTTCTTTCTGTCACCAAAAATTCTTTTAGATTCGCGAATTGCTTCGATTTCATCTTTCTTTTCAGTGAGTTCAGTTCTAAGTTCGTTTACAACTTTTTCAAGGTTTTCATGTTTTTCAGAAACACGTTCTTCAACGTCTTTCATTAGCCTTTCAGCTCCAGACATGCCAACTTCTACTATTGTCTTAACTTTTTCTTCTTCAGCTTCTTTAGCGGCTTTTTCATGAGCTTCTAGCTCAGCAGCTTCTTCTGCTTCAGATTGTTCCTTAGCTTTTGTTTCAGCTTGTTGCATAGCAATCTTTGCAGCAGTTGCTTTCGCAATTTCTTCTGCATAGGCTTTCAAGTCTACTGTATCAGCTTCGGGAGTTTGTGTGTCCTTAGACATAGGTTTCTCCTGTGAAACGGTTTTATCCGTGGCTTGTGGCGTATCAACTTCACCAATATTAACTGTGTTTGTTGAGTTAGCCGGGTTATTAGATATAAAAGTTTTCTTAAACTCCTCGTATTCCTCTTGAGAATCGAAAGATTTCGCAATAGAAAACATAGCAGTCTGGTTAGCTGGAACGCTAACGACTGATACCTCAAAAAGTTCGGCGTCTTTTATCTTATATCCGTCAGTTTCATCATTATAATCTGCGTCCTTGACTCTGAAACCAACGGAAAAGGCTCCAAGTACGCCGTCTTTTATTAAATCTTTTATTTCGCCTGCAGATTTAGAGATTTTTGCTCCCACCTCTAAACCTTTATCGCTAACTTCCATAGAAGTAGCGCGACCAATTGGCTTATTATAATCATGATTGAACAAAATTATTGGATTTTGTTTAAAATTTTCTAATCCATTTGTTTTTGTCCATGCATCATGGTTAATAACATCTCCAGTTCTATCTAATGCATTGGTAGACGCCAATCCTGAGATTTTTATGCTACCGTCATCATCTTCGCCTAGAGTTTTAAAAGTGTTAGTCCAATGAAAAATTTTCTCCATTATTTACCTCACTTTTTCTCAGCTTTTTTGGGAGCTGCCGTTGCTTTCTTTGAAGCTGCCTTTTTTGGCTCTGCCTTTGGGGCAGGCGCTGGGGCTTCTTCAGGGTTTGCTTTGGCCCATTGGTCTGGAAAATTACTCCTTACCATACTTTGCATACGAGCCCATGACCCAAAGGGTCTTTTTGCTACCATATATCTTACGGGAGCATCATCGGCTTCTTTATACTCTGTAGGAGTTAACATTGAGCCTTTTTCAGCAAAATAATCTGCCATTGTTTTAAGAATTGCTCTCTTGTTCGCCATTATCCTGTTCCTCTTCTTGTGGTGGTCTCCCACCGTCTTCGGGGTTTGCTGCGCTACCCGCTATATTTGCTGGGACTCTTAAATCGTCGTGCCCTTCTAAAGGCTCTTGACCTAGAGCTACCCTAGCCTCGTTTGGTGCCATAATACCTGTGTTTACGAGAGTAGCATAATAAGATGCTTGATCTCTTAACTCTGGTTGTAGTGCTGGAATTTCTGTTACATTCTCATTCACTTTAAAACCAAAGTATCTTTCAAAAGCATAACCAATCTTTCTCACTATTGGAAGTATTGTTTCCAGATAGTATAGTCTGTGGTTAGGCCTTATGTTAGCATTATTGCCTCCGTCTAAAAGAATAGGTGGTACACCTATTGCTTCTAAAATAATTTTCTCATTCGCGTCAATGGAAGCTTGAAAGTCTAATTCTTTAAAATTAATTTTTGTTAGATCATCAACTTCAATTCCACCATCTAAAATAAGTGGCCTTCTACCGCCATTTTTAGGATTGTACCTAGTTTGCCATGCTTGCAGCATTCTTTCTTTGATTCTCTCAGAAAGTGTATTCGGGCTCTTAAGTACTAATCCTGGTACCGCTCCATTCTTAAAGAAGTTGTCTTGAAACTTCCTCATGTTATCTAGTAAATACATAGTTCGATAAGCTGGTTTTAACCGTGGTACTCCTCTATAAATTGATTTAAATGAGTTTTCTTTAATATGTATAATTTCTTTAGGAGTATAATCGATTTGACCGTCATACTCATACTTATTTACGTAAGTACTAGTATCTGAATGAATTGTTACATTCTGTGCTGGGAGATGATATAAATGTCTCCCATCAAAATAAACGAAAATATTCCCGTCAATCAGTAAATCAATTATAAGATTTCTCTTAAAAGTATTGATGTCCTGAAACGGGTTCGGTTCTTTATTAAGTAATAAATCTACACGAGTTTTTCGAACATTTTCTACTACTGGTGCGATTCCGTTAATCTTCAATCCTATATCATAAGGAATATCTGAACTATCGTCTACTATCATGTTTACAGCTCTATGAACTACTTCTAGTTCTTCATAAGCTGATCTATAATTATCTTTCTTTTCTCGGGTGTTTATAGTTAACCCTTCTTCTAAGCCGATAAGAGATTGAGCAGGATTTATCTTTTCCTCCTCTATAACTTGTCTACCTAAAATTCTGTCATACCATGCCATGTTTTTCTCTCTGTATATTAGCCCATCTCTTTTGCTTAAGTGCTGTCACTAATTTAGGTCTTTTACCATAAATACTGTGAAGCCTTTGATGGTGGGCTCTGCATAGTGTAGCAGCTTCTTGATAAATTTCATTCGTATACTCTTCAATGAAAAGTTCTCGAAGATTCATTATTTCATCTGCCGAGGTTATCGTAATTTTATTACGTTTTAACCAAGTTTCAAGTAACTCAGTCATTCCGTAGAAATGGTGAAAGTCTAAGTTTTCTGTTTCCCCGCAAATATAGCACTGGGTGTCTTTCTTATACTTAGATTTCGCTTTATCTCTAACGTACTTGACCAAATCTCTTTTTAAATCCATAAAATCTCTATTTATTAAAATTATACCAAAATTTCACCTTTTTGTCAACAATTATTTTTTCGTTGGTCTCCACTAAAAAGTGCTCGCTGATGTCTCAAAAGTATAAAGTCCATATCTTAGAGCGTCTGACATATGACTGGCCATATTATGTTTTGGCCTTTCTTTCATTAAGTTGGGGTTTGGGTCCCACTGATATTGGTCTACTGCCTGCAATACATGTTGACATTTTTGATCTACAATCAATTTGTTATTGTCAATTATACCTGCTGCATGTCCAATTCCGTCAAGAACAGATTTTTTAGCATTTATAGTAGATATATCGTAATTTTGGGCAAAATCAAAGCGAGTCTGCTGAGCTGCCGAGTCGATATAAATCCAATCTATGTTATATTTGTCTACTCTTCGACGAATTTCAATTGCATGCTGTTCAGTAGTTCTTTCAGCATCAAGGTATTCATCTACTAGATAAAATTTCTCTTGATCCCAATCATATGCTATTACGCAAAAAGCCGTAGGATCCTTATACCCGACATCAAGACCAGCAAAAACGTCCATTTTACTAGTATCAAGCTGACTAAGGTCTGCGACACATTCTTCAAAATTAAAATTCCATACCTGTCCCTCATATGTGTTAAAATCTGCTAAGTACTCTTGTGAAAACTCAGCTTGGGACATTGATTTTTTAGCCTCTATAATATCTTCTGTACTAAATCTTGGATTTTCGTGGTAAGTAGCTCTTATAGAAGCCCAATCTTTAAATTCATCACTATATCCTCTGTGATAAAAGTCTGCAAACCAATTATTTCTACCCCTCGGAGTAGAAATAAAAACTGCTTTGCTTTGTTCTTTGTCTAATGTAGGACGAAGGGCGACATTAAACGCATCTTTTCCGTCAGCTAGTGCTGCTTCGTCGAAAATAATCAAATCATACGATCTACCTACTGTAGAATCAACTTGATTAACCGAACCCATTCTTATAGTTGAACCATTGGATAGTTCAATTACCTTATCTTTTGCATTATCTCTAACCACCTCGAGATCAAAATGCTTTATAAGTTGCCTTTGTAAATCAAAAGAAATTTGCGATAAAGCATAATTTGGTGACATAATGAGTATGTGGGAACCTGGCACGAGTGAAACAAGCTGTCCAATGACATTTGTAATATAAGTTTTCCCCTGACGCCTTGAAATTGCGGCACACACAAATCTATATTTTGGGTTATTTAAAGCATTGATTAATGCTTTCTGTGCTGAATTGGGCTCAATACCTAATAAGTTCATATACTCTGTGATAGGAAGTTTTATAAAGCGATCTGCCGCTTCAAAATTCATTATATCCTCAAAGAGTATATCTTTTCTACTAATATCTAACATTAGTGTAAAGTTTTATTAGTTATTGTTTTAAAAATAGGAGAATCTAAAAGAACTCCTTCCTGGTCACACATGTTTAAAAGATAGAGATATCCCATACAGACATCGCTCATCATCTGATCAGCTTCAGATATGTAGCCTTCGTTTTCTGCTTTAGTGTTTAAAATAGCTAGAGTGACGCTGCAAGTTTTTGCAACTTCCTCAAGCCAAGCATCTCTTTCTTTTACATGCATATTTAATTTACCTTCATTGGGTCTACATTTGTAAGTTTAATTTCAGCGTGTGCTGCAAAAATTACTTCATCAGGGTCTTTTGAAATTATAACCCTTTCTCCACTTGATAAGTAGATATTTCCTAATGTAGTTCCATTTTGTGCAGTTTGTATAACAACTTCTCTAAGTGTTGTACCTGAGTTATGAAGCATAACAAAATGAGCTCCTTCAACAGTACTGGCTGTTCCAGTTGCTGTAGTTGCTGGTGTTGTTGTACCTAATATTCGTGCTATTTGCATATTTCTCTCCTATCGTCTCTTACGACGATCTTTCCTGCGTTTCTTTTGGCGGTACTTGATAGCGCGAAGCCTTTGTTTCGCAGCTTTCTTGTTTTTAGAAACTCCAGGAGTATTGTCTATTTTATATCCGCCATTAACTTTTCTTATCGGCATCTGTTTCTACCATTTTACCTTATTCGCCCAATAAGCTGCCGACATTTTACCCTTTTTAATATTCCTTGCATGACGAGCCTTAAATGATCTACGCCTTGCTTTTTGTGCAGCGGTTTTGGGCTTCTTACCTGCTCCACGTACTCCTTGCTGTCCAAATCTAATAGTTTTAGTTCTTTTACCAACCTTTGCAACTACTACATGAGACTTTTTAGGGTGTTTAGGTGTACGTTTAGGCTTATTGTAGCCAGAAACTCCAGCTCTTTTAAGCTTTCCGTTTCTTTTCTTTCTAGCTTTTCTTTTTCTTGCCACGGGTTTTCCTCTTTTTAGGTCTTCCCCTACGTTTTCCGTAAGTGCCTTTACCTGCGGGCATTATACCTCAGCTTTATAACAAGTCCAGGCTCCGTATAGTAATCCTGCAAATGCTAAAACCTTGGCTAATCCGCCAGTGAGTAAAACAAGTAAGCAAACTGCCATAATAACAGCTCCGTCCCAAGAAGTTCTTTCAGAAACTCTTGCTTTTAACCACTCCATTCCATTTTTCACCATATCCATTTATTTCTCCCATTTATTCTTTGGGCATGAAGCCCGTTTTAGTCTGACTTTTAAGGGCATGAAACAATTACATATGTCGCATGTCTTAAAACTTTTTAGATGTGAACAACTCTCACAGACTTTTAATCTATTTTTTGCTCTCATCTTGAGTTGGCATAGTAACTTTACGATAATATACTACAACTTCTTTAAGTTCTGTGATATATCGTTTAAGTTCTTGCATATTGTATGCCATCACTTCATAGTCAGGTACTGACATTGCTAAAAATACTAGTTCCCCTTCTTGATCTGTTATTCTTGCTTGAAATTCTTCAAAATTAGTAGGAGTGACCACAAACCATGCAGGCTGTTTTAGGTCTATTTCTCTAGGCATAATGGGTTGAACAATAGTTCGCTCCATTGGTTTAGCCATTACTTCGATTTGCTTAGTTTTATTTCCCAGTAGACTGCAACTGGAGACCATCATCGAGATTGTCAACAGTATCACTAAGTTTTTCGATTTCTTCAAATATGTGTTTAGTTCCATTATTTATTTTCCTTTCCATTTCAACTGGATTTTCTAAAATTTTAGCAGTAAGTTTATAGTTACGAATAAAGTCCGTATATCTATTTAACTCTCTTTGTGCCGCTTGACTTTTTAATGTCATATCTTGTAATTGTGCGGCTTGGTTTTCAAAATCTTTCTCCATAGTTTCCATCGCCTCTTGTTGAGTTGCTACTGCACCCTCTAAAGCTGCATTATTTGTTTTCAAAGTGATATTTTCACTATATAACCAGTAAGTAGTTAGTCCTAGTACTAGTATTATTCCTATAAATAATTGATTCATAATTGTTCTATTCTATAATTTAGCCCCTCGGCTCCTCTTATTTCTACTTTATCACCTTCATGGGTGATAAACTTTAAGTATTTTTCTTTTTTGGTAATAAATTTCTTTACCGTATATTCCACATCATCAGCGTCTCCCCAAGTATGGTTATAGCTAACGAGTAACCTGTATCGTGGAAATATTTTTGATACAAGCCATAGCCAAAAATCTTTTATACTAGTCTTTAGCTTTTCCACTGACCTTCTTGAGTCCTTCTTCAGCACCTTTTTTAGTGGTAAAACCACATTCGCTTCCCTTCCAATTAAATTTAAAGAGATCTCCATCTTTATAGATTTCTCCGTCTTTTTTAGGTTTAGGGGACTTGGTGGCTTTAAGGTCTTTAGTTTGATATTCTTTTTCCATTTTTATCCTCTATTATGGTTACGATGGGCTTTTTTAGCCTCGTAATCTTCGATAGCTTTTTCTATCGATTCTTCTGCAAGAATGGAGCAATGAATCTTGATAGGCGGCAGACTTAGTATTTCAGCAATTTGTTTATTCGTGATGTCTTGCGCCTGTTTAAGAGTTTTGCCCACTAGTAAGTTAACTAACTCACTCGAACTTGCTATGGCTGATCCACAGCCATATGTTTTAAACTTTACATTTGTTATTTTATCGTCTTCGACTTCTATCTGAAGTCTCATAACGTCCCCACATGCAGGGGCGCCCACCATTCCAGTTCCAATTTTGGAATCTTGTGGATCAAAGCGCCCTACACTATGTGCTTCTGGGTTTTTTAGTACTTCTTCGAACCTACGTACTACGCGTTGCGAATATGCCATTAAAACCTATATCCTAAGATAAGAGCGAATCTATCTGAATCATCTAAAGTATCATTAAACGCTACTTCTAATCCTACTGTCATGTTTATTTTTGGCAGGCTTCTAAATACTGTTAATTGTTGATAATCTTCCCCGTCTGCAAGCTTTCCGTATCTAGCAGATACATCTAGCTTATCGCTAAGTGGAAGATCGATAGAGAGTTCTGTATAATCAGATTCTGCATTATCCATATCTTTATAGTACGAAACTGATACATATTTATATCCAAGTATTGCGTACCACTCTTCTGTGGAATCATCTATGTTTTTGTTGTAGTTGTATTGAATTACTCCTACATCTATAGAAAGGCCTTTATATCCTGTGCTATAGCCACCATAGAAATCATACTCTAGAAACTTTCCGTCTCCAAAGTCTACTTGCGATCCCCAAGTTCCTCCATAGAAACCATTCTTTTCGGCTTCTAAACTGAACTGTACTACAGGATCGTCTCCTGTTGATTGGCTTGCGCCTCTCCAGAGATATTCTGAAGCAAGGTCAACACCTCCACTTATTCCAGCAAATGCTGAAGTACTGAGTAAAAATGCTCCCATTAATGCTAATGTCTTTTTCATAAATTTCCTTGATTTAGGGCATCATTGTAAGAAACGACCACAATACGCCACCACCAGCTATTAAGCCAGTCGCTGCTACACTAATTAGTATAGTTTCTAGTCTAGTTACTTGTGATTCCACTCCGTCAAATCGTGTACTCGCTCTCTTCTCTATCCCTTCTAATTGATTGAATACAGTTTTCCAGCGTTCAGCACAGATTGCTTCGTGAGTTGAAAGTCTTTTGTCTAGTTCCATAGTTTCTTCGTGATTACTCGTGTTTTCCTCAGCCATGTAAGTTGCCCTGTTCTTGTGAATTTTAATATTCACTTTTATATTTTACCAAAAATTGAAACTAAAGTCAAGAAATATTTTTTAATTGGTTATTGTATATATGTTTACAGGTTCCGATTTTCCCTTAACCGTGACCTTATCTAAAAACTTATAGTTATATCCATCTACCATACTATATTCTGATATAATTAGATCCGTTGAGTAAGTTTTACAACTAGACTCTAACCTAGCAGCGAGGTTAACAGCGTCGCCGAGAACACTATAATCAAACCTATTATTACTACCCATATTACCAACAACACAAAGACCGCTGTTAATTCCTGTTCCTGTTTTGACTTCAGGTATTCCTTCCATTTTAAATATTTCATTTAGCTCTCCTAAAGCTTCTCTCATTTCCAAAGCGGCTTCTGTTGCTTTTCTTTCCTGATCTTCAACATCAAGAGGAGCGTTCCAAAAAGCCATAATGCAGTCACCCATGTACTTATCAATAGTACCTCCATGCTTCATAATTATATCAGTTTGATTCGTTAAGAAACGATTAACTATCTCTACAAGCTTTTGTGGATCACTTTGGTATTTTTCAGAAATCGGAGTAAATCCTCGAATGTCAGAAAATAAAAATGTCATACGTTTTGTCTCCCCACCCAATCTCAGCAAACTTGGGTCTTTTTGTAATTTTTTAACTAAGTCTGGGGATACGTACGTCCCAAATTGCTTTTTAACTTGCCTACGCATCATAAATTGAGTAACAAAACTCCTGAAAGTTACGATTGTCCAGAAAAGGAACGAGATAAAAATTATCCCTGTGACGTCAAGTAAGTACCCTTGTCCAAAGTAGTACCAGGCTGTATAACATAACCCACCGATTGCTGATAAAAATATAGGAAGGGATATAAAAACATTAGTTGCAGTTAAAAATAGTAGTAAAATTATGATACATGCAACTGCTATTTCTGCGGCTACAGCCCATACAGGTTCTGAAGGAGCATCTCCATAAATAAGTCCATGAAGAAGATTAGCTTGTACCTCATGTGCGAACTTTGGTCCGCCTGGTGTAGGTACAGGATTAGCAACTCCTTCTGCAGTCACTCCGAATATTACAAATGCAGCTCCTTCAAGAGGTTCTTTTAAATAGTCTGCTGCAGATTGTCTATAAAATTCAGTATTCCATGTTGTCCACACTCTTGCTTGTGCATCAGTACTAATTACAGGGTAGTTAGGAATTCTTATTGCTTCTACTCCTGTTTCTTTAGTAATTATTTGATAACTTGGATCTCCTGTTCCAACTCTTAGCATTTCAAGTGCAAAAGTTGGGTATAATTTATCTTGAACGTTTACTACGAGAGGTATTCTTCTTACCAGACCGTCTACTTCTGGAGCTGCTGTTATTAGTCCTATTCCCTCTGCGGATTCTGCTAGGACGGGTGTTTGTCGTAAAATTCCTGGGTACTTGAATAGCCATGGTCTTGGGTCTTCTCCTAATGCGGCAGTTCCTACGTGGGGCCCGCCTTCTGTGGCTTGTGTTGAAGCCGTAAATGCTAGTACTGTTGCTACTTCTTCTAGTTTATTTTTAAGTTTATAATCTTCGTCTATTCCTCGTAAATCTTGATCTGGCATAAGTACTGTAATTCCTGGTATGGCACTAGTACGAGTTATCATATCTCCATAATAAGATCGTGGTATTGGATATCCTCCTACTCCTTTTACAAAGTCTTCATCAATATCTACAAGTACTATCATTTCATCTTGAACGACAGGTTTAGTTGACATAAGCCAATCAAAAGTTTTTAGTTCAAGAACTTGTAGGGGGTAAGGATTCCAAATTAGAAAAGCTAGTAAAGCTATTGCTGATATTATTCTTGTTTTCATGGTAATGCCCACCACGTAGCTAATAAAACTATTAATACTAGTATCTGTTCAATTGTCATTGTTGAGTTATAGTTATAGTTTTAGTGCAATTACTAGAGCAGTTAAAGGTTGCGCTGTATGATTGGTTGGTTGAACCACTTTGAGTTACATCGACATTATAATTATTAGTATAAAACTTCATATTAGCCGCATGGGCTCCATTACCGCTCTGAGTTAAGTCTATATCTGAGTTGTCTGCACCGTAAAAGAATATGTCTGCATCTTTGTTTCCAGAGCCACTTTGAATTAGTGTAAGATCATTATTGTGTGCAGAACCGTTATTATAAACATAAGCGTTATGCGCACCTGTACCAGACTGAGTAATGGTTTTATTGCCATCATCTCCAAAATCTAATATTTTTGCGTACTTGTCATTTCCTGTTTGAGTTATGACGAAAGTGTTATCATCGCCACTACCGAGTTGCTCGGCATGATTGTCATTTCCTGTTTGAGTGATTGTAGAGGTATTGTCGTCTTCATCTTGGTCTAACCATACAAAGTTATCGTCTCCATCTATATTTACGGTATAAGTATTATCTGTATGATTTGACCATACAGTATAGAGTCTAACAGTATTACTATTACCATCAACGGTTGAATTCCAAGTTGCATTACTACAAGTATGAGTTACATAGGAAGTTCCAGGAAAAGAACCACTTCCATTACTAGTAGGGGAACCACATAGTATATAAGTAGCGTTTCCACTACCAATCTGTTTTGTAGTTATGCTACTTCCAGACCCCTTAAAAGTTATTTGCGTTGTATTATCCGCAAAACTAAGGTGACTGAAAAATAATAATAGTATTATCGCCCGCGCCATTTACTTCTATCTCCATCGGTATTCCTGCAGTGTCAATCTCTAAGTATGCTGAAGCATTCTTATCAAGTGCAATATCAAAAGTATTACTTCCATAATGTACAAAGTAAATATAGTTACCCTCTACAAAAGTATAAGTTTGAAGTACGGGGTCAAAGCCTGGTATAATACCTGTAAGCTCTATTCCATCTAAGTCGCCTGTCTTCTGTTTCTTTTTCTTGCCTGCTCTTTCTACTATAGCTAGTAGATCTACTAAGAAGTCAAAACTTAATAAATCAATATCAAGCCTTGTTATCTCTTCTTCTTCCTCTAAAAAATCTCTGTCTAAATCTGGTGCATCTTCGAAGAAGTCTTTGTCTAAGTCTGTCTTAGGTCCTTCGTTCTGCTCTTCTACTGCTTGTTCAATTTTCTCTGGCTGGTTAATAATTAATAGATTATTAATCAGGCCTAAAGTTAAATTTCCAAGTACTACAGGTTTTGTTGGTTGACTATCCATTGTCTGAACCATAGTTGCCTGAAAGGGCTCATTAAGTATCTCAATACCTGCCCAGGTTTCTACCGTGATCTCTCCGCTAGAAGTTCCATCTTCATTTGGTAACAAAATTATTAAAGATTGTCCCAGCTCATCTACGGTAGTTGTAAAGTCGGTTCCCCGAATACCTATTGTTGCACTAGGAGTCTTGATCAAAATATTTTTCTTATCAATTCTTCCTAGCTTTCCTGTAATAAATCGAGCTGTTCCTGATGCCATATTTAGCGCAAGTTTACTTTTGCTTGGATCTGGATCAAAAATATATTCGTCTATTACAACTCTTGAATGTTCTGTGAGTTTTAGAACTGTACTGTCAAGGAACTCAACGGCCATTCTACCGTTTCCTGTTCTTACTGTATCAAAAGAGAAAATATCTGAAGCTAGTTCGGCTACTAGAGAATCCGTAGAATCTTTCCTTGAAATCTCACCGTTGCCTCTTAGCTCAGATACTTCTCCTATTTCTGATGCATTAAGTGTTCCTACTAATAGAATTAACAACCAGAAGCGCATTGGTCAATATCTATAGAACTTCCATTACCACCGCTACTTTGTAGCAATAAATTAGCTACGTTTGTACTAGCGGTATCAGTTTGATGAATATCTATATCCATACCACTACCAGTCAAGTCTACTGTGATCTGATGATTAGCTGATCCTGATTGAACAGTATCAATATCATTCGTACTTCCAGTAATATCCCAATTATTAATACAACCAACACTGTCACATTTAGCGTTAATATTATTACTTCCACCTACAATTATAAAGTCTGTGTTGGCACTAGTAGCTGTTGAGTCGGCACCTTGTGTCCATAATAATACATTACTATCTCCGCCAGTTTGTGTCCAGTCAAAATCTGAACCTGCAACATCACCTGTCGCACCAACTGCAAAAGTCGCACTATTACTATCTCCAGTAGCACTATATGTCCAAGACGTAGTGTTACCTTGTAAGATACTAGCTGCTAATGTATTTGATGATCCAATTTGGTCTATATCTATGGTCATTGATGTACCACTAACTACTGCTCTAGCTTGAGACGTACCAACTACGTTAGTCGCTCCAATCTGATCGATAGTAAGTGTTAATCCTGTACCAGTCTGGGTTATGTAAATATCATTATTGCCCGCAAATGCTGTAGTCGATAATATTAGTAGAAAAAGACTACTTAATATCCTCTTCATTATTTTCTCCCTTAAGTTTGGTATAATCAAAATCCCAAACTTCCTTTTCGAGCCCTTGCATGACTAGCCCGTACACCCCTGCTTCAATAGCTGCTCGTACGGCATGCCCAACGGGCTCGTTGTCTGTACTACCACTTTCAATTTCTATAAGTTGAGTTCCCATTTCATAAAAACGAAATACGTCGCCCCCTTTTGCTGTGGAAAGTACGGTTTTTGTAGCTGTAACATTTAAGAGCACTTCACCAGTTTGTACTAGTACTGCTCTAAGGACAACAGTTACTTTGTCCTCGCGGTATTGGTTTTTCATACCTATCCCTAAGTATCTTGCTCCGCTACCACCTGTTCTTAAATTCGTGTCATATGATATGATTCCACCTTCGATAATCATACCTGCATATAATAAAGGTTTTAAAATTGTTTTTCCGTCTGCATCTTTATTATAGCTTTCAAAAGTATTTCTTACTAACTGTCTTTCTTTTGATAAAGCATCAAGACCTGCTCGTTCAACAACTGCAAACCAGTTTCCTTTTCCTGCATCTCTTAAAGCTTCTACCAATATATGATCTGCTCCTTGAGTTACTGCAGTACTAAAACTTGCTATATTGTCTCCTGCTTTACGCTGGCCTGTTAAATCTGGGAAACTGTAAACTGCTACTACCGTTTTTTGATTTGGCCAAGGTAAGTTGACTAATTGATGAGTAGTACTACGTTCAATTACTGGCCCTTGTACACAGGCAAGAATTTCGTAGCAATCCTTATGCGAGGAGTCGAGTCCAACAGTTGCACAACCCGGTAATAATAGTAGTATTGCTAAATATCTCATGAATACATCATCATACAGTTTGACCAAACGTCTTCAGTATGAGTTAGCCAAGGTTCACATAGTTCCCAAGCAGTTTCTTGGTCACATAAGTGTGTACCCTCTCTATCATTATAGCACAATCCATCGACAATTTCTATTGTAGAGCAGCTAGAGAGTAATAATGTAAGTATTAAAACTCTAACCATCGCAGTCGATCCAACAACCTCCAAAGTTTCCAACAGGAATTACTATTTCAGTAGTGCTTACGAGTACCCCGTCCACATATTCTTCAATAATTAAAGTAATTGTTACTCCATCATTGATCCAAGTAAGTACGTTACCTTCAAGATTAATACTTCCCATAACAGGGTTATCCCTGGTAGGTACGGTTCCGTAATTAAATAAAGACTCGGATATATCTTTAGCAAGTGTAGAATAAATTCTACTTTCTAAGTTTCTGATAAACTTTGCTAAAACTGTATTATCCGCCTCTCTTTCTGCGTCTTCGAGGGCGTCTTGTGCATCTTCGTAAATTTTTGTTTTTCTTGTTCTTTCTTGCTCATCAATAGTTAAATAATGTGCAGACTGGCCCTGTCCATTAAAGGACGGACTTCCAAATTTGTGTACTAGCTCGCTAGCATTGAGCGCACTCGTAAGTGCAAATCCTAGCATTAAAATGCAAAAAAGAAAAAAGTAATATATTACCCATTTATTTATCTTTTTGTCTAGCATTCTGTTCAGGATTGACTTTCTTTTCATTTTCTTTCATCTCTAAAACTGTGTTTACTTTTTCTTGTAAACGGATCATATCTTGGTCGAGTAATCGTAGTTGATCAATTAATCGAATAATTGTTGTTTTCATGTCTTCTATAGCGGGGTCTACGTCATTAAGGATTGTTTGGTATACAAAGTATACAAAATATCCCATACCGACGGCCATTACAATAGGAAATCCAAAATCAGATATTAGTTGTCCTATTTCCATTAATCTCTTCTTGCGTCTATTGTTCCATCTTCCACAAAGTTTTCTGCTCTAGCTAACCTCTGTAAATCGGGTGCTAGGCCTAGTGCTGCGGATACACTAGTATCAATTCGTATGATATCATTGTTCATAACTTTTCCACGAGTAATTAACATTTCAGACATTCCTTTAACAGTTTTTATATCATCTACAAGATTGTCCATAATCTGTTTTATAATAATAAAAATAAATAAACCCATTACAAGTGCTCCTGCGATAGGAGCTCCTACTTCAGTAATTAATTGAAATATTTCCATTTACTCTTCTTTCATTAACTTTTGAAGCAATGCTCCATAGTTACCTTGTCCGAAAGGAAGACCTGAATTATCCTGAATATTTACTTGGGTTTTAACTGTCTGTGCTTTAGCTTTTTCCATTTCTGTCTGGGCTTTAATTTCTTCTATTCTCATCTTATGCGCCATAGCTAGTAAATCTGCCATATCTTTATTACTATAAATTTGGGTTTCTTCAGCTTCTTCTAATTTCTTTTCTATCAGTAAATCTAAAGTTTCCGATAGTTTAAATCTATTCCTATAACCTGTGTCTAAAAATACAGTATCTATATATTGTTTAATTTCTCTTTTATTTAACGCTTCGGATACTTCATTTTCTGTTACTCCCAAAGTATCGCATACCGCCGGGATAGACCCGTGTTCGAGATAACTATTAGCTATCTCCAGTCCTTCAGGACTCATTTTGGTTACCATATTTTTACTCATAGTGATATTATACTAAAAAATAAGCACGATGTCAAGATATATTTTCTAGTGGTATCATTATGATACTTTTCATTGCGTTAATTTCAATTCTCAAAAAATCCAAAGTTGCGCGTGAAAGGGTGTCCGGCCGTCAGAGAGCTTATAGGTCTCATAACCCCCCTATCATACTATGGAACTACTTACAAGAACTTTCGAAAAAATATATCTTGACATTCTCAATTCACTTGACCTAGCGAGGTTGCTGTTGAGGTGGCGACATCGCTTCCTTGCTGATATACTTATTGCATAGGTCGACAACGAGAACGCGACCCAGAACGCAGAAAAAAATTGGCTCGGACTTTCGGAGATAACTAGATAGCCCATAGCAGACTAGGACAATGGAAGAGAAATCCCAAGCATTAAATGGGTTTCAAAATAATCACAACTATTAAGATTATTAAATTTTGTTTAACTAATGGGAGATATTAACTATGCCCAAACAATTACTATATTTACATATAGATAAAAATATTGTTCCTTTCAATGCAGATGATGAAAAGATTTTGGAATTGAAAGAATTGCTTTTGTCTAAGGGAATTACATCAAGGATAAGAATGAGGACACCTATTAATGAATAATTTTAGGGATAACCATATTTGGTCTGATGATAGACACAATCAATTAATAATAGAGATAGAAAAGAAAGGAATTCCTTTTGAAGATAAGGTTGCATACGTTGGCTTATGCTTCGTTCAACTTGCCCTTCTACCTTCTTTCTTTTCTACTGACCTTCCACATTTCACTTTACCACTCATGGTATTTTGTGGATTGCTCTGTTATCAATATCGAGCATATGTCCAAAGGGATATGGTTTATACGATTGGAAATACAATCGGAATTATACTCAATGGCTCAATGCTCATTAGGATATGGGTTTCCTTCTAGCTACCCTTGAACGCTAGAAACTAGGGAGATATTGCTTATGGCAGATACACCTAAAGAAAAAAAGGTTAGACCTTCTAAGAAGGCAATCATTAAAGAAATCATTGAGAACAATGACCACTTTGATATTGGCTCGCTTGAGAGGACTAACATTACTAACCTTACAGAAATTAAAAGACTTGTTCTTTTAACTAGGGGTTAATGGGGATTGGCTTTGTGCATTGTGCCATCTGAACAATGCACGCTTTAAGGGAGATATAACTTATGTTAGAAACACTTAAAAAAATTCTTGCTAATGAAAAGAAGGAAGCTGATAGAAAAGCTAAAATTAAAAGAGATGAAAAAGAAAGGGATTATTATTTCAATCGAGAAATTGATATTCTTTTCAAGCAAGGAAAACTAAACGATATTAATAAAGGGGAAGATGATGACAAAAGGAATTAAATTATCTGATCCCATTATTAATTATCCTTCACTAAGGGAACATGGTTTTGAACACATAGACAAATGGCTATGTGAATGCGAAAAACGAAACGATACTTATGCTATTAAATGGTATCTTCGTTATCTCGATAAAACTATTAATGAACTCTTGACTAGATTAGATGATAATAACGCATCTATTATTAGGCGAGGAATGAAACTCTTAGATCATTGGGAAGGGGGATATAAATTCCCTAACTTAAAAAAATGAGGGGTCAAAAAAAGATTATTATTAAATGGCTTTTTAGGACTTATATTGTCTACTCAATTTGTGCAGATATATTGGTTTTAGGTGGCATCATTTATTTAATCTTTAATTTATAGGGTTAGGTCGCTTCCCTTTTTAAGCGATCAGAAGGGCAAAAAATCTTGCAATCTTTTGCCCTTCACTTTTTCATAGGGAGATAAATACTATGATTAAAATTCTAAATCTATTTTCTGGATTTGCCTTTATCATATTCGGCTATAACGCTTTGCATATGATCCCAGAATTTAGAAATTATATAGGGCAAGAATTGGTGGCATGGTTTATTTTTTATGCCTTGATGTTTTGTTTAACCTTTATTGTGTGGACACTCACATATTTTTATATGCGAGATGTTGATGACGACCTTGATGATCTTGAAGATCGCCTTGAGCGAATTGAAAGAAATCCTACAGGTTATAAAAAATGCGATAAGCAAATGGAGTTTGAACTATGGCAGAACGACTAAAAAGGAATGAGGATATTGTTCACCTTTATCTTATGACCTCGCTATATGCTGGGGAACAAAATAAGGTAAAAATGGGAATAGCCAAAGACTGCGAGAAAAGGGCAGAAGATGTTGGGGGCAAATTAGAGATGATCTCACTTCCACAACTTAGACCTTTAATTCTCGAAATTGAAAAAGCTACTCACTCAATCGCAACTTTGCGAGGGATTGAAAAAGCTAAGGTTTCAAAAAGGTCTGGCTCTACTGAATGGTTTTGTTGTTCGGTTGAGGAAGCCAAAAAGATTTATGCGAAAGCTAGGAATATTATTCTATCTTCGGGAAATCTTGAGACTGCCAAAAACGAGAACAAAAAACTCAAGGCAAAAATTCGCCAGAAAGAAAAATCTAATCTTCTAAGGGAAAATGAAGAGATGATAATGAAGCGAACTTTAGGAGATACGCAGGAAGCGAAAAAACAAATGGAACTCGATTTATAGGTTATCTCCCTATAAACAGGTGGCTCGAAACCACTTTAAAACTTGAGAAATTAAGAGGAAGGAAGGCGTCAAAGACACAGGCGACCTTCCTTCCCTTTTTTTATGGTTGAGATCTCAGCATCACTCAAATCAATACCCTATCATCACTCAAACTTATATGCCCTTTTGGGCATTTTTTTGTGCTTGGGTGTGTTACATCACTACCACACCAGAACACCCACACACCCAATTGCGCAGGCGTAGCCTGCGCCAGTGGTAAAGTGAAGTATCTAAACTAAGTTCGCTCCTGCGCCAGTGCAAAAGTGAAGTGCAAAAACGAAGTCTCGCGCGCAGCGCGATAGTGAGTACTCACTATCAAGGAAAGTCTGCCGCGAAGCGGCGCGACACGCAGTGTCGCAGCCCATTATACCACAAAACTGAACGCGTGTCAAATCTTTTTTTCAATAAAAAAAGGAACATTTGTTGCTTTTACACCTTTTCCCACAGTTTATTACAACATCTGTTCCTTTTCGCTTATGCTTGGCTCTCTGCCCGTGAGCCCGTCAGGGGTCGCGACATTGAGGGATAAACCTGTCGCGGGGTTCAAAAAATTACACTATTAAGTCGTTCACGAAGGTGAGAGCGTCAATGTTTGACCTAGCTAAAGAGTCAACGATTTTCTTATCAACACCTTTTTCAGCGA
>VTLG01012386.1_pt1 | contig 20412 bp, 8 predicted proteins | sample 4694571 | NCBI WGS metagenome assembly VTLG01 (sample SAMN12604809, study PRJNA352737) | marine metagenome | biome: ENVO:00000447; feature: ENVO:00000209|ENVO:00000569|ENVO:01000036; material: ENVO:00002151; isolation source: viral sequences binned using virsorter ... | reverse complement strand
AGGGAATCGGGTGGGTTCTGTAGGAGTATCCCGTAAGGACGGGTCCTTTTTCAGGTCCTCCTTGATATGGGCCATCAAGCGATCACCCAAAACCTCCTCATACTCCTCGTTTGGATATCGTGCCGGGAGTAGGACTTGTTTATACCCCCGATGCACCAATTCGTTATATAAAGATTGGATAGTTTGAGGTGTTCCGAGGTAACAAATCCTCCCCCCCGGCTTTATTACGGCTTCAAATTCTTTCACTGCCTCCCGTATCTTCTCCCTCATGCCCTCTGTTGCTGAGTTCTTAGGGTTCTCCACATCGTCAGGAATGATCAGATCAGACCTATCACCTGTAATGTTCCCCGATATGGATGCCGACTTCATAGAGGGACTTTGGTCGGCCTTGCAAGGTCCGATATCAAACTTGATCGTTGACTGTCTCTGGTGGGTCTTGGGTCTGAGGTGGCTAAGGAAGTCCACCTGATTGATCAGGTCCAAGCAGAAGGTAGAAAAGTTAGCAGCACGCTGTCCACTAGCCGACACAACCATGATCTTGGCATCATAGTTCCAGTACCAAGTCCACAGGCAGAAGGCAGAGGTAATGAACGACTTCCCCACACCACGAAACCCACCGAACATCAACCGCTTAGGACCATGTTGGAGTAGTTGGGCTAATTCATACTGGTTATTTGTAGGTTCCGGTAGTCCAAGATGCTCCCATATCTTATATAGAAAGTTTCGGAAGTCTTTATAGCCCTCTTCTTGTGCCATCTGTAGTTATTCCTCTGGTAGGGGGAATGGCAAATCTTTGAAGTCTAAAACCTGTTCTATTGGAGCGACATCTTCGGGAGTGAATCCCAAGTTGGCATCTTTGAGAATAGCGTATATAGCATTTAAGTCAGAAGCAGTTAGAGGCTCTACTTGATTGACTTTTTCCATGACCTTTGCTAGAAATTTCTTTTTTAGTTCAGATAGCATAAGAGACCCCTATTCTTAACCTTCTTTAATGAAGACTACACGACCGAAAATGTTGTTTATTCTGGCCCCTCCTATCTCATCTAAGTACGCAAACCCAAAGTTGTCGTAATAAGTTGCACCAAGTGTTTCACTTTGAGCAAATTGAATGGTAACATCAGTTGAACCAGAAGTGCTGAATCTACCATATCCTTGAGAGACAGCGGATTCGTTGGTAGTAACAGTCCTAACGGTTGTTCCTTGAAGAATAACAGAAGTGGCAGTCTCATTATAGAGTCTTGTTACGACGGTATTGGGTTTCAGGAAAGTCACATTCCATTGTACCCTCCACACACCCACAGGAAGAGTCACTGCCCTATCATCTAATGATGAAGTCCCCCCAGAATACAACGCAATTCCGGTAGAATAACTTCCGTTATGTTCATTTAGAGTCTGTAGAGGGTACTTATACCATGTATCTTTGGTTATAGCTCCATAATTGTAACTGCTCTTTGCTGCATCTCCTCCAGAACTATTAGTAACTTGGTGAAGTACTTCACAGGAGGCTGTGGTAGTGTGCAATCCATATCCAGTATCCCATGTCAGTTCCTTAATAGGTCCGATCTTATTACCAGTTTGGATAGTGGGAACTTCACCAACGGCATATCCAGCATCTAAAGTTCGGACTGAGCCTAGCTGACTATTGAGGGGTACATCTCCAGTACCAGTGCCTGTAGCTACATAAGCAGCAGACTTCAGAGGTCCAGTAGACGAATTGACTGGTACTTGCCCAATAGCAGTGCCTGTATCCAGAGCAGCAGCAGTTCCAGCAGAAGTTGCCAATGAAGTTGCAGCTACTTTAGTCCAAACTTGAGTTCCAGAAGGATTCTTAATCTGCATCACATCATCTACTGACCCTGCTGTTGGATCAGGTAGGTTTCCACTACCTGAAACGATGTTAATCGCAGTATCTTCAGCATCCAATGAGATGTCGATAGCTTCTTCAGCCAGATAGATTCCTTGTTTATTGGCTTTATCTAGATCTGCTTCACTCAGCGTACTCCCTTGAACGAAGTCTACTTCCCTTGTACCTCGTTTCGTTTTACGTCTTATTTGAAAAGAAGTCCCAGATGCTGGTTTCCCTGCGTCCGTGAACTTGATCTTGTTTCCTGTAACTGTAGATCCACCGGATTCAACAGTGTAGTCAGTAGTGAGTGTTTTTACGGTTTGTCCTATTCGTACCTCTACATCAGTGAGAGGATTGATAAAGTCTACGTCAGGAAAATCATAGGTAGTAGTCGAAGTCCCATCAGAAGTATGGACTCTGGTAGCTATAAAATCGTCAGTAGTTAGAGCCATTTTAAATGTCCTTTAGGTCGAAGGTACAGGGCTAGGCAAAACAGGAAGCAACTGTTGTAAGTTTGTCCTGTGTGCTTCGTTTATTGCGTCTCTCACAGATTGTTCAGAGGTTATTAATTTACCATAAGCCTCATCACGGAAGGCTGAAAGGACCCTCTTTACCATTCTAATCCTTACTGTCCTAGAAGAAACTTCCCAAGCAGAAGTAAGATCTCCGTTCTCTTTAAAGATCAATGCGTGCATTGTCTTCTTTAGATCGCTCTCTGCAATGTAGTGTTGGTACTTATCATAAGCAGTTGTGACACCATCTGGTTGATTTCCGGTCAATGGGATTTCTGTAAGATCGACATGGTTTCGTTTCTTTGAAGGTGCTTCAAAACCATATTTCAGTTTTTCTATTTCTTCTAGTGGATCTGGACCAGCAGGTCTTTCCGAGACAGGGAAAGGAGAAAGTGTATCTGGACCCAAGTAACTTTTCTTCTTTATGGGTTCTGAAAATATTGGACCCCTTGCATAACCTACGCTTTCCCAAGCACCCGGAATCATTGATTTGAATGCATCCCAGATAGTTTGGTTGTCTCTTAACATGTCATCTCTAAGCCATTTCTTAGTGAACTCTGTATCTGTTCCCGCAACTTGTGCCGCAGGATTGTCCATCAGGAATCTAGGAACGAAACTTCTTACAGCACCTTTGATAAAATGGTCTACCCTGCCTCCACCTTGAGTCCAAGCTGCCGTGGCATCGAAGAAACCCTTCATCCACATAGCATCCCACGAAGTGGCGACTACCATCGCAAGGTGAGTCACTAGAGAATGTTGTTGATCTTCAGAAAGGTGATCACTCATAGTCCGTAGATCTGCTGCTGCTCCGAGCATTGCACCGATGGGATCTAGCCGACCAAATCCATAGTACTTTCTGTTTCCGTTTGCATCTGTGATCTCAAAAGAGTTCTCTTGTATCCCCATTTCTTCCCAAACTCTTGCCTTATCGGGATCTGATGGACGGGAACCAACGATACGTACATGTCCTACTCCCGGAATATCAAAGCCTTCTTGAGCCATGATCATCCCACCGTAGGTTATCAGTATTCCAGTACCAAATCTTCCTATGGCATCTGCCTTTCTAGCCCCTCCTGCATCCCAATCTGCCTTGATATCTTTCAAAGCAGGGTTTAGGGAAGCTATCCAATCCCCAACTTCAGGAATGAGGGTCAAAGGACCGAGTGTCCTTGAGACCGTTCCTCTCCAAAGATTAACGCCAGTTCGCATGAACGGCATAAGAAAATCCACACTTGCGTGCTTTCCTTTCATTCGCATCATCGAACCACCAAGTCCTTCGGTAAGAGGAGTGGTGAATTTTGCTTTCCTAGCAAACGCCATTGCTTCTCGTTCAACTCCTCGTCCTAAATCATCAAATCCTGCCTCAAAGTTATCTGCAATATATTGTGCAATTTCCTTCTGCTGAGTTGCAGGATCGAATTTTTTGAGGGCTTCATCTGCCAACTTTGTGCGTAAGTGCGATCTGTACGTAATTTGTCCATAAAACTCATCAGCAAATATCCGAAGTCTACTGGGCCATCTAACTAGATTTCTTCCCATCCAGTCTATGGCTACTCCGATCCAATTATCCCCAAAACCCGGATAGACCTGACGAATCCTCTCTGTAGAAATCGCTGTACGAACACGTTCAGTGGACCTCAACAGAGGATCAAGTGTTGGTTTTTCGTTCCACCAAGCTTTTGAAGCGAGGACAATAGACTCTTTTATAGCATTGGTCATTCCAAACCACAGTTTGAAACCCTCTTTTGCCGATGCCATATCGGCCATCATTAACGCTCCTCCTATGCGTTCAGCAGGAAGAAGATTAACATGGATTCCTGTACCTATAAGGTCTGTAGTCAACGACCTCATAGTACTTAGAAGTCCATTTATCCTGAACTCCATTAACATATCCCAGATCAGAGAACTCTTTTTGTTCTGCCTGAGCATCTTTCCGACACTAGATGCTGGACCACTCGCTGCTGCTGCAATAATATCATCAGCAAGTTGTTCAATCTTCCCACGACCCCCACCGGATCGGAGAATCTCCTCTATCATGGTGTTATCCATTCCAGCTATTTTTATATTTCCTGCTTGTGTTGTTCTAGCAGCACCTCTTTGAATACGAACAATGCTTGCAAATACTTCTCCCAGTCGTCCGTGCATTGCTACTAGTTCTGCTGCTGCCTGCTTACTTTGCTTTGCTTTCTGGGCTAATTCTATGACGGACTTGAGGTAAGTTTGCAGTAACATCTTTCCTGCAATCAAATGAGTAGTCATGTTATCAGCAGCGACAGCAGTTTTATTAAGTGTCTTCTCCAGCTTCACAGCGTCCATGCCCATCACATCAGCTAATTCAGCTACCGTGTCATTCTTTAGAACATCTTGTGCTTCTCTTTTTACCTGTCCTCCTTCCGTTTGCCTACCATAGAACTCTCCTGCTTCGGTAATCCTAGTTCCAATCCCTGCACCTAACTCTCTGAGGTGAGGAGCAACGAGTTCAGCTAGAGACTTCAATACCACTGACATGTCTGCATCTACGGACATGTGTTTTAAGCTGAGACCTACTTCCATCAAAGCTTCTACTGGAGGTTGACCCTGTTGTATCCGACCAGTCAATTCATTAGAGTAGGCTTTCAATTCATCAGTAGTGAACCATCTGGCTTGTCCATCGTTGTTGAATATTCTTCCGAATACCTCTCGGATTTCATCTGGTATGTCATCTCTAATAGGAGAGTTGTTCACATCAGTGTATATAGCATCCATCCACTGTTTCATTTTCTTGAAAAACTTGGACATTCCACGGGGGAGTTTCTCTCCTTCTTGAGTCAAGTAAGCTTCAGCATACCTAGCAAATTTCTCCCAATGCTCTACTTTCCAATAACCGTCCTCTACTCCTAGAGCGACTTCCAACTTAGCCACGTTAGCAAAATCTTCTGGCTTATCGCTCTGCCTAAGAAGATACATAAATATGTGACCAAACTCATGGACAAGAGTGGCTATGTTTGTTTTACCAAACTTCCTCCCCCACCTGTCTTTCATGCTCTTAGTAAATAGATGGAGGATAATCTGACCATCATTCTCAAAAGACCCTCCCCTTCCTAGTGGAGGTAGACTCACTGCACCTGTTATCTCTCCCTTTGGTCCAGTGTGTGCCATCCAGTGCGGGTCTGGAAGATCAGCGTCAGGTGGAAAATGATTGCCAAATCCATTAGGGTCCCATTGGTGTGGGTCTTCCAAGTCTAATCGCTCTAACATCCTCGCTGTGGCTAAAGCATTTTCTATATTAGGATTGGGAGTAGTGAGGTCTGTTAGGACATCCTCTAAATAGCGGACCATATTCCCTAGAATCGGGTAATTACTTGCTAAATCTGCACTAAGGCGTATCTCGTTGTGTATATCCATCAGCAGACGGGACACATCTCTACTCGGTAATCCAAGGGGGCCTTCGTCTGGGTCTATGCCATATGGGTAGCTAATAGCTTCTCTCTGGTTATTATCAAGCAAAGTGTTGCCGCTAGCACTCAGTCCTACATCTTCAACAGTTGCATCTGGATGTTTCCTTTCGAGAGCGGCTCTAACAGTTGAGGGATCTGCATCTTCAATGAGTTCGGATTGAAAAAAGATTCTAGTAACTTTAGGTTGTGGCTCTAGAGGTTTATATCCCTCAAATAGAATGACTGAATCAGTAGCTCTAGGAATCTTGGCTAGAAATTCAGCATCGGTAACTGAAGACGGTATTCCTAGTGCAATTGCTCCCTGCTTTGGATCTATTCCTTCCGTCCTATTCAGATAAACTATTCCATCATGTCCAAGGGATTGTATATGTTCTACTACCTCTTCTTTACTAAGGTTGTTCCTGACTTGCTCGTTTTTCCATGAGGGAGGCGCAAGATCAAGATCTACAAGCTGACTGGCTACGGAATGTGGAGAAAACTGGTCTCCCCGATCTGTCAGTCTAAGGGGTTTATTAACAGATACAGTAATCGGAAGTACTTGTTTGACTCCCCCCGCTCCTTCAGCCACTTCTTTAGTACCAACATGGATTCCAATATCATTCGGTCCTGCTTTCAGTTCTCCTGCTGTTACTGTTTCGCTTCTCGTTCCATGATACATTTCTGCATCTATGGCTTCTTCGGGAGCAGCACCAGCACGCCCTTTCTTTTCTCCAATATCTGCTTTCCAAATATCTTTGGCTTCTTCTACACTTAGCTCTCCGCTCTTTAATTGAGCTATCTCTTCCTTTGTAAGCGGACTACCACCCCATCTATCAACACCCTTTCGCTTAGAGAAGCTTTCTTCTGGGATTTCCTGTAAGTGTTTTTCAAGAGATTTTATTTCTCCTGAAGTTAACCACGATCCTCTCTGAACTTGATCAGGATCAGGGAACGTACCTTTAGGGAATTGCTTATGAGGTGCGACGGTCATATCGGCCATCTGTTCTTTATTAAACGCAACTAGTTCAACAACCTCTCCATTCCTCTTTTGAACAATCCCGTCGAAACCTTGCTTCCTAGCTCTACTTCTGATTTCGTTAGTGATGTATCCCTTTTCATCGTAAGCTTTTTCTATGATTTTTATTGCTTTTTCTTCATCAACTCCCAGTTTGACTAACAACAAGTATGCAGGATCATCCTCCCATCCTCTACTAGAGTCAGGCATATCAATTACCAAGGGGTTCTTAATCCGTGGTCTGCCCTCTACGATATGTGAACCATATCCTCCAGCAAAGTCTGAAGCGGGGGACATGTAATAGCCATTTCCTAAAGTACCTCCCTGATTAGCAGCACGAACCTTGGGTTCTGTAGATCCACGATAAACTACATCAGGTATCTCTGGAGAGATAGAAGGATCACTTACAGGCGAAGGAGCATCAGGTGATCTCGGTGTCTCATACTCATAGATGATTGGAGCATCCAGATTATCAGGTTGACCTTTAGCAATTTGTTCTGGGACAGCATCAGTAGGATCTGTATAGGAGTAATTTCTGCGAGGCTCAAACTCTACTCCCGGTTCGTAACTTCCGGGCCTTGCTCCCGAATCAGGATGAATTTCTAAAGCGTTAGGTCCGGGTTGAGGACCTGAAGGCAAAACATGATTGTCATGAGCAAAAGCCGCAATCATGTGAGGTTGCTTATCCCTCATCACCATAATACCATCAAATCCTTGTTGCCTAACTAACTTAGAGATCTCTTGTCCTATGCCGCCGTGCATCGGTTCACTTGCAGCTACTAAAATATCTAGGATTTGCGGAGAAGTAACTGCACCACCTCTAGCGTCAGGACGTACTAATTCACTTAATACAGAGAGGAGTAAAGACCCATCCTGCTTCTCTAGGAGAGCGTCGATAATATCTTCATACTCATGGGGCAGGTCAGGAGAAGGTTCTTCGTCGGGAAGAATTTCTTTTATCAATGCTTTTATGTTTTTACTACGTCTATCTTGTTGACCTGCCATGTTTCCGACTCGGAACTCATCAGCTAGATCATTTATCAGCAATGGATTCTTTAGATAAACATTTCTCTTATATACATTGAGAGGGGTTTCAGAAGCCAATCCTTCCAGATCGCTTCGTATACTGTCTTTGGTACGTAGCTCAGGATCTGCTTCTCTAAACAACTCTTCTATATTATCTATATCTGCATCCTTCCTAGCCCTAGCATCAAGAACAGCATCATCAGGATCAACAAACCAATATTTAGCGTAGCCTAGTGGTCCATCTTGTAGTAGACCCATCGACCTTCCAAGAGTTTTCTCAGAAGCATGGTATAAGTTTGAAGGGACTAGATATGCAGGATTGTGGGGTTGTTGTAGGAAAGCTCGCTGCAACATTATGAAGTGAAGGTGTTCGTCATGGAGATTGTTTATCGCTGTATGGTGTCCTTCTCTTGTAAGACCAAGAATGCGACCAAAGAAATTCGACATGACTTCAGGATCAACAAGGGTTTCAAAGAAGTCAGAGTGTTTAATAGGACCTCCTTCTTGAGGGAATCGCTCTGCTCCTTCTCCTACAATCTCTGTAGTAAACCCACCTGATCTTCCTACACCATATTCCTCAAATTCACCTTCCCTCAATCGTGTGTTGAACCATTCATCTGCATCTTCCAGAATATCTCGTAGAAAATCAGGTGTCCAAAAATCATGATGGAACTGTGGTTGTGGTAAAGCTCTATCACCACTCCTAGTATAAGGAACCCATTGCGCTCCGGGTATAGAAGGAAAATCTCTACCCACAGCGATTTTGAACCCAGACATGGTGTTGATTGTATTTACAAGTTCTTTGATTCTCTCGTAGGGAAGACCTGCAACTGGACCCTCACGATGAGTTACGGAGGTAAATCCCAACTCTGTGTCCTTTACATTGCCTTGTCCATGGTGTCTAAGATAGTCGTAAGGATCATCCTTAGTGAAGGCTTCAAAGAGTGCGCGGACTTGTGATAACTCTGTCCGTAGCCCTGAGACAATGCTGCTGTCTTTTGTCCTGCTCAAATGGTGACTAGAAGCAGAAAGGACTCGTCCATTAGGACTCTGGAAGAACACTTCCAATAGGTCATCTAAACGAATCACCCTCCCCCTTTTAGATTCCGACGTAATACCAGCAATAGCTCTCCTTCCCTCTTCTGTGTGTTTAATCCACCTCCAAAAAGTAGTGTCTTCAGGAGTAGGAGGGAAGTAGTAACTTATCTCCGGGGATTCTTGCCTTCTAGCCCTGTCTGCTGGCATGGGTTCTCTAGCACTGGGAGGTATATCCTCCATATCTAGTCGAGAGTAATGTTCGGATCGGACATTGTCATCCCAAGGATACGCTTCTCTCTGTTGTGCTATCAGTTCAGAGTAATCCCATGAACCTTCCGCTGTCATAACATCATCTATACTTAGAAGGAACGATTCAGAGATTGTTTTACCTCTGTTCTTTCCTAGCGAACTTATAATGAATGCCTGAAACACATCAGGTGCTGTCACACTTCCATATAGAACCCTGTCTCTTTTAATGGTAGAGAGTTTGGTTATCTGGTTTAGCCAGTTCGATATAGCAGAAGGATTCTCATTTAGAAGAGAGACAATATTTTGGGGATTAGATGCGGCTTCTAAAATTACCTGTTGATCGTTATGTTCGGCTATAGGGTCTCGGGGTGGTGGACCTGCTTCATCGAATTGATGTAGGTATTGACTCTTCGGACCCGTAGCTAATACGGTCTCTGCTACTTGCGGTCTGTTCCCATAAATTATCTCGTACTGAACTGAGTTTCCAGCTTCATCTGTGTACCTATGGGTGTACCTATTTTTCAACCTACCTTGTGGTAGGGTATCAACATATCCCATAACAGATTCTAGATCGTATCTAGCATTACGTCCTTCACCTGTAGCAGGGATCTTCCCTTCTTTTGCCCACCTCCTGACAGTAGCAGGAGTGACTCCTATCTGCTCTGCCACTTCTTTTGCGGTCATCTCTGTGATGTTTTTGGCAGCACCAACTAAAGGATCAGCACTTACAGCAGATGTCCTTATAGACTGGAAGGGGATGATCATTCCGTCACCAAGACGGTGCTTACCTCTTTCAGTAATGACTTCTTCAGCACCAAACTTAAGTGCTATCTTCTTAGCATCTTTGTCCATCATTCCCGGAACTACATAGTTGTTGATAATTGAGCCATCTCTAGCTTTTACTTGATGGACAACGTAGTCAGAAATCTGTCCTCTTTCTACAAGAGCATCTAGTTCCTCTTTGATGCCCGGATAGGTACTCTCATCGAACATAGCCCAAGGAGATCCGTCTCCCATGAACCCGTCTTTCCCTAAAGCAATATCGTCAGGCGACGATGCACGCTTCGGATCGAAATCAATACCAGCACCACGGGAAATAGACAGAGTTTGATCAACTGATATCCTTTTCAAACCCCCATTTCTAATCCAAGCCTCTAAGCTAGGATGTCCTGCCATTTGCGCACCAACTCTAGCCAAGACCATCACTGCGTCTACTTGGGATTGAGAGGTGATTCCCGAAAGATTTTCAAGGACCGTCCGAAAACTACTCTCATCATTTAAAAGTACGATGGTTCCATTCTTCTCCATCTCATCCAAGATCGGAGGAAGTGAAGTAGAAAGTTTTTCATTAACTTCCCTGAGTTTTTCAGGACTGTTATTCTTGATTGCATTCCGTCCTCCTTTAACTGCCCTCCCTATCTGGTAGATAACTTCTCCTGCCACTCCTCCTATCATTGACCCTTCAATAAGATTCTTGAATCTACCATGCAACCAATGCTCTTCTTCAGGTGTGTCTACTTTCAAGTAATCAACTAGCCAGTTATTGATGCCTACATCAGATGCAAAGTTAGACAGTCTGGCTTCTCCCTCTTGCCATGCCATGAAGTCAAGTACAGCACCCTGTGTTGTCCATTGTGTGAATCTCTTTGGCAACCCCTTCCATCCTCCCGCTACGGGCGCTCTCCAATCCGTAGCGTATCTAATTGCACGCTGAGTCGCAGCAACTGTTTTCTGAAACTTTTCCGCTGCTTCTGCGCTTAATTGCGCCTTATGTGCCGCTATTGACGCAGGAGATCTCAAATTCGCAACCGATCTACGCTGAGTTGCACTCAATGCTGCCCGTGATGCGGTTCCCGAACGGAGCATTGTGCCAGCCTTCACTAATGCTCCTCCTGCCGCTATAACAGGTGCAGCAGCTACCGCTTTCACAGCAAGCGCAGCAAGTCCAGAGATAATGACCATCTCTGTTCCGACTTGAGCTATACCTCCTATCAAAGATCCTGTGACAGTCTTAGGTTCTAGCCACTCATTCAGTTCAGGAGTATCAAAACGAAAGCCTCCCTTACCATTCAATCCAGCGGATTCTCCTAGACCAATAGCCGCATTCATTATATCCATACCAAGATCTGTGGTCGCTTCAACTGCTCCTGCTGCACCATAGCCAACTGATGGGACAAATTCTGTTATGCCACCTATTACATCTGAAGCAATCGCATCTAGCCAACTAGGTTCTTCTTCTTGAACCCTGACTTCTTTTGGAGTGTAGTCATTTTGTGGTCGGATAACTTGGGGATCTTCACTGCCGGGTTTCTCTGCCTCTAGTGGTTCCCCAACAGACTGAGGTTCTTGATTTTTATACGAATCGTCAACAGACCCATAAAAAGGTTCCGGTAGATCTTCTTCCTCATCTCTAAAGGCGAGTTGTGGTTGTCCGTCTTCTACCTGTTCTTCTTCTTCTACTGTTTCTTCTGTAGGAAGGGGAGTGGAACGAAGTTCTTCTGGATCTACCCCTGTTACTTCGGGAGTAGAACGAAAAGAAGGATCTTGTTCGTCGTGATCTTCAGTATGAGGCATAGTTAAATTCCCAACAAGATTTGATTCGTATTACTTAAGGTCCGTACGCTTGAGTACACTAGAGAATCCGGGCTGATTAGACAGTATCTCTATAGGAATTGAGGACAGAAATCCTACCTGATTCTGTGTCAAATCAAGCTCGGTTTGTCTCCTAACCCCCACTCCGGGCATCCGCATGTTTGCTCTATGATTTACGGATTTGCGTATGAGGTCTTTAATCTTGGGAGGCACTTCGTCAGTCGGTTTAACAACGGGATATCTCTGTATGTCTTGTCTCATGCGACGTACAACATTCTTAACTATCCATTCCTTAGATACGGGTTCTTTCATTTTTTCTTCATACACAGCGCTTATTCTTCTGTGAATCACATCCAGAATAGCTTTTGATCTAGGACTTGATGGATATCTAACGTAGTCGTTCACTGCCCTATCTAGGTCTTCTTCAGTTTTGAAAACACGGGGAGGAACCCCCCACTCCGTAAACTGGAACCCCTCTGCGTTCTCATTAATATGAGGAACCCAACTCTCTAGATTAGAACGAACAACCCCTTTGGCTGAAGGATGCCTTAAAAGATGGGTAGTCAGATCTATGAACGCTTTCGGAGAAACAAACGGAAGGTCATCGTCTCTAGAACCGGGAGGTATGTCGAGTCTCCAAGCACGATGGGCATTGCTTGCTTCCCATGGCTGTATAGGGTAATTGGAAGTATGGTCGTCAGGATCTGCATTCACTATATCATCTATATCAAGTGCAGATAATGCCCTTGGAGGTACTCCTCGGGACAAAGTAGTGGTCAAGTTTGAAAATTCTCTGGCTCGGAACTCCATAAGTTCATGTCTCATCCTCTCTAAAACTAGATATGCTCTTTGAACCCCACTAGTTTTTTCAAAGAGATCTGCTACAAAGGTCAATGTTTCTCTCTCCACCCTCAGATCATGCAGATTGCTCCCCGTAAGGGAGTCTTCTAAAAGCTTCTCTATATGAGTAAGTCTTCTTGCAATCTCTACGGGTCCAATGTGATAATTCAGCCTAGATGTGGCTGTCTCCCCTGCGTGTGTGAATGCGCCATTGAGGAAAAACGGTTGATCTGGTACAAAATCTGGATTAGCTAATGAGGATGCTTGGGGTATAGGGTTCTTTTTCTGTCTTGCTCGTCTTGCAGCACCCCGATCAACGGCACTAAAGGCTCTAGCTTGATCATAAAGAACGTTAAGCCTGCTTTCCTCTGACCAATCCTGAATGAACCTGTCTTTTGCTTTATTGAAAGCCTCTATCTCTTCTGCCGTATCTATATCTACTCCGTATAAACCTGCTTCCTTAAGCCTCTCAGTAAAGTTTGCTCTTAAGTAAGGTGTAATGAACGCGCTTTCTTCCCTAATTTTCCTTTCTATCTCGCCCTTCAACTCAGAGTACTCACTACTCCACAGGGGATCTGCCCACCTTCCTCTTGGTTCTGGCCCCCCACCTACAATGTTGCGGAGAATATTGTCGGAAAAGAATACCGCTTGAGCATCATCTGCCAGCCTTTTTAGTTCTTCCTCGGTTGGTACAGGAATTTGGAGGTGAGGTTCTAGACCCTCTTTCTCCCCTTTCTCAATCGCCTTCTTTATCTCAGCTAACTTAGCATCAATTATCGGCCTTACTGTTGATATAAGGTAGAAGTTATTTCCCACTCTGCTTATCAATTCCTGACCTTCTTTAGAATTTACAGAGTCATTAGCTCTATCTTGGTCGTTTCTTTCTTTACGAAGTCTGGATTTCTGTCCCGGAGAGAGGTGTGGACTGTTATCTACCTCGTCAATTATGCCATCCAGTTGGGCAGTATTAGCCATTGCTATCTGGTTCGAGAATGCATCAGCAACATCCTTTCCGAATGCAATATCTCTGGAGTGCTGACTACTGTTACTTGTACGAAGTCCATCAGCAACTTCAGCAATAATCTGTGGGTTATATGGAATACCTTCAGGGATGGCGTTTTTTATTTTCTGACGCTGTTCGACATCCGTTAGACTGTAGAAGTTTGCCCATTTCACTTTCTGTTCGGGTAGTGTTCCTACATCCATTGACGCATAGAAAGCCGATGCCACATTCCTCCTTTTTTCCGCATGTGCCTGTTCATCATTCTCTCCTTCAGTCAATTTTACATGCTGTGCGTCCAATGCCTCCTCAACTTTCAGCAATTCTTGCTGCATTTCCTCAGTCAGAAATGGCTCACCATTCTTCATCTTCAGATCTCTCAGTACACCAATGCTCCTTTGGAATGCTTCCCTTCTGGCTTCATAATCGTCATCAGTAACCCCCTTAGCCTCTCCTGTCTTTCCTATAATATTAAGTTGAGTATTACTCCACAACTTAACAGTATCGTTGATAGTCTTTCTTCCCGTTGATTTATCCAAGAGTACTACACTACTGTTGAGACCATCAGCAAGATCTTGCTGTCCTTGTGGTGACTGCATATACACAATATGCGAAGCGATGTCTGCGCTATTACCTGAACCCATTTCATTTAAAAGGGTAAATACGTCATCTTTGGCTTGAAAGCCGATAACTTCTTGTCTAGCTTGGAGGTTAGCAGAATTGAATATGCGAATAGCCTCTTTAGTGGATTGGTCTACCATGGCTCGGTAAACAAGATCACCTACTTTGGTGTCTACCCTACGATTACGTTGTACTGTACTGATTATATTTTCAAATTCTGTGTTTGCCTGCTCTAGGGTAGAATGAGGATCGCTTCCTAAAGTTGCAGCGGAAGAAGCCAACAGAGGAGCAACTTCGTTGCTAGCAATGGTAGCATTAGCTTCATGGTAGGCAATCCATCCAGCAGTGCTTGCTGCTCCATACTGCTGCATAAGAGGGATCACCTCTTCTTCTCTAAGGTCAGCGTATGCAGCACGTTGTCCTTCGACTGTCGCCTGTTTAGTAGCTTCTTTCATCCCAGTTTCATAGATACCTGCCATGTGTCCGAAGGATCTAGTCAAGCTATCAGTAATAGATGTTAATTCTTCTGATTGCTGGTAGTTTTGCTGTTGGGTTTCTGGTCTTGTTGCCCGAAGCGCATTACTGACATTCCCCCCCATAGAGATACGCTCAGTACCTCGCTCTCCCTTTCTGAATCTTGTAGTTGCCATAGGACTATCTCACTTATGAATTTGTACGACGGGCATGCTGAACACTTGCTGGTAATTCCCTGCGATCCGAAACCTTCGTTACTCGTTTACTCTCGCCTTTTACTTTGGCAAGACCTGAGCTATCCGCTTCCAGAGCCGATAGCTGAGAATACATAGCTGCACCTTCAAATCCTGATTCAACGAAACTGATTGCTTGTTGAGCGACACTAACAGTGGGCAAGTTCCTTATTCGACTGGCATTACCCATGGAAATACTCTGGATAGACGACTTTGCGTTATAGTCTGCCATCATCATCGTCTGACCTAACGCCCATTCAGCATCCATAGCTTCATTCTTGAGGGCCATCTCACCGTCTGTAACTGGACTCCCATAAAGATCAGCGAAGTTTGCCCTATGCTGTCCTAAAAGCCTCTCTCTTTCAACATCCCGTGCCATCCGTTCTCTAGACATGTCTCCTAGTTCAGCAAGCCTTTGAAGTAATGCGGTCCCCATAGCATCTTGTGCTTCTCTATTCGCTGCTTCCGCATTTTTTCTGCTCAGGTTATTGGTAGCTGACGCTTGAGCCATCCCTCCAATCATACCTGTTGCCGCCGTTGCGACTCCCAATGTCATAGGATCACACATAACTAAGTCCCTCTACTATATTCATAAAAGTCTACTTCAGGATCAGTAAAATGAATCGGTACATCTACACGTTTGAATCTCATAGTGTCTAACCATCTATGATGCTCTGTATTCCTACCATCTGTAAAGCAACTAATCCTGTTGCCTTCAAGGGAATCCAACCACCACGCTGATATACGTAGAAAAGCGGATCTGTGCTTGGCGATATGTGTAGTAGCCAGACACCACACAACGTTCAGGTCTTTGTTTATCTGGTGATTGCCCCATATAACCCATGGACCTTCATCATAGACCCCTACTAATCCGTTGGATTTTACAGCAACCTTGAGACCTTCTACAGGATCTAATCCACTGGCCGCTTTTATCTCACTCTTGTCTTCCGGTCTCAGGTGTTCTGCCATGTAAGCAACATCATCCATAGTAGATAATCGTATATGTCCACCATTATCTACGATATGTCTTGGGATTGTAACGTGCGCTCCATTCGGCACTGACAATGCTGTGTGGTAGGTGGGAGTCATTGTGTATTACTAACCTCATATCACTTGCTTTTGCCCTTACAGGAACGATAGTAACTCCATTTTTCAGTGGAGGAGATCCTATTGCAGTGGAACCCACTATGCTATCTACAGTGTATTCGTAAGGAGTCGTGGTAGCATCGTTAGGGTAGACCTTAACAGTGTAATGTCCAGTATTCTCATGATATATGGAGTAAGTTTGGACTTGTAATCTAGCACTGAGATCTGGATTATCTTCATACCTGCTCTTCATAAATGGTCTTGAAAATTCCAGTTGAGAATCATAGGACTCTCCTACATAGAAGCCTGTAGAACTGTAATCCCCTTCTAATACGAGAGTGTTTCCAGTAGCCGATACAACAGGAATAACACGACCAACAATTCCTGTAGAATCCTCTACTGCTCTTACAGTACCAGTAGCCTCTATAGAGTATGGAAGAGTTATGGTTGATTGACCAGAAGCATAGGCAATCACACAAGAAGAAGAATGGACACGGCGATCCAATGAGGTTTTGAAGTTACTCCCAGAATCCACATCGCCTGAAGTAAGGACCAACTTATACAACTCAGGGTAGGTCTCTGATTCACCAGAGTTTGCTTGACAGATTATGTATAAGATGTCTTTAAAGAAAGAAGCAGAGATTACTTTTGAATTGAAATCCCATTTAGACCAAGAACTCTGTGCTTTTTCCTCTCCATGCCAGAACCATTGGTATAGATATATCGAATTAGGAGACCCATCTGTAGTACATACCAGTGAATCTGTCACAGCAGACACGGACAATGAGGTTGCTTTTCCTTTTATATAGTGTGGGATGTGTCTAGTATTCTCAGTGACATATCCTATTTGATCTCTTTGGACAAAGTATTCGGAAATACTAGAGAATCCTCCACGATCAGTAGCGAATGCAAGTGAAGACCCTAGATTCACAGGTTGAGCAATAGCAGAAGACTCGTAGTGTGTACTCTCTGTGAGATTAACAGAGTCAGGAGTTAGTGCTGCTCCGCTTGAAGATAGCGTATATTGCCCGTCTTCTGTGAATCCCACTAACTCATCTTGAAAGACATTTACAGAATGGAAGCTACTGACGTTCCCTCCTGAAGCGGCAACATCAATCCTAGAATCCGCTAGGGAGGTGGCAACAGTAATAGGCCAGAAGTTCATGTAACTTGCCCTTTCGGACAGTACAAAACTCTGATCCGCAGCGAATCCTAACGAGGATCTCCATTCAAAGATATCGTTTATAGTCGTGTCTATGAATGTAGGTTCCGACGCACTCTCAGCATCACCTACTACTCTATCCCCCCATTTAACACTCTGTGCTGTACCTTCAGCAATCTCATAAGTACAACCATTCGCAGGAGACAGGATAAACTTATATCTTCCATTCTCTTTCTTCGTAGACCTTACAAGAATATGAGGCATTGTATCTGCATCTATCTTGTAGTATACGTTTCCACCCTCTTTATCCGTAGAGGGGGCAATATCTTCGACCCACTTTCCCGGACAAAGAGTCAATCTAAGGAAAGAAGCAGGCTCATAATCTACATCACCGACCCATGCACCTTTACCCGGATTGTCCGCTGAAGCATCGTACTTCCCTGCTACAGAATCTCCTGCAACTCCTCCGTATGTAGTACCAACTGTAGTGATATTTATGGCTGTCCCTGCATCTTCATTTGCACCAAGAGTCGCATCCCAAGCATCACTGCTGGATTGAGAAGCACTTAATTCTATAGTATCGTCAGTCTTCCATTGAACAAAGTAGAAGTTGTTGTTTGTTAGTCCATGAACACTGAAGCTGGAAGACTCTACATACTGAACTAGTTCTCGTTCTCCACCAGAACCAGAGTCCCTTGGACTGGTTCTGTTCCTGAACGGATGGGAAGTGATATGAATCTTGTCGGCTGTGGAATCAAAGTCAGATTGGAAGGCAGATAGCGTTGTAGGATCACTTCCATCAACAGTTCCAGTATTGTTCCCTTCAGTAGTGACTACATTGTAGCCTTCAGAGTTGAGGTCTAGTAAAGGTTCCCCTTCAGGTACGAACTTTACCCAAAATCCTTGCGAACCGTCCTCTGCATTTCCTGAAACTTTCATCCTCATTCCGGGAAACGCTCTATTAGGAAGGTCAGCAACACCAGTCACTGAATCCTTAATACCTTGAATGTAGGTGTCCGACCAATCATGACCAACATCAAGGGAAAAATCTACCTCTGCACTCTCTATATATAGGATATTTGTAAAATACCCTGCTTTCCATTTGTCGTTCATATTAAGGGTGACAAACTTTTCGTTCAGCTTCTTAGCAAGAGTTGCAGTAGTATGAGTAAGGTCTAGGGTAGCATCGTCATCTTGTTCCCAACTCACAGTGATCGAAGGGAATACAGTGCTTCGTATTGTTACCCTATGTGATCGTTTTGATTTAGCAGACTTTAACCATACCAATCCTCTATAAGGTTTATTAGAAGGAGATGTCAGATCTTTGTCCATAAGAACCACTTGGTTCCTATTAACTATGAATGTGGTATCTCCTATAGTGTGCAGTCGGAATCCTGAAGAGGGGGTGAGATACTGACCTGTGTAATTCTCAGCATCCACTCCTTTATCCAGTTTAAAATAAGAGTCAGTTCCAGAACCAACATCAATTCTTTGAACGGTATGCTCTTCCCCTTCAAGATTGAATACTTTTACTTCGTCATCTCTAACAACAACAATATACTTCTCAGTCTCATCTCTATGTATGATATGAATCTTAGCCTGACTCCAGTCAACAGAGGAAGAAGACAGTCTACTAATAAATTCTGTTGGAGGTCTTTTAGTAACCCCCGATACCAGAGAAGACAAACAGTTAATCTGTTCTGTAACTTGGTCTGGTCGCCTAAGTAGTTCAGATTGCTGGCTAACTCCATTGATTTGCATGGGTACTGCGTCACCTACGAGTCGGCTTTTAGCCATGGATCACCATCCTCTCTTCCGTAGGGATGCAGATCGACTGTATCTCACTAGGTTTGCGTCATTAGTATCAATCTCCTGAGACTTGAAAGCGTTCCATGCATGGAGTTGATCTTCCTGTCCGAACTTATGAGACACTGTACCGGACTCAGTATCGTCTGCCATACGAATACCTGCCGTAACAGTGATATAATTCTGAGCATGTGGAGGTAGTTCTTCCCAAGGAAGTAACCAAGTAACGGTAGCCTTGATGTCTCCAGTTCCAAACTCATAGGATCTGTTATATCGGTTATAGAGAAAGTTACCTCTTATAACTACATCATGCTCAGGGTAATCAACTTTATCCATATCTACAGCAAGCATAGTGGAGGTAATGGAAATTTTCTGGGTGCTGGAATCTGGAGTCAAAGGGTAGTCTGTATCTGTATTGAAAGACCATCCTCTTAGCTGAAGTTCTCTACTTGTATTCTCCAGATGCCTAACCGCTAATCCAATATCAACAGAGCTATCAGTCAAGGAGTTTACTGGAGATTGTCCAATATTAGCTAGGACTGAATTAACAGCATCCAACTCACTGAGTCTTGCAGTTGGGTTAATAGAAGCCATTGCTAAAAACTCCATAGAATAATAAAAAAAAGCGGGATGATCCCTTTTGAGGACCATCCCGCCAAGGAGACCACACCCATAGAATGCGCAGATCATTCTATAGGACGCAGCAATTCACATTAAGTACTCTTCAGGGCAAATGCTGCCTCTTCACGAAGCACGCCATGACCGACAGCCATCTTAGCAACCATCAAAGTTGCTTGCTTCTGAATCAAGTACTCATCTTCGTACTTGAGGTCCATCAGCTTGACTGTTCCCAAGCAAGTTGGGTGAAGAATGAGACCCTTGAACTTACGAGCATCAACAGCATACTTCGACGTAGTACTGCCAGCTTCAGGGGCAACATCAGGAACACCATCATCCCAAGCAGGCGCACCACCAGCAGCATGCTCTTCCAACGCAACACCGTTAATTGAAGCACCTGTTGCAGCAGTAAGGTCAGTAGTTGGGAGGTTATTGCTCTTGATGATGGGGATACCAGCAACCCGTGGAATAACACCAGCAGCAATGCTACCTTCACCACCGTAGTCCCTATCAAGGGCTACAGACTGACTGCTGTTACCATTGATAAGAATATAATACTCTTGAGGTTTGAGGATACACACCAAACCTTCGGTGGGGACATCATACTCTTCAAGGGTCTGCAATGCCTCGTAGATACCATCTACAAGAAGAGCGGGGGTATTCATAGCAGTAGGAGTGGCAGTTTCTCGCTTAACTCCTGCCCATGCCGGTTGATTAGCACTACCGTCCTTAAGACGATCATACCTAGTATGAGTGGCTTGATAAGCCATTGCCATCAACTGCTTGTCATAAGCCTGAGCAAGAGCATTACCCATCTGCTCTGCATACATACCACGAACATCAAAGTGGTTGATCAACTCTTCGATCTCAGCCACCTT
>VTLG01007972.1_pt1 | contig 20423 bp, 28 predicted proteins | sample 4694571 | NCBI WGS metagenome assembly VTLG01 (sample SAMN12604809, study PRJNA352737) | marine metagenome | biome: ENVO:00000447; feature: ENVO:00000209|ENVO:00000569|ENVO:01000036; material: ENVO:00002151; isolation source: viral sequences binned using virsorter ... | reverse complement strand
GTTAACTCTCTAATTAGGAGAACAATATGGTTATAATCAAAGCAATCAATGATATCGTATCCGGTATCAGTGCAATCGTATCTGACCTTATGGCAGGTACGCAGGACTTAAGTGGAGTATACAAGGATGCTTGTAGATCCATTAGACTTGAGTCTAAAATGAATAACCGCAAGGAGATGGATGGCCTTCTCAAATCTGCGGGTATCAAAGCTGAGGACTTGGATAAGTACTTAGCTTAAACCTCTAACGGAGACAAGCGAAGCACTAGAGCGCAATCACCTAAGTCGCTAGTACCTTGTCTCCATCATCTCATCATCAAAAAGGTTATATGGAACAAAATGTAAATGTATATAAATACATGAACCAAGAAGAGTTCAATGTCTTAATGACAACCTACGAACAACAACATTACTCCAGTCTATACGAATATGGAGTACTATCAATACGACTACTCACCATAAGCATGCTTGCTTACTTAGTAGTAAGTACTTTCTAATAAATCCGAGGTAGGTTAATTCCTACCTCATTTTTTTAAAAAATAACACACATTCATTCCACTCCATACTTAATTATTCATAATTAGGAGGCGAGCCTCACGTTGCATGAATGCTCCAGGATAAAAGGTCGCATTCTTAAAAAATGCAACTCTAATTATAAATAACTTAAGCATTCCGTTCCATTCATAAAAACACACAAACACAGTAAGATAGAGGATATTTAAGGGGATACCTAAGGTATATTACACAAAAACTTATAGAGTACTGTGTATATAAAAGATTAATCTATACTTATTTATATATGGTGGGTAAGTAAAGATATTATACTCTCTTCTTTATTTAATAGCAAGTCTTTTATTTTTTATTTACTTATTATTAAAAATGCCGGCTCTGCCGGCAGGATAGTTTATTATGTCTAAGCTATTAATAGTATTATTGCATGCAGTAGTAATACTATTTATGCACCGAATATATCGTGCTTAATCTCTAATTGGAGATATGTATGAATACTAATAAAACTGTTACTCCTTCTTCTAATGGTAATAACTTCAGCAAATTCCATGTTGAAGTTGATGGCATGCATATGAATTTAAATATTCATGCTTTTGTAGGATGTCAGCATCCTAAACAAGCACTAAAGATTCTAAATGCTGAATCTTTAGTCCTTAGACCTGTTAGCGACAATAATGGACTTAGTATGTCTGTTCCTGTTTCGATAACAAGTACTAAGGAAAATCCTGAACAACGATTCAGGTCCATTGGCTTCATCAATCCATCTTCTGAAGATGATTATATTGATGAAGATACTGACTTCAGCAAAGCAGAAGTTTATGTCAAGGATGATGTCGATCTTAGTGACCTCATCTAATCACATAGGATAGGTGCTTCGGCATCTATCCTAGTATTTTTTATTTCATTCTTTATTTAACTAGATAGAGGGCTTCTATCTATAACCATTAATTCACTCAGGAGGATAGTATGGACCAATTTATGCTGGAGAAAAAATCCAGGAAAAATAGTACGACGTTAGTAGAGAATACTGAAGTAGCTCGGTTAATAGAGAAAGTTACTACTTATTTAACTGTGCGAGGTATTCCCAAACCTAACCTGGTAGCTGTCAAAGCTACTAAGATAAGTTTATCCAATAAGGGTAGGCTTATAGAACCAGGAGCACTAATAGTTCCTTTAGGTGAGATAGTGACAACTTCTAGAGCTGCAGGCGTAGAAGTATTGGAGAAAGGTATTCACATACTGGAATTATTAAGTGGTTTATTATTTACTATTGAAGATAACATGCAAATAAGACCCATGTTTCTTCTTAGCCATGGTGAACAACGCATATTAGACAGGCTTACTGCTGATCTACCTATGCTGGAGCAACCTCTTGATTGGTTTATGACAAAAAATTCTTTACCAAGATGGAGCGGGGGATACTACCTAAATAAACAGCCACCTTTGCTAGGTAGAGCTGCTAGGTTTATCCCTAAAGAAATAAACTTATCTGCTGATGTATTAAATAAACTGCAGACAATTCCATGGACTACATCAGTTATTAATTCCAAGCTGACAATGTTTAACCAGGCTAAGCTGTACTTCGTATGGAAATACGATAGTAGAGGTAGAGGTTATTCTACTGGCTGGCCTTTAAATATTCAAAGCAGTCAACGAGTTAAGTCTACATTGTCTCTAGCTAATAAAGAAATCATAGATAACTATGATAATTTATATATAGCTATAGCTAACCATGCGGGTAAGGATAAACTCTCATGGGAAGATAGAATAGAATGGACCAGATCATCTCTAAATACCATCGTAGATGGTAAGATTAAATGGGATGAACCTCATCTAGGCAGGAAAGCTGTTAAGGCTCTCCTGGATACCATAGACAATAAACCTACGGGATACTGGATGACTCTTGATGCAACTGCATCAGGTATTCAAATAATGGCTGCTTTAAGTGGATGCAGAGAAACAGCATCTGCTACTAATATGGTAGATCCTGCAGTAAGAAGAGATCTATACCAGGAAGTTACTGATGCAATAAATGATCTATGCACTGTTCCTACTACAAGGAAAGTTGTTAAGAAAGTAGTTATGACTTTCTTTTATAACAGTGTAAAAACTCCAGAAAGAATGCTAAGTAAAGAACAATTGGCAGCATTCTATGAAGTAATACAACAGATATTTCCTGGAGCTTATAAAATTATGGAAATAGTTAATCCTCTTTGGAATACTAACGGATTTCACCATAAGTGGACGTTACCTGACGGGCATGTAGCTCATGTTCCTGTACTTGGTACAGTTAAATATAATACTCCATATGGCGGTATTTACAGAACAGAACTAGTAACTAGTCCTAATTATAGATCATTGCTTCCTAATATTATTCATTCTATTGATGGATATATTGCTAGAGAAATGATTAGAAGGTGTGACTTCGAGCTAATTCATATACATGATTGCTTTGGCAGTCACCCTAATAACATGTCAGCAATTGCTCAATGTTATCGAGAAATATTAGCTGAAATAAGTGACTCTACTTTACTTAATTCTATAGTCAAAGAGTTAAGTATGGGTAAGTCGTGGTTTCCTATATTTCCATCGCTCAAACATGAGATAATAAATAGCAGTTATATGTTATCTTAACCTCATAAATAGCTCCCTTTATTTAAGGGAGTTATTTTTTTTAAAAATATAAAGACTTAAGAACTGGATATTTGTTTAACATAATATCCATAAACATATTGAGATAGTTTAATGCAATATTTTGTCATAAAAGAATGTACGTACAAAGGTTGCGCCAATTGGCGGGTAAATAATAAATGCGTGAAAGATTCAATGAGTATCAGCGCAGTAGCCAGGTTTGCCAAATTGCTTCCAGATAGTAAATACTGTGAAGTAAGCAACCAAATAAATAAACATAAACTTAATGAATTACTAGAAGGATAGTTATGCGAATATCTCAGCATAAGATGTATAACATACGAAAAGAAATAATGTCTGACCTGTATGGTGCACATCTTAAAAAGATAAGTGAAGAAAAAGAAGTTTTCTTGAGAAAGAATCTTGCTCTAGAGTATGCACCATATAAAGAATTTATAGCTAAAATACCTGATTATTTACTAAATTATGGCCACGGTTCCTATGGGCATAAATACGCAGTAAAAGTTGTATATAAAAAAAATGATCCTGTAAATTCTTACAACGAAACATGGGACGTGCACTTAAATGATGATGAAGCAGCTCCAATTTCTGATAAAAAATATAGTGTACATCCTAGTTTATACGCTGAAGTAGCAGATATTATAGAAAGAGAACAGGCAATAAAAAAAGAAAAAAAGGAAATGGACAATTTTATATCACAATCATTTGATAGAACTACAGGTTCTAAACAAATAAGAAAGATGTGGCCAGAAAGTCTTCATAAGTATTTACCTAAAGAACCTGAACCTGTTAAAAGAACGAGGAATCCTGAAAATAAAGAAGATTTACCCACTATAACTGCACCTTCGCAGTTAAAAACAAGATTAGTTAACAATCTATTAGAAGAAAAATAACATGTTTGAAGTGAATACAAAGCAATTAAGAGAAGCTATGATCAGGGATTTTAAAGTAGGATTAGTCCCTATGGTAGCTTCTAGTCCAGGAATGGGTAAATCAGATGTAGTTAAAAGTATTGCAGATGAATTTAAATTGAAATTGATTGATTTACGAGTAAGTCAGTGTGAGCCCGTAGATATGAAAGGATTTCCTGATACAAAAGATGATCGTATGGCTTTCCTTCCACCTAAATATTTTCCATTGAATACAGACCCTGTTCCTACTGGATATTCTGGGTGGTTACTTTTCTTAGATGAGTTCAACTCAGCTTCCCGTGAAGTAGAAGGTGCTGCATATAGGCTTATTTTAGATAGAACTATAGAAGAACATTCTTTGCATCCTAAATGTGTTATTGCTGCAGCAGGAAATTTAATAAGCGATAGAGCCATAGTAAATGTAGCTAGTACTGCTACTACTTCCAGGCTCAGCCATTACAGATTAATTGTAGATTGTGACATTTGGGTTGAATGGGCTAATTTACATAATATAGATCATAGAATAATTTCTTTTATTAAATTCAAACCATCTGTCTTACATAAGTTTAATCCAGATACAGATGAACTAACATTCCCTTGTCCTAGAACATTTGAATTTGCTAGCAAAGTTATTTCTAATTCTGAAACTATAGATACTATAGATAAGATCAGATTAGCAGGTACCATTGGTGAAGGTACATCAATAGAACTTGTTACTTATTGTGAAATATATGAATCATTACCTACTATTGAGCAAATATTAGATAATCCTAAAACTGGATGGAAGGTTCCCACTGAAATAAGTGAACAATATGCTATTACTACAATGTTATCTCATAATATAACTAAAACAAATGTAGATACAGTTATGACTGCGATAGAAAGACTGCCTATAGAATTTCAAGTAATAACTTTAAAAGATGTATATAGCAAACAACCTGATTTAAAAGATCATTTACGTATTAAAAAATGGGTAAGTGAACATGCATCTGAGATGTTCTAATGTTAGAACAAAAATTATTAAAAGCTAAGATAGAGCTGATGACCAGGTCAGTATTTCTATCTACTATAAATTTAAGTGTCAAACATGTAGTATCCAAAATGGTAGATACAGCAGGTACTGATTGTAAACAAATTATGTACAATCCTGATTTCTGTAAAAATTTATCAATTATTGAATTGACAGGATTAATGGCGCATGAATGTTGGCATATAGCTTTTATGCATAAATTAAGACAAGGTGATCGTAATCATGTGCTTTGGAATAAAGCAGCAGATTACGTTATAAATAATATGTTGTTAGATAGTGGATATACTTTACCTCCAGGAGGGCTGGCAGATAAAATTTATATAGACATGTCCACAGAGCAAGTATACGATGCTCTATTAAAAAATAATGAAAGCCAGGAAGAATACGAATTATTAGATTTACTAGACACAGCAGGAAATGCAGAAGAAGCTACAGAGGCAGTAAAAAATATATTAGTTAAAGCTGTCACGCAATCTAAAATTGCAGGTAAAGCCGCAGGAGAAATACCAGAGAGCATACTTCGTGATATAGATGAACTAATTAACCCTAGGCTCCCTTGGCCCACTTTACTTAATAAATTTGTAAGTACTACAGTTAAACTTAACTACAGCTGGGCCAGGAGAAACAGACGATATAAGACAGTATACTTGCCTAGTTTGCATAGTTACGGATTATCATCACTCACCTTTGCTATTGATACAAGTGGTTCTGTTACTTCAGAAGACCTACGTACTATGCTTTCAGAAATTAGGGGAATACAAAATTCTTTTCATCCTAAACATATGAAAATACTTGATTGTGATGCTGAAATACACAATGTATACGACATAAATTACACTACAGATATTCTATCTTTAGAATTTTCTGGAGGTGGTGGCACTAGTTTTGAACCAGTTATGGAATATGTTAAGAAAAACCCCACTCAAGCATTAATTTATTTTACAGATTTACACGCTGACGTACCTATTGATCCTAAAATACCTGTACTTTGGATCTGTACCTCAGACGCTGAAAAAATGCCTTTTGGTAAAACTGTGTACTTTAATTAAATACTGACATATGAGTAATAATATAGCTTTACTGATTAAAAATAGTGATAAATTCTCTTTTGAGCTACACGAACATTACTTAAATGTCTTAGGTAAAGATGCACTAGTGTATAACCTGTTGTATAACAAGCTATCTACGGTCACAGCTAAAACTGCAAAAGCTTATTTAGATATACTTATAACTAAAATCCCCTCTCATGTAGAGAAATTAGTTATTGCAGATAGTAACTATTTTAAATTTATAACTAAAATACAAAAATTATCCAGCAAGTATGGAGCCCTAGTTCCTGGTAGATATGATGGATATACACGATTTACATGCGTATATGTTCCACATTTTAAAAGTTTATTTAAATCTCCTGAGAATAAAAGTCTTATAGATGCTGGTTTAAATGCAGTTGTAAGTAATCAAACTGATATCATTCATAATAGTAATTATGCTCTTACTTATAATTCAGATAGAGAGTTACTAGATGCTCTCTACATGCATGACACATTAGCTGTGGATATTGAAACTACTGGCTTATCTTTAAATAGTTCAATAATATCAATATCTTTTGCGTGGAATGAAAATGAAGGAAGTGCTATTTACTTCCCCACTAATGGTATTTATTACACTAAAAAATTCTTTGAAACATATACAGGTAACCTGGTATTCCATAACAGCTTATTTGACGTGAAATTATTAGTCAGAGATTGGTGGATGGAACATTCCACTGATTACTTAGGTATGTTAAAAGGATTAAGTTACTTTAAAAATGTCCATGATACTATGCTACTGGCTTATTTACAAAAAAATGCTACTACACCAATATCACTCAAGTTAAAAGATATAGCCATAGCTCATACAGGGAATTACACAATAGATATGGATAATATTACCAATTGTGATAAAGAAGAAATTCTTAAATATAATTTAATAGATACCCTAGCTACTTACTATTCATGGAAAAAATACAAATTACAGACTCTCTCTGAGCCGTACACAGCAATTTTCCAGCCTAGTATATACCCTATCATCAAAATGATGCTTACAGGGCTTCCTCTGGACAATGAGAGAGTTTCTGAAGTACATAGCTTATTGGAAGAAGAAGAAGCTAAACTTAAAGAAACTATTCAAAATACTGCTATAGTTAAAGAATTTAATGAGCAATTACAACATGATGCATGCATTAAACGAAACTCAGAATTAAAAAAACTGAAAAAAACTATAGATGATTTTGCTCATGTAAAATTTAATCCCTTTAGTAATACTCAATTGAGCACTCTACTTTACACAAAATTAAAGTTTCCTGTATTAGACAAAACTAAAAAAGGATTTCCTAAGACAGATGCAGAAACACTTAAATTACTTAAAGAACATATATCAGATAGTGATGTACTAGAGTTACTAAATAATATTAGTAACTTAATTGACGTGAACAAAATAAATAATACATTTATTAAAGCATTCATGAAAGAAAAGGATTTTCTACATGGAAATTTTAGATTAGGCGGAACTCAATCAGGCAGGTTATCAAGTAATTCTCCTAATTTAACTAATCTACCTAGTAAAGGTAAGATGGGTAAGTTAGTTAAAAGCTGCTTTAGAACAAAACCTGGTTGGTTATTTGCAGGAGCTGATTTTACTGCTCTTGAGGAGAAAATAGGGACAATACTTTCTAACGATCCAGAAAGAAAGAAAATATACACTCAAGGATATGATGGACATTCAGTTAGAGCATATGCTTATTTTCCAGAAGACATGCCTAAAATAACAGCTGCTCTAGCTAAAACTACTGAATTATCAGATAGAGTTAATATTATTAATAGTATAGCAAAATTATATCCTGAATTAAGAACTAAATCCAAAGCACCTACATTTGCTTTACAGTATTCGGGTACAGCATATACTTTACATAAAAGAACAGGATTCTCTATGGAAAAAGCTGTACAGATAGAGAAAGCATTTCATTCGTTATATGCAGAATCTGATAAGTTTAATAATAAAAATAGATTATTCATGGAAAAACATGGATATGTTAATTGTGCATTTGGTTTACAACTTAAAACACCAATAGTAGCACAATGTGTCCTGGATAATTCAAAAACTCCACATGAAGCTCATGCAGAAGTAAGAAGTGCGAACAATGCAGTTACTCAATCATGGGGAATGTTATTAAATAGGGCTATTATAGCTACTAATACCCGCATAGAAGAAGCAGGATATGGTGAGCATATACTTCCTATTAACATGATTCATGATGCAGTATATTTCATGCTCAAAGATGAACCTAAATACATTAAGTTTTTAAATGATGTATTAATCGAAGAGATGGAATGGCAAGAACATATAACTATTGCATCTAACGATATACGCATTACTGCTGAGATGGAAATAGGTAAATCATGGGCTGATTTAAAACTATTACCAAATAACGCAACATTAGAAGAAATTCAAAAAATAATTTAAAAAGGATATATGAGCATAGCTAAAGAACAATACTCTGAATACATTGAACGTATAGAGGACACAGTTGATCGTGTTGTTGATAACATGGATGTGAAAGATCTTGTTGAATACACAGCTTCTTCATTGAAAGACTACTATGTAAATGTAGCAAGCAGTGAGGAAGTTCAACAATTATTATATGATAATGAACCATAATAAATTTAAGGAGAATATATGTTAATTAAAGACGTAGTAAATGATGTTGCTTCATCAATAGCTGATTTCGTATCAGTACCAGATCATACCTTGGCCTGTATACTCAGGAAAAGAGGATGGATTGTGTTCCAACTAGATGAAGAATACAGAAAATGCAATACAAATAGTTGCTTAATGCACTCATATAAAAAACAGTGCAAAAAACAAGAAGCAACAGTAGTAACTGAAATTAGGTTATAAATAATAATTTTTCAGGAAATATATGCCTATTGACATAACAAGTGAATGTAGTCGCTGTCATAATAAAAGCGATGACATACAAGAACGATATTCTTTTGGTGTGTACGCAGGAGTTTTCTGCGAAGAATGTTGCTATAGCTACCGAGATCATTGCGGGATAGATCAAGAACAAGGCTCTCCATGTGATCTTGATGAACCATACTGGGAAGATTAATAAATCTAATAAAAAACTGGTGAGGTAGGTACGGCAATATACTGTCTATGGAGGGGAAATCACTCAAGTGACATCGTGTAATCAGCTTTTTAATAGAGCAAGTTGGTGAAAGATAATGGCTTCTTGGTAGGATGTCTACATTATTTAGTAACCAACTTGACTCTATAACGGTAAACAAACAGGGATCGGATTTGTACCATTCAAACGAGTTTGGTTTTTTAGATCTCAGGAGGGAGTAGCTTCCCTTAACAGGAGTGGGTGAGGAATCTGGTAGTACAATAGACGAGGGTCGCCTCTGAGACTAAAACGAAGAAGAAACTCACTCCTATTCTGATTTAACGCTCTCTACTGGGAAAAGCTAAGCTACTTATGGACGAGTTACTTTTTTCTGAGGCCTATTCTGGTAGAGAGCCTTCACTATTTAATGAGAAACAAAATGGATAATGATATTCATGATAATCAAACCCCAGGAATGAATGATCAAATAAATATACGATTTATAAAATTAGAAGAGCAACTTTCAGCACTTAGTGAAGCATTTGAGGACTATAAATATAAAATGGAACTTAAATTAGAAAGAATTGACGATATTTTAGTAGTTCATCGTAATCAAAACGATACTCAGCGTAAGAATTACGCATCCCTAATAAAAGTATGGGATGATAAAGTATTGCCGCTAATAGAAGGCACACATGGAAAATAAAAAGGAGTAATATGTCTTTAAGAGATGATTCAGAACTAAAAAATGAACTCAATCCTGATAGATGGGTAGGATACGATTTACCAGAAGATTATAAATTACAATTACCCTGGTTTAATGAAATCCTATGGGATTCAGAAATTCGTGAACATGCAGGTTTAAAATTTAAAATACTACGCATGCCTTGGGGAATATGGAATGGATATGTAATTTTACCTAAAGGACATATTTTTCATGGTAAAAGCATAGGTGATAAAGAAATAGAAGACTTACGAGTACATGGAGGTGTAACTTATACAGCTCCAGGCGGAGATAATTGGTCAAAAGATGATGATTGGGTAATAGGTTTTGATACTAATCATATGCATGACTTTGCACCAGATAGTAAAATCAGAGACTTTAACATATTCATAGAAGGATGTAAAAAATATAAAAATCATGCATACGTCGTTCAAGAAGCAAAAAATTTAATAGATAGTATTCTATTCACAATGAAATATTATTCTTAACCTTTATTAGAAAGATTAAACTAAATATGAGCATTACGTTATCCCAGCATCAGCTTGACATAGTAAGTCAAACTGTAGATGCACTAAATTTAGATAGTTACACCCATACGTTAGCTGTCTTAACAGGAGTAGCAGGATCGGGTAAAACTTCTTGTATAGCATCTATAATGGATATAATTACTAATAAACATGGAAATGCTAGAAAAGTGTATTTAGCAGCTACTACACATACTGCTGCGGCTATACTTAAATCTACTTTGCCATCTCAGCATGTTAAAAAATGTCTTACTGCTCATAAATTATTTGGGATAAAACCATCATATAATGTAAATAATGGTCAAGAAAAGTTAATCACGGCTAATCAACCATTATTCTCCTCAAATGGAGTAATCATTATTGATGAATCCTCCATGATTAATGATAAATTTTTATACGCTATTTCAAATATAGTGTCTAAATATACTTTAAAAGTATTATTCGTAGGAGATTACTTTCAATTACCCCCTGTAAAGGGACAATGCAGTATATTTGATACTACCTTACCTACTTTCCATTTAACTACAGTACATCGTCAATTAAAAGGAAATCCAATAGTAGAAAAAGCATTAGAGTATGTAAACTTTATTTCAGGAAAAACTACTACAGAACCAAGTATACATACATCATTAGATAGTAATGGAAAAGGTATCCATGTATTAACTCATCAAAAATTTATTGAAAAATTTGTAGATAAATACATGAATTTTAAAGCAGGAGATGAAGTGTCTGTACCTATGTGTACATATACTAACGCTGCAGCTATAAACTACAATAATATGATTCGTAAAGCTACATACCTATTATCAGGAACAACACAAGATTATTACGAAAATGAAGAGTTCATTAGTAATACATCTGTTATCAATGAAAACGGAAAAGTCATATTAGATAATAATGAAAAGATAAATATTATAAATTATCGTCCATATGAATATGAAGGTATGCATGGACATAAATTACTAGTACGACGAAGTAATACTCCCGATTCTGTAGAAATATTTACACCAAATAGTTTAAGTACATTTAATAAAGTATTAAAAGATTTAAAAGCAACTGCAATAAAAAATCAATCATGGGTAACTTACTATAGAGTAAAAAATTACGTTGCTGATATTAGGTTACCTTTTGCAGGTACTATACACAAAGCTCAAGGAGCTACTTTTGACGAAGTATTCATTGACTATTCTAATATATTAAAATGTAAACAAGTTACTATTAGAAATAGATTAATGTATGTTGCTCTGACTAGAGCTAAGTCAAATGTGTATATTTCTCAGTAATATTAGGCTGATGAGGTGGGAGATAGAGTAAGTCTCTATCGTGGCTCGGTGCAAAGTGTAATCAGCCTTTTAATATAGAGGAGCATAGCGATAAGTGCTAGGGGCTAGAATATTCGCCTAGCCCACTCTATTTAATTTAAGGTTGGTGAGGTGGCAGAGCCGATGGCGGTCGGGGTAGACCAAAGGGATGGAGAGAAAAAGCCCAAATTCTCTAAGTAACCAGCCTTTTACTTTAACATTTAACAATATAGGTAAAAATGAAAAGAAAAAGAGGAAGACCAAGAAAACTAACAAAGAATGACCATAAAGGTGTTCAAATTAGATTAGAAACTTATGAAATGATCGTTGAATACCAAGATAAGATAAAACAAAATCGTGGTTATAGAGTTAGTAAAAGTGATTTAATAGATATAGCTATAAAACGCTTAGTTACTGATGATCTGGTATAAATATTGTATTGTTGAATTAGTGAATTTCATATAAAATATACACTTCATATTCTGCAAATAACCTTATTTCCCCCAAATTAATATATGTACAAATTCACAAATAAAAATCAACTTAGTTTACCACTAGCAGTATTTCTAGTTAACGATACATATGATTACGATGATAGAGATAGAGCTATAAGCACTACTGCCATATTACGTAGTATTCGATCTATCGTATTAAGTATGCAGCACGATACTTTAGAAAAAGAAGTAGATATTATAGATCTTGCTGCAAGTAAATTAGGTACTGCTTTCCATGATGCTTGTGAAAGTGCCTGGAAAAACCCTGAAGCATTAAAAATAGCTCTTACTGCTATTGGTAAAGAAGATTGGCAAGATCGTATTAAAATTAATTCTCCAGTTTTATCTGAAGAAGATATACCTATTTATATCGAACAGCGTCACGAAAAACAATTAGGTGAATACACGATAACTGGTAAATATGATGTTGTTGTGAATGGTAGACTGTCAGATTATAAGTCTACAAGCGTATATAGTGTAATATTTGGGTCTAATGACCAAAAATATGTTTTACAAGGTTCAATATATAGATGGTTATCTCCTGATATCATCACTGATGATCATATGGATATTGAATTTATATTTACTGATTGGAGTAAAGCTAAAGCATTACAACAAAAAGATTACCCACAAAATAGAGTAATGACTAAGACATACCCACTTATGTCCCTAGAAGCCACTGAACAGTGGTTAATTACTAAATTAAAAGAAATACATACATACCATAATGCTGACCAAGAAACTCTTCCTGAGTGCACTGATGAAGAATTATGGGCTACACCTACTGTATTCAAGTATTACAAGAATCCCAGCAAATTAGATAGATCAACCAAAAACTTTGATACTTTAGATGCCGCTAATGCAAGACTAGCAAGTGAAGGTAGTGTAGGCATAATTAATGAAGTCAAAGGACAAGTAAAAGCATGTACTTACTGCAATGCCTTAAATGTCTGTAACCAGGCAAAGCAGCTTATTATGCAGGGAAGATTGTTAGTATAACCTACCACATCATATAAATATTCTTTGGAGCAGAATGAAAACTTACCATCCATTATCTGAAAAAATAGTAGATATCCTTAGCAAAAAAATAAATACAGATACTAAACATTCTTTTAGGGTACTAACAGCATATTATTTAAGTAAAGTAGCATCTATGATGCGGTGTAATATCCAAACCCAAGATAGAGGAGTAATTCCAGTTAATACTTATGTACTCAATCTAATGATTTCTGGTGCAGGTAAAGGATATTCTACTACGTTTTTTGATAGAGAATTTATGGAATATTTTAAAGTTAAATTCTTAAAAAACATATTCCATCAAAAAGCTGAAGAAAATATTTATACTTTAGCTGTAGAAAGAGCAAATCTTCTAATGAATAACGGTAATAGCGTTATCAGTTTAGCTGAAGAAATAGATATACAAGTAGATAAATTTACTCAACAATTTAATAGATTAGGTGAATTAGCATTTAGTTTTGACAGTGCTACTGTACCTGCTGTTAAACAAATGAGGGAAAAATTATTATTAGCTTCAGCTGGCTCAATGAATTTAGAATTAGATGAAATTGGTTCTAATTTATCTTCATCTACAGATGTTCTTACAACTTTCCTAGAACTATATGATATAGGTTTAGTAAAACAAAAATTAATTAAAAATACTTCTGATAACGTTCGTTCCCAAGAATTACCTGGAACTACTCCAACTAATTTATTAATGTTCGGTACTCCTTCTAAATTACTAGATGGTGACACTATCGAGGAACATTTTAAAGACTTTTTAGAAACAGGATATGCTAGAAGATTGCTATTCAGTTATGTAACTGAAGTAGGTAGAAGAAAGCATCCAACTGCTAAAGATAGGTATCTACAGATGATAGACCCATCTTTAAATGACAGTATAAAGAAAGTGCAATCTTTATTTAGTTCATATGCAGATAGTCCATTCAATCCTGTTATTACTATGTCTGAAAGTAATTCTATTTATTTAATAGACTATCAAATGAAGTGCGAACAACTGGCAGACAAAATGCATGAACATTTGCCTGTACATAAAGTAGAAATGATACATAGATATTATAAAACATTAAAGCTAGCTGGGGCATACGCATTTGCTGATTTTTCTTCTGAAATTACTTCTGATCATATAGATTACGCTATAAATGTAGTAGAAGATTCAGGTAAAGCATTTATTTCTATTATGAAAAAACGAGGTGCATATGAAAGATTAGCGCACTATTTAGCAACTACAGAAAAAAAAGTAACACAACACGAATTAATACAAGAATTACCTTTTTACAAAGGTTCTGAGTTGCAACGTAAAACTATGATGACATTGGCTAGTTCATATGGATACAGAAACAATATTATTATTCGTAAATATATTCACGATGATATAGAGTTTTTCTCTGGTGAAACATTGAAAATCTCAAATATAAATGAATTATCCATAAGTACAAGTACAGATAAAACATATAAATTTACTCCTAATACAATTAAGTTTAGTAATTTACATAATATAACAACATCTACTGGTTATCACTATGCGGCCCATAACTTTATAGATGAGCACAGAAAAACAGAAAATACTATTCCAGGATTTGATTTATTAATTTGTGATTGTGATGGAGATATCTCTATTAGTGCTGTTAACTTGCTCTTAGAAAAATACACATTTCTATTATCCACTACAAAAAGACACACTGAAGAAGTTAATCGGTTTAGATTGATTTTCCCAATGTCTCATAAACTAAAATTATCAACTATTGATTATGCTAAATACATGACCAATGTTTACAAATGGTTGCCATTTCCTGTGGATACATCTACTAAAGATTCTGCAAGAAAATGGGAATCGTACCCTGGTAAGTATCTATATAATCAAGGAGAATTAATTGATGCAACTTTATTTATACCTGAAACTAAGAAATCTAATGATATAAATAATAGTTCTCTATCAGCAAAAGGAGTAAGTAACCTTGAAAAATGGTTCTTAACAAATACTATTGAAGGTAATAGAGCTAATCACTTATATCGATATGGTATGATTATGATAGACGCAGGGTACGCTTTAGATGTAATTAAATCTAGTATAACTGCAATGAATCAGGCATTGGAGTCCCCACTAGATTCTCAACAGATACAAAATAGTATTCTGTATTCATTAAACAAAAAATACCAAGAAAGAGGCAATGATGCAAAATGATCATTTAATATTAATATCAGGTAAAAGTAAAACAGGTAAATCTTCTAGTCTAGAAAGTTTAAAAGATGATGCTGGAGTTATTTATCTTAATTGTGAAAATGGTAAAAAATTACCATTTAAACATAAATTTTCTTCTCAGTATTACCTAGTCATTACTGACCCTTTACAGGTATACCAAGCAATAGAACAAGCAGAAAAAAGACCAGATGTACATACTATTATTATAGATACACTGACTCACTTAATGGATATGTATGAAAGTGTATATGTTCTCACTTCAGCCAATACTATGAAAGCCTGGGGAGATTACGCTCAATTCATGAAAGTATTAATGTCTCAGTATGTAGCTTCATCTACTAAAAATATTATATTTTTAGCTCATACATCTGACGTATTAAACGAAGCTGAAATGATCAATGAAACCATTGTAAAAGTAAAAGGATCATTAATGAATCAAGGAGTAGAAAGTTTCTTTACTAGCGTTATATCTACTAAAAAACTACCCCTATCCGCCTTATCTGATGATTTAGCTTTATCAGACATGTTTACTATCACTAAAGATGAAGAGTATTTAGGTTTTAAACATGTGTATCAAACCAGGGCAACTAAAAATACTGTAAATGAACGAATTAGTAGTCCTAAAGATATGTGGGCAATGAATGAAACTTATATAGATAATAATATAAAATATGTTATAGACAGACTGCACAAATATTACGGATAACAAAAAATGAGACAACAAATTGAGTGTAAAATCTGCAAAAGCTTATTCACACCTAAATCTATCAAAGCAGTAGTGTGTTCTGATGCATGTAGGTTAACATACAGAAGATACTACAGTTATAATTTATACGATAAAATAAAGGAGGCAAGAAATAAAAAGAGAGGATTAATTAAGTGTAAACAATGTGGAGAAGAGTTCTATCAAGCATATAAAAAGGTTTTCTGCAGCAATACATGCAGAAACATTTACAAACCTCCTGTAAAGCCCAAAAAACCTAAAAAGTACGAACTTACTCATACATGGAAAGTTAATCATCCTTATAGAATGTATAAGGTTGAACCCAGGTTTGAATCAGAATTGCAGAAAACAATTGAAAAACAAGAACTGGATGATGCAGTAAATAGATATCTGGAGAATGGAGGCGAGATTAAAAAACTAGAAGAATTACCCGCACCATCCCTACCATCTGTAGGTTCACGAGAATGGGAATGGGAAACACGAGTTGGACTAGGATTTGTTGGACCAGATAGTGTTGCTGACCGAGATTATATAGATATAGAAATGTTAGAATATTTGGTAAGTAAGAGGTGATATCGACTGACGAATACAGTAATCCATTGACGAATGGATGAAGGTTGGCATGATGATATCACCTCCTATTTAATAACAATAAAAGGAGAATTTCATGACAGATAGAAATCAATTAATTTCTGAAATAGTTAAGGAGATAGAAAAAGCATTTCATAAAGAAGTTGATGATCTTTGTGAAACATATGGCGGTTCTGCTGATTATTGTGATGTAAGCCGTATTTGGGGTTTACAAGAAATTGCTATTCAAACTATAGAACAATTTAAGGAAGAAACTCATAAAACAAATAATAACAATGCTAAGACAGCAGTAAATACCTTAACTAACTATTTAATTACAGGTAAAAGAACTTAATATGAAACGATTAAGTGATATGAGTGATGCTGAAATACTTAAAGAATTAAGAAAAAAACCAAAAAAATGGACGTTCAAAACACATGATGAATACATAGAAAGACTCAACGAACTTCATAAACAAGCTAAAAAGAAATATTAAAATGGATCAGTTTATGCATAAATTAGGAACTTAAACAGCTGTAGATTTACAGGCACTCTTAGTTGGTAGACTCGGGCTATATGCAAAGTAGTACAACAGAATATATAGAGTGCCTGTTTTTTATAACCTGCTAATTAACTTAGTATTATGAAAAAACTAAATTTAAAGAAAGAAAGCAGTGCACTACTTACAAAAGCTGAAATGAGGGAACTAATTGAAGTTGAAAAAAAGAAATTCTTTGAAAATGGAGGAGTAGTTGAAGTATTACAAGATCATGTTGGGCCTGAAACTCCCTCATGTTTTACTGATGAATGGGAACAACCTGAAGTATTAGGGATACTTTCTGAAATAGATAGCATATATAAACCTGTTTTAAGAGATGAATTTAATTTTTTAAGAGAACAATACGCTCGAAGAATAAAAGATTAATATGGAAAAACATTGTCTAATTTGTGGTAATACAATTGTCAATTTAAGTACAATACAACAAAAAAGAACAAAATACTGTTCAGAAGAATGCGGCTTAATAGCAAATAAAAAACATCAACAATATTATCGTAATGTTCACAACAAAACCCAAGTAACCAGGAGGAAACATGGAGAAACAGCTATTTAATAGTTACGATGTAATTCGTGCAGTTAAGGCATCACAAGTACGTCGTAATAAAGCAGCATTAGCTCAACGTAAACGTGAACAAGCACGAGATTTATTTGTTCGTTATTTTAGTAAAATATCTTCACAATCTAATTAGTTAACCCTAAGTACCTTGTCTAAGCTACTAGTGTTCCTCCTATCCTGTGACATACCAGGTAAAGTTTACTAGTAAGTAATCTTAGAAAGAAGCCATACCTCTGCATAATTTTAATCATCTGTTATGCTCTGCAGTCCTCGCAGAATAACTAAGATGGCAAGGTACTTTCCTCCAATTAATAATAAAATTATGATAAATGAATTATCTTGCGCATACTGTGGAGAACTTCTTCATGAAGACTATGTGGTCGAGTTCGGCATGGTTTTCTGCGCATACACCCATGCTGATGAATATAGAACTACTAAACCCTCATATAGAAAGGAACCCACAAGTTTAATTAATACTAACACTAACAATAATAATAATAATTCAATTTAAAAGGAACAAAATGTCCGATTGGGATTTACCAAAAAATGTTGAAAAAGTATCTACAGAATCTGTAGGAGGATACCTATGGGAATCTGGAGTATACAAAGCTACCGTTAAAATGGCATATCTAGACCAGGCAAAATCTGGTGCAATTAGTGTCAATATAGTGCTTGAAAATTCAGATGGTAAAGAATTGAAAGAAGCATTCTATATTAAATCAGGTAATGCAAAAGGTAATAAAACTTACTATGAAAAAGATGGTAAGTCATATCCTTTACCTGGATATTCTACAGCAAACTCTTTATGTGTAGCTGCAGCAGATAGCCATTTGTCTGCCTGTTTAGATAATACAGAAAAGAAAATGGTTTTAATTTACGACTATGAAGAGCGTAAAGAAGTACCTAAAGAACGCCCAGTAATTATACCTCTACTTAATAGGAGTATTACTGTAGCTGTTCATCAGATAATTCAGAATAAAAATATTAAAAATGATGCAGGAGAATACGTACCATCAGGAGAGACAAGATCTATCAATGAATGTAAATTCTTTGGTAATGCCGATGGAAAATCTGCTGAAGAAATACATAATAATTCTGATGCATTAGTCTTCGATAAGTGGGCTAAGAAAAATGTAGGAATTGTCATTGACAAATCCTCTAAATCTTTAGTTAAAAATACTCCTAAAACATCAGCTAGTATTTTTAATCAATCTGATGATTCTCCTCCTTTCAATCAATAAACTTATTCTAAATGAGAATCTGCGGTATAGATCCAGGTAGCAACGGAGCTATATGTGTATTAGATCGTACTGACTCTACATATATAGCTTTCTGCGACCTGAAAAAGTCAACCACATATGACATAGCTATTTGGTTATTTAACCAACAAGTTACATATATATGGATTGAAGATATTCATTCCTTATATGGTATGTCTGCTAAATCAAATTTTAATTTTGGAAAAAATTTAGGTGTGGTTACTACTATTTCTGAGATTATCAGTAAAGGAGACAATTCAAAAATACGTACAGTTACTCCAAAAATTTGGCAACAATATATTGGAGTAACTGAGAAAGGAAAACACATTAAAAAAAATGTAGCTGACATAGCTAAAAAACTATATCCTAATGTAGAGATACACGGCAAACGAGGAGGGTTACTGGATGGCAGATCAGATGCTTGTATGGTAGCTTATTATGGCCTCACACACTAATAAATTAATAATAGGTAAATATGAAACTTACAATAAATGTTGATATAGAAGGAATTGTAACAGAAGAAGTTAGAGCGTATGTTAGAGAAAATATAGAAATTACTTCCAAAGCTGGCACTATAACATCTATAAATAATGTACGACAACCTACTCCAGAGAGTAAACAACAAATTGAATATGAATATAGTCCTGTTCCAGGAAAACGACGATCTAAATGTGAAATCGTAATGCACAAGGAAGAAACTAGATTAGGAAGAGTTTTATTGGATTACGAAAAAGCAACAATACAAAAAGGACACGACACATTACCTGATAATGCTACTTATTATATTGGAGCGGATGGCCAAGAGTACATGGATGGTAAACTGTGTAAACCTCATGAAACCGAAGAATTAGTTGAGATTGAGGCTGAACCTGTTGAATTACAAGATGCTGACTCTGATTTAGATGCAAGTAATGTACACAATGAAGAAATATCAGTAGAAGAAGAAATAACAATAACAGAACAAGTAGAAGAACAAATGGAGGCAGAAAAAAAATCTGATCCAGAACCTAATGAAGGAGTACCTAAGACAGAGCCATTAACTGATCTTAACTCATTATTTAATTAAGATTATGGCTGTATGGAAAAAAATAGGCAGCACCTTACGTATATTACTTATCAGTATAGTAGTATTAACAGTTTTAGGAATTGTTTTAGTACTAGTAGCTTACTCCTTACCTGTAATTATTAGCATAGCTGTAATAGGATTGACTATATTCGTAGTTATGCTATTAACATACGAAG